>OHAY01003715.1_pt1 | contig 10174 bp, 8 predicted proteins | sample 1577191 | NCBI WGS metagenome assembly OHAY01 (sample SAMEA3541504, study PRJEB24748) | human gut metagenome | biome: human gut; feature: human-associated habitat; material: faeces | place: China | collected 2012 | reverse complement strand
ATCAGGGTTCTGCTCCTGCCACTTCTTCAAGCCGTCTTCCTGCGTGGGTGGGGTCATTGACCAGCCTACGTTCGAGGATGACGTGTCAGTGTTCTCATCGGCAGTCTTAGGAGCTGCTGCTACGGAGTCGTCCTGTGCAGGAGTGTTGATGGTTACAGAGCTGTTTGCAGCAGTGTTGTTCAGGTCAAATACCTCGTATGCGATGTGGTACGGTTCTAACTGTATTCCACCGAGGGTGTTTGATATTAACCGAACAGCTACAGCACCGTATGTGTATTCAGCACGCATGTAGGTGTTGCGGTGTCCTTCGCTGTCGTGCCACTTCTGATGGATTGCAGCAGCGTCGCTACCGTCACCAGTTGTGTAGTTCTCGATGGTGCCTGCTCTTACACCTGCGTGAACATCGTCTTCATAACACCTCTGTACGGCAATGTTGTACATGTCTTCTGACCAGGTGAGTGCAGGGATGCCTGCGGCAGTTCTTTCTGCATTGACCAATGCGAAGATTTGCTCTGCAGCTGCACGGTCGAAGTAATCATTTGTGGTTGATGTGTTTCCTGTAGTTGTATTTCCAGTACCGCCGTTACCGTGAGTTTTCATGAAGTTCTCGATAACAGCATCAGAGATACCGAATTCATCAGTTCCTGTATTACTTGCATACTGGTTTCCAGCAGTATTGCTGCTGTTGTTTGCACTTGCAACGGTATTCACAGCAGGTTTTTCGGATACGATGTACTTGTCACTTACATAACCAATGGTGTTATTCCAGTCAAAGCGATACCAGCCTGTCTGGTCGCATTTACCCGTAACGGTGATTTCCTGGCTGGCTTTCAGGCTGCCAATCTTCTTACCATCCGTACTGGGCAGGTCTCTGACGTTTACTGCGGACTTTGCATACATGGTCTGGCTTAATTCCGAATAAGTATACCCTGTGCTTACAGCAGTAGATTCTACGGGTGCTGCTGTGGGTTCTACAGCGGGTGCGGGAGATTCCGCAGGAGCAGTCTCTGTGGGAGCTTCGGTCGGCTCTACAGTGGGTTCTGTTACAGGTTCTGCTACGGCTGCTTCTGTGGATGCCATTTCAGTGGATTCTACAGAAGTCGTTTCGGTGACAGCAGTTTCGTTACTGGTTGTCTCTTTGCTGCCACATGCGGTCAGCATCAGTGCTGCGCAAAGGATTGCTGCTACGGCTTTCGCAGCGAGCTTGTGTGTTCTGTGTTTCATAGTTGGTTTTCCTCGCTTTCGTTGAGAGAATTTATTTCGAGCGATTAACTTTTGTTTTCATGTGATCGTTCTCTATCGTTCTTACATTATAGTCAATATATTAGGTATAGTCAAGAAATTAAGTATGATACTCTTTTTATAATATTTGATAGGAGGTTCAATCTAATAACATGATATCATACAAACCTTTTTTTGACACCCTACTTCGCAAAAATGTGACAGAATATGAATTGATTTTTAAGCACGGTGTTTCCGCCAATACCATCCACCGCATGAAAAAGGGAGAAGCAATCACTACAAAGACACTCGATGTGCTCTGCTACATCCTCGATTGTCCTGTTTCTGACATTATCGAACATGATAAGACAAAGTAAAATCGACAGGAGCTCTAACGCCCCTGCCGATTTTTTAATTTTATGAAAATCATTCAAAAACTACATCTTCATCTACAGAAATGCCATCTGCACCGATTTCATCAAATGTAACTGCCATGTCATGATTCGTTCTCATCAAGAAATATTTTCCATCACTTACAAAGAACCCACTGTAGTGCGAGTCATAGACATCACCCGATTTAATATCATTTGTAGTGGAAATCTCTTTCCGCCCACTCCTTTCTAAAATCAATGCCTCCTTATCCACATTATTTCCGGATGCATCTGTATAAATAGAGAAACCGTAGCGAGGTTTCGCAATACCACCCTGCTCTGCCAATTTCGTATTTATTTCATTTATAATGTAATCCTTTGCAGCATTTACCTGATCCTGCACACTATTTAAGTAATCTGGGTCTAATTCCTCTCCACCTTCTGATGTAGTTCCGCTAATTTCCCTATATGCATCATCAAGTGCTATCATTGCAATTGTATCGCTATCTGTTGAATCGGATATGGAGTTCTCTGCATCTGCTCTAAGTTCATCTTTATGTTGATGATAATACATCAAAACTTCATTTCTGTTGTTCCAATCCTCCTCTACCCATGAAGCGATCTCTTCATCGGTCATTTTCGATAAGTCTGCAAATGTCTTGCTCTTTTTCCCCTCCATATTAAGATAAGTTCCATCTCCATACACCACATAAACATCCGGCGTTGCTTCCTTATCAATTGTATCACATAAATACCAAATGCTTACTTCATTATTCGTAAACAACTGGCTAAATGTGCCGACGTTTTCATTCTTTGTGTCAGCTTCTTTTTCTGTGTTTACTCTTGCGCTGCCATTACTGCTGCTTGTAGTATCTTTGCTGCCGCAGGCAAACAAACTCAGAGAGAGAATCGCCATCATACTTACCATCATTAGTTTTCTTTTCATTATTATTTCTCCTCATAAATAAGATTTTTTGTAGTTTTCTATATTATAGTCAATTCTTTGAGTATAGTCAAGAAATTAAGTATACAAAACAACCACCTACAGTAATCAATCACTGTAGGTGGTTATTATTACTCTGCTTCTATAAATTATAGAAATACACCTTATTTGTCAGAACATCATCCACTCATTTTCCTGTTTTCCTCACGCTTCACGTAAAGTTCTGCGTGTTTTTCCCTGAAACTGTAATAATCATTTCCTGCTACAATAATGTGGTCAAACATATGAATCCCCATAATCTCGCAGGCTCGCATCAACCCCTGCGTCACATCAATGTCCTGCGTTGATGGATTTGCCGTACTTCCAAGTCCGGGGTGATTATGTGCCAGAATGATTCCTGCCGCATTGGTCAGAAGCGCTCTTTGCATTATTTCCCGGATTCCTACGGTTGCCGAATCAATTACTCCGTGACTGACCTCTGCATAGGCTATCACATGAAGACTGGCGGACAAAAACATAACATACAGTTTTTCTTCCGAAAAGTCTTTCATGTGAAAAACATTGTTCAGCACATTTACAACTTTCTCCGGGGAATTTACTTTCAGCTGTTGCTCTCCAACATATTCCCCTCTGTATTCTGCTACCGTCTCACTGACCAGATACGGCAGCTTTCTTTCATCCAGTCTCACATCTACAACATCTATATTCATTGCCGTTACCTCCTTCATGGTCTCTCCCAGCATTGACAAATGCAAAAGCCGCCAAGAAGATGTTAATAGATTGCTCTACATCTTCCTGGCGGCTTGCCCTTTGATATATTCTTCTTTTATTTGCACTGTTCTAAAAATTTCAAAGCATCCTGTTTTCTCCTACCGTCAGGCATGGGGATGCTTCTACAAAAAATAGCGATACTGTACGAGGTGTAATCACCTACCTACAATATCGCTGCTTTCCTGTAGATTCTATCTACAATAACCGTTCTCACAATTACCATTCCCTCTGTGAAACCAAGCAGAACATATTCCTGTATACCACAATGTTATACAGGGTGTTCGACTTGTTACGGTTTAGTGGAGTAGACGGGAGTCGAACCCGTGTCCAAAAGCCTATTCCCTGTCCTTCTACGAGTGTAGTTTATTCTTTGACATTCCCTCCGCGCCCCGGGAATAAACACCCTGAGCATTTCAGTAGCTTCATGTTACGCCCATATGCGCAAAGCTTTGCATATGTCGTTTCTCACATGTTTGAAGCCGGGATCCTAAGGTGTGAGTGCCCTAGGGCCGACTGCTGCCATTAGGCAGCGTATGCTAAATTATCGTTAGCGTTTAATTTTAATTTGGCCATTTAACGCATTACCATGCGACTCGCTTCTCCAGCTGCAAAACCCCTGTCGAAACCTTTACTACCCCTTATTCAATTGTCAGACCAAGTATACTTGATGGCACACACACTGTCAAGCACTTGCAGTAAAGCATTGCAGGATCAGAGCCTGCAGATCACAGATTGCGGACCTTGAATTCCTTCTCTGCCTCTCTGCGCTGATCCTTTTTGGCAATGGCTTCTCTCTTGTCATAGAGCTTCTTACCACGTGCCAGCCCGATCTCTACCTTTACCTTACCGTCTTTAAAGTATACCTGTAAAGGGACTAATGTATACCCTTTTTCCTTGATCTTGCCCAACAGCTTATTGATCTCGTACTTGTGCAGCAACAGCTTTTTCACACGAAGGGGGTCTTTGTTAAAAATATTCCCCTTCTCATAAGGACTTACATGCATTCCGTAGACGAATACTTCTCCGTCTTCAATGCGGACGAAAGCCTCCTTGATGCTACATTTTCCCATCCGCATGGACTTTACCTCCGTGCCATGCAGGGCAATGCCGCACTCATAGGTCTCATCGATGAAAAAATCATGATATGCTTTTTTATTGTTTGCGATCAGCTTCTGGGACTCTTTTCCTTTTGCCATGGCTACCTCTTAAAACCTTGTAACTATTCAGAAACCCATTCACAAGGCGCCCCTGCGGAGCTTCTTTTTCGGCTCTGAATAGTTACAGTTTACTATATTTTCCGTAATTGTCAATGAACTAACAGTTCATTTAATCCGCAGATTTATTGATCCACCAGCCGGAAATTGATGGTGCGCATAAAACGGTCGCAGTCTTCCACTTCGATCCGTACCGGCATTCCCAGTTTGAAGCAACGTCCGGTGGCTTCTCCCACCATCTCACAGGCTGCCTCATTGTAGTGATAATAGTCGCCCGGGATCGTGGAAATATGGATCAGCCCTTCCACGGTATTGGGCAGTTCCACATACAGTCCCCAGCCGGTGACACCGGAGATCACACCCTCATATTCCTCTCCGATGTGCTGTTCCATATATTCTACCTTCTTCAGCTTGTCCGTCTCCCGCTCTGCCTCATCGGCACGGCGCTCCATCTCGGAAGAATGCTTAGCCACCTCCGGAAGAATATCCCGGTAGTGCTCCACTCTCTCCGCCTTCAGGCGTCCCCGCAGCTGTTCCTTGATAATACGATGGATCTGCAGATCGGGATATCTGCGGATCGGTGAGGTAAAATGACAGTAATACTGACATGCCAGTCCAAAATGTCCGGTACACTCCGTGCTGTATTTCGCCTGTTTCATGCTGCGCAGGGTCAGTCTGGCGATCATAGGCTCTTCGGGAGTTCCCTCAATCTTCTGTAACAGCTTCTGGATCTCCTTGGGATGGATCTCCTCCGTGGAGACCTTGCTGTTCCTGCGCCCCAGCGCCTTCATGTAATACCCGTAATTGCTGATGAACGTAGACAGCTTCTGGATCCGCTCCGGATCCGGTACATCATGGACGCGGTAGACGAAGGGCAGCTCCTGCCAGTAAAAATGCTGTGCCACTGTCTCATTCGCTGCGAGCATGAAATCCTCGATCAGCATAGTCGCCACATTCCGCTCGTAAGGCTTAATATCCAGTGGATGTCCTTCCTTATCTAACAGGATCTTGCACTCCGGGAAATCGAAATCAATGGATCCCCGCTTCTGTCTCTTCTTCCGCAGTTTGTCCGTGAGCTCAGCCATTTGTCGGAACATAGGAAGCAGTTCCCTGTACTGGGAATAGTCTGTTACGGTTTCTGCGCTTTCTCCGGCGGTTCCGTCCGGCGCACCGGCGTTATGCTCTACACACTCCGGCTCCTCCAGCAGCTTTTTCACCACAGTATAAGACATTCGCTTATTGACCCGAATCACAGATTCGCAGATCTCATAGTCCACGATCTCGCCCTCTTCATCCACCTTCATCAGGCAGCTTAATGCCAGACGGTCCACGCCTTCGTTCAGGGAACAGATACCGTTGCTCAGTGCATGGGGCAGCATGGGGATCACACGGTCTACCAGATAGACGCTGGTGCCGCGCTTTAATGCTTCTCTGTCCAGTGCGGAATTCTCCTGCACGTAGTTCGTCACGTCTGCAATGTGTACTCCTAAGTGGTAATATGTCCCGTCAAAGGATACACTGACAGCGTCATCCAGATCCTTGGCATCCTCTCCGTCGATGGTCACCATGGTCACATCCCGCAGATCCCTGCGGCCGGCACAGTCCGCCCCGGATACCTCCTGGGATACCCTCTCCACCTGGTTCATGATCTTCTCGCCGAATTCCACCGGCAGATCAAAGCCACGTACGATAGACATGATATCTACACCGGGATCGTTGATATGTCCCAGGATCTCCACGACTTTGCCCTCAGGACTCTTCGTATCCGTGCCGTATCCGGTGATCTCCACCACGACCTTATGTCCGGTCATGGCTCCCTTCGACCACTCCTTCGGCACGAAAATATCCTGTGCTATCTTCGTGTTATCCGGAATGACAAAGCCAAAATTACTCTTGGACTGCTCATAGGTTCCCACCACCTGGGTCATTCCCCTGGCAATGATACGAATGACCTGCGCTTCCTGCCGTTTGCCGGTCTTTGCAGGCAGAAGTGCCACTTCCACAGTATCCTTATGGAATGCTCCGCCCTGCTTGTCCTCCGGAATGAACAGATCCTCGTCCCTTCCTTCCACTTCCACAAATCCAAAGCCTTTGGCATTGCTGATAAAAGTTCCCGTCAGAACCTTACCGTTGGACTTCATATATTTACCCTTAACGGTCAGGGTAAGCTTTCCTTCCGCTAAAAGTTCCCGTAAAATCTCACGAAACTCTTCCCGGTCTTCTTTTGCGACCTGAAGAAACATTGCCAATTCCTTTTCCTTCATCGGAACGTAAAAATCATCCTTCACCAGATCACAGATTACTTTTTTTCTCTTCTCTCTGATTTCGTTATTACTCATGTAACCTCTCTCAAACAGTAACTATTCAGAACTCCATTCGCAAAACCGCCTCTACGAGGCTTTACTTTTGCTCATGTAGTTACTTCGCCATATAAATCATGTCAAATGTTCTTACGAATGCAAGCATTCGACGTACATGTTGGCATGATTTGCATGGCTCTGAATAGTTACATATAACAAAACACTCTTGTATGCCCTGCACACAAGAGTGTCATCCTTCGTAATGATTAAAATACGTTCAGATTCAGTACGACTGCAAGTAACATGAAGAATACTGCAAGGATCTTCGTGATCTTCACCAGCATACCTTCCATGGAACGTCCTTTATTTCTGCCCCAGTAGGTCTCAGCTGCACCGCTGATAGAGCCCAGTCCTGCGGACTTACCTTCCTGCATCAATACGATTACTGTCAATGCGATACAATCTATTGCAAATAAAATCATAAGAACAATTTTTAAAATATCCATTACACACACCTCCTGTAGATAAAACCATATTTAGTTTAGCACAGTAAGGTAGATTTCGCAAGCACTTTATTTGAATGGATTCTGATATTCTGCCACATCTCCGAGCCGTTCTTCTATCCGTAGAAGCTGGTTGTATTTCTCTACCCGTTCGCTTCTACATGGCGCTCCGGTCTTGATCTGACCTGCCCCTACTGCTACTGCAAGATCTGCTATCAAGGTATCTGCTGTTTCCCCGGAACGGTGTGATACAATCGTTCTGTAACCGGCTTTCTGCGCCATCTCTACCGTATCCAGTGCCTCTGTCAGTGTTCCAATCTGATTCACTTTTATGAGAATTGCATTGGAAACTTCTTTTTCGATTCCTTTTTTTAATCTCTTTGTGTTTGTCACAAACAGATCATCTCCAACAAGCTGTGTGTGCAATCCCAATCTTGTTGTCAGAAGCTCCCATCCATCCCAGTCTTCTTCGTCCAGTGGATCTTCAATCGATACAATTGGAAACTGTTCAATTAACCCTTCATAATAATCGATCAGCTCTTCTGATGACCGAATGACTTTGTAATCTTTTGTCTTACTTTCCCCTTCGAACACATATTTCTTAAAGCTTCTATCATAAAGTTCTGTTGCTGCCACATCAAGTGCCAGTGATACTTCCTCACCTGCCTTATATCCGGCTTCTTCCGTTGCACGCACGATATAGGCAAGTGCTGCCTGGGCATCCGGAAGATTCGGGGCAAATCCACCTTCATCCCCAACAGCGGTGGATAATTCTTCTTTTTTCAACAATTTTTTCAGAGAATGATAGATTTCTGCACACATACGAAGTCCTTCTTTAAAGTTTTTCGCTCCTACCGGCATAATCATAAATTCCTGAATATCAATGGTGTTGTCGGCATGCCTGCCACCGTTCATAATATTCATCATCGGAACCGGCATACGCTTTGCATTTGCCCCGCCAATAAGAATAGAGCGGAAGTCCTATCGCAGTTGCCGCGGCTCTTGCTGTTGCCATAGATACGCCTAACATAGCATTGGCTCCCAAGTTTGATTTATCCCCTGTACCATCTAAACCTATAAGAAATGTATCTAAAGCTGCCTGGTCAAATACGTTCATTCCGATAATACCAGGTGCAATCTTTGCATTCACATGATCTACCGCCCGTTCCACACCAAGCCCGGCGTATCTTTTTTCCCCGTCACGTAATTCCAGTGCTTCAAACTGACCTGTGGAAGCGCCCGACGGTACACTTGCCCGTCCGCAGAATTCATCTCCTGCCAGCACTTCCACTTCTATCGTCGGATTCCCGCGGGAATCTAATATTTCTCTTGCGTATACATCTGTTATTGGCAGATATTTATACATACTGATGCCCTCCTTTTCGTAGAGATAGTATGCGCCAAATCTGCCAAATCATACTAAAAGCCCCGGCACACCGGGGCTTAAAATTTCTTTATTTCTTTTTTACAAAGCATCTTTTCTTGAAAAATGAAATTCCATAGCACAAGATTTCATCATAATCATCTTCATATTCTGACGCATACATTTTTTTATTAATCTGCTCGATTGCCCGGTTGCAATCCCGCTCCATTTCTTCACGACTTTTTGAATACTTTGCTTCAAATATTGCAACTCTGGCATTCATTGAATCATAGACCACAACATCACTGCGTCCTTCGCCGTGCTCTTTATTCGATTCCACCATATAACCGGCTCCGGCAAATATGCCTGCGAGAAATGCATGATAAAAATCTTCTCTGTAATCATGATAACTGATTGTCTTTCGGAGAAGTTTGCTCATTTCCAGAGTGATTTCTTTGCTATCTCCTTCCCACACTGCATCAAACAGATGTTTTCTATCCCAGATTTTTGCACTGTCCTCAAACCATCTTTTTATGGTCGTCTCAAATATCTCCCTGATTTCTACATTTGGAATCTTGAGTGCGTATGTTTCTTCTGGCAATGTACCGCTGTATTCATCATCTTTTGCTTTTGTCAGATATCCAGTCAGATATAAAAGACTCCAAAGATTCTCCTCTGATGAGTTCAAATAATCATATGTGATTCCTTCATCCACCTTCTGAACAATACTTCCACCGCCAAGAAGTGTTTCAAACTTTTCTGTGATATTGCTTCCTGCATGATCAATAAATGATCGGATTACTGCATTATCACTTGTATTCTTCCAGTAACTTGCCGGTTTTGCATCCGGATTATGTTGAAGCTCCTGAAAATAATTCATTACATCCCATGGACAATATACATCACATTCGCCAAAATGATAACCGTCATACCATTCTTTCACCTGTCCGGCATATTCTGTAACTCCTGCATCGCTTAAGATTTTATCAACGTCTTTCTGCGTAAATCCGAAATATTCATCCAATCTTGCATCTGTAATTGTATCCAGAACAAAGTTATTTGTTCCTGTAAAAATGCTTTCTTTGGAAATTCGAAGGCAGCCAGTCACAATTGAAAAACAAAGTGCTGCATTATCTTTTAGTGCGGTCGTCATCATCGCTTTGATAACTTCCAGCATCTGTTCATAATACCCATGACTGCTTGCTTTTGCCAAAGGAACATCATACTCATCTAATAAAAGAATTGCCTGTTTCCCATAATATTTGTTCATGAGCTGAAGGAGCAGCTGTAATGACCTTGTCACTTCCACTTCTCCTGCTGCCTGTTTTCTTATTCTCTCATATATCTGCCGCTCATTGTCGCTTATATGTTCGCCATCTAAAAGATATGCATATTCTTCATATAATCGTCCAATTTCATATTTCAATTGTCCATAAGCACTGTCAAAACTTAAACCATCTACATTTTTAAATGTGAGAAATACAGTCG
>OHAY01003713.1_pt1 | contig 10185 bp, 11 predicted proteins | sample 1577191 | NCBI WGS metagenome assembly OHAY01 (sample SAMEA3541504, study PRJEB24748) | human gut metagenome | biome: human gut; feature: human-associated habitat; material: faeces | place: China | collected 2012 | reverse complement strand
AGCAATACCGCCGGCTGCAAAGTTTACTACCGGCAGATGATGATGGTCATATACATATTCTACGAGGTCATAAGGGACTTGCAGCTCTTTTGCTTGTTCAAACAGTTCATCGCGGCGAAGGGCGGCAAGTTCTGCTATTTGGCGGTTGATAAGGCGCATATGCCGAACGGCTTGAATGATATCGCCTGTACCGGGCTCGCCTTTTGTGCGGATCATGGCTGCGCCTTCATTGATGCGCCGCAGCGCTTCTCCCAGATCCTTTGCACCGCAGACAAAAGGGGCTTTAAAATTGCGTTTGTTAATATGATGCAGGTCATCGGCAGGGGAAAGGACTTCGCTTTCATCAATGTAATCGATATCCAATGCTTCGAGGATCTGTGCTTCTGCAAAATGGCCAATGCGGCACTTTGCCATGACTGGAATGGATACAGCCTGCTGAATTTCTTTGATCAGCTTAGGATCGCTCATTCTGGCTACGCCGCCGGCTGCACGGATATCAGCGGGAATGCGTTCCAAAGCCATGACAGCGCAAGCTCCGGCTTCTTCGGCTATTTTCGCCTGTTCTGCATTGGTAACGTCCATGATAACGCCGCCTTTTAGCATTTGCGCTAATTCGGTATTTAATTTATATCGTTCATTCATTGTATCGTCTCCTTTTTTGAAAGGGCCCTGTTTTATGCATAGTCTGAGTATAGAGTAAAAATGTTATGATGAAAATATACAGAAAAATACAAAATAAATAGGACAGTCTAGGTTAGAAGCAGATGAAAATATTGACTTTTATAAGAAGATACTTTACGCTAAATATGTTGTCATTATATGAGAGAGGCAGTAAAAACGAGGGTTTAAAATGGGCCGAAGGTATTGGTATGGATTGACGGCGGCTATTTTGTCCGCTGTGTTTTTTGGTTTTTTGCCGTTTACGGCAATTGAAGCGTATCGGGAAGGATTGACGCCGAGCGCATTGTTGTTTTATCGTTTTGGACTGAGCATTCCTCTGATTTATCTATATACAAAATATGCTGGGATAAATTTGGCTATATCGGCCGGTGATGCAAGGCGCGTTTTCCTGCTGGTCACTGCCGGAACCGGCATCACAGCGCTTTTGCTGTTTATGTCGTATCAGTATATCAGTACGGGAATTGCTACAGTTCTTCATTTTTCTTATGCCGTGTTTGTATTGCTGGGAGCGGCGCTGTTTTTTAAAGAAAAACTGTATGCTGCGCATGTGCTGGCCGTTGCGATGGCGTTAGGCGGCGCCTGGCTGTGCATTCCCTGGGACGGCGGGGGCAGTTTATTTGGATTTGCTATTGCGCTTTTGTCCGGTGTAACATATACTTTTTATATTTTATATATGGGGCATAGTTCTCTTCGGAATATGGAAGCGCCAAAGCTGGCTTTATATATTTGTCTGATGACGGCTCCGCTGTTGGGGCTGTACAGTGCTGCTGCCGGTGAATTTATTATTCCGGAAACCCTGCGGGGCTGGCTGTACTGTATGCTGAGTTCTTTTATGGGAACGACGATGGGAGTATGCTTGTTTCAATACGGTGTGAAGCTGATCGGCGGGACACGGGCATCCATTTGCAGTACGATGGAACCGATTACCAGCTTATTTTTAGGAATCTGGCTTTTAGGCGAGCAGCAGACGATAGAAACTGTCGCAGGCACGGTGATGATTTTAGCTGCAGTAGGAATTACTGTATGGAAAGATTCGCAAAAAGAAACGAAATAGAAAGGATAGGCAATGAACGAAGGATATATTCGAGCAATTTCAATAAGTGAACGTAAAGGGGTAAAAAAAGAAAATGTGAGAGAAGCGGAAGCCGTGCAGCAATGGGGATTGCGGGGCGATGCGCACGGCGGTTTCATGCATCGGCAAATCAGTTTGCTGGCCATAGAAGATATTGAAGAAATGCGGGCAAAAGGATTCGATGTAAAACCGGGAGATTTTGCAGAAAATATTACGACGTCGGGGCTCGTGCTTTGGAAGCTTCCCGTGGGAACGATGTTAAAAATTGGGGAAACGGAGCTGAAAGTAAGTCAGATCGGCAAGGAATGCCATATGGGCTGTGCGATTCGGGAACTGACCGGAGACTGCATTATGCCAAGAAGAGGGATTTTTGCTACGGTAGAAAAAGGCGGCATGCTTCATACGGGAGACTTCATCGTGGTGATAGGAGAATAAGATGCTGCATTATATCTTTTTATTAGGCGCGATCGCATGCGAGCTGGCAGCAACGACGTGTCTTAAACTGTCGCAGGGCTTTACGGTATGGTGGGCTTCGGCAGCGACGGTTGTTTTATATTCTATTTCTTTTTATATGCTGTCGCAGGTAATGCTGTTTATTCCCCTCAGCGTAGCGTATGCGCTATGGAGCGGTTTGGGGATCTTGGCAACGGTACTGATTTCCGTATACTTTTTTCATGAACCGCTGCAGCTGATTACTGTAGTGGGAATTTTGCTTATATTAGTTGGCGTGGTTATCGTTACCTGGACGACAAAATGAAAAACTCGTACACGAATTCCATCTTCGTGTACGAGTTTTTTTATGAAGAAGCAGGCATATGCTGCATCTGTTCAAGAAAAAGCTGCGCCGGTTTTGTAAGAGGCCGGTATTTTTTCCAGATTAGATACAGCGGAACTTCCAAAGCCGGGGATAACGGCCGGCAGCAGAGAGGGCTGTCAGAGCCGGTATAAACGAGGCCTTCTAAGCACAGAGCGCAGCCGATGCCTTCTTCTACCATGAGAGAGGCATTATAAATCAGGTTATAGGTTCCGATGATAGAAAGCGAAGAGATATCGCCTTTGAGCCAGCCGGCTAATTCATTGTCCGTCATCGCCTGCCGGGAACAAAAGAGGGGAACGCCAGTTAGATCTGATGCGGTGATATATTCTTTTTCTGCTAAGAAATGGTCTTTTCTCATCAGCAGCCCCCAGCGGTTGGCAGCGGGAAGCGCCAGGAAATTATAATTGTTTTTATTAGATGTACCTACTAAAATTCCAAAGTCCAACAGCCCTTTGTCAATACGAGTTTCTACATCTTCCGCATTGCCGCTGAATAAGTGAAATTGTATTTGCGGGTATTGGGTATAAAGATTTTTAGTTAATCGGGCAACATGCTTCATGGTATTGGTTTCAGCACAGCCGATATAAATGGATCCGCTCACCAGATTCTGCGGTACTTTTAGGGCAGAGGCGGTATGCTCGGTGAGAGAAATGATTTCTTCGGCTCGTTTGGCAAGGAATTTTCCCGATTCAGTCAGGGTTATTTTTTTGTTGCTTCGCAAAAATAGTTTGCAGTTTAGTTCTTCTTCTAAATTCATCAGCTGCCGGGATAAGGTTGGCTGTGTAATATGAAGACTTTCCGCTGCTTTTAAGATGGTCTGATAACGGGCGACCGCAAGGAAGTATTTTAGTACGCGGATATCCATGGTTTACCTCGCAATACAATAGAGTAGTATGAAACATACATTCATAAAATAATGGAGAAAATTTTACCTATACTATATCATGTTTGTATATGCTTTAAAAGCATGTGTGTATATAAATGACAAGTATTTGCTATAGAAATGCAGGGAATTTTATAATAAAAGCAAGGAAAAGGAGGGAGAACAATGAGGAAAAAATATATTCGTACCGCGCAGCTGGCGGTATTTTCTTTGATTTTTAGTATGATTGGATGCGGGGGAAGCCTAGCGGCGGAATACCATGCAGAGAATGGGCCGGATCCCGCATACAAGGCGGATAAAAGCCGGGGAGCCGATAATTTTTATACCAGCAGCCAGGTTCAGATACAGAAGGTGCAGTTTAAAAACCAATACGGCATGACGATAGCCGCCAATTTGTATACGCCAAAAAGTCTGGAAGAAAATCGGAAATACCCGGCAATTATTGTAGGGGCGCCAATGGGAGCTGTGAAGGAACAAAGTGCAGGGCTGTATGCGGCAAAGATGGCGGAAAAGGGATATGTGACGCTCGCTTTCGATCAATCGTATTGGGGCGAAAGTGAAGGAGAACCGAGAGGCAGTGTGAATACGGATATCTATGCAGAGGCGTTCAGCGCCTGCGCAGACTATCTGGGAACCCGGCCATTTGTCGATCGGGAGCGTATCGGCGTGATCGGGATCTGCGGCAGCGGCAGTTTTTCTATTCAAGCCGCAAAGATTGATCCGCGGATTAAAGCGGTTGCGACGGTAAGTATGTATGATATGGGCGCAGCAACCCGGTGGGGACTGCACCGATCGCAGACAAGAGAGCAGCAAAAAGAATTGTTGGCTGCTGCAGCACAGCAGCGGTATGCGGAATTTGAAGGCAAGGACAGAGTTTTTACCAGCGGAACGCCATATACTATAAATGAACATTCGACGCCGATTGAAAAAGAGTTTTTTGATTTTTACCGAAGTGATCGTGGATACAGTCCAAATACAACGACAATGCCAACGCTGACCAGTAATGTAAAATTTATGAACTTTTATCCGTTTGAAGATATGGACTTGATTGCGCCGCGGCCCGTGTTGTTTATTGCAGGAGATCACGCTCATTCCAGAGAGTTTAGTGAAGACGCGTATCAAAGAGCGGCAGAACCCAAAGAACTGTACATCGTTCCGCAAGCGGGGCATGTGGATTTGTATGATCGGACGGAAGTAATACCGTTTGATAAATTGGAAGAGTTTTTTGGAAAGAGTATATAAATAAAATACTGAGGTGCAGGAAATGAAAAACTAGGGAATCGTAATAGAATTCCCTAGTTTTTATTATGTAAAAGCGTATGCAGTTTTCTGGCATATCCGATGGGATCGATGGCCGTCATAAAGCCGGACATGATGCAGATACCTGCAATAGGCAGACCGTTTAGCAAAGGCAGTGTGTTTTCATTGATGCCGCCGATTGCGTATACGGGAATGGATACGGCAGATAAAATTTCTTCCAGAAAAGCAATTCCTCGAGGGGGCAGTCTTTTTTTGCAGTCTGTGGGAAAAATATGACCTGCAGTAAGGTACGTGGCTCCCAGGGATTCCGCTTCTTTGGCTTCTTCCAGGTGGTGGATGGATACGCCAAGCTTAGCAAATTGACCGGCGTATTCAGGATGTGCACGCAGTTCTGAAAGAGAACAATGAAATGCGCTGTGTCCCCGCGCTTTAGCGATATCTCCGAAGTGGTGAAGAATGCAGCGGACGGAACTATTCTGAAATATAGGCAGTGCAGCAGCGGATAATGCATCATATTGTGCAGGGAGTAAATCCTTTTCTCTTATGATGACAGCGGAAATTTCTGCGTGTGCTAATTGCTTCAATTTTTCTTCGAGCGGTTCCCGGCACAAGCCGCGGTGCGTGACAGCAATGATTTTTTTATCCCACATAGAGAGAGTCGCTCATGACCGGCTGCAATCCCTGGCGGCAGATCATATTGTAGATTTCTGAAACGGAACGGCCGTCAGAGATTTCAAACTGGCCATCGCCTTTTTCTTCTGCCGTTTCTTCATGTCCGCCGATGCCAACGGAAACGCCGGCAGAAATTTTGGTGGCGCCTAATGTAACGGCGTGATCGCGGAAGCGGGCGGATTCCCGGCTGGATATAACGATATTGGCAAACGGGAGAAACAGACGATATGCGGTGATGATTTGCAGCAGCTGCGGTTCATGAACATCTTTCGGATTGATTTTATCATTGTTGATGATAGGGCGGAGACGAGGGCAGGAAAGAGAAATTTCTGCATGAGGATATTTCTTTTGCAGCAAATAGGCATGCATGCCCGTTGACAATGCGTCGCGGCGGAAATCTTCCAGACCCAGCAGCGCGGCAAACCCTACGCCGCGCATACCGCCTAAAACAGCACGTTCCTGCGCATAGAAGCGGTATGGAAAAATCCGTTTATGTCCTTCTAAATGCAGTTTGGCATAGGTCGGTAAATGATAGGTTTCCTGGAATACGGTAACATAATCGCAGCCGGCTTGATGAAGGCAGGCATATTCATCGGTATTCATCGGATAGACTTCTACGCCGACGACTTGGAAATACTGCTGTGCTAATTGGCAGGCTTCCGCAATATATTCTACATTGGACATGGAGCGGCTTTCTCCCGTGAGCATGAGGATTTCCTGCAGTCCTGTGCTGGCAATGGCTTCCATTTCCCGTTTGATCTCATCGCGGTTCAGTTTAGCGCGGTGGATATTGTTGTGGCAGTTAAAGCCGCAGTAAATACAATAATTTTCACAGTAGTTGGCCAGATATAAAGGCGTCATCATGTACACGGAATTGCCAAACTGGCGGCGGGTAACCAGCTGTGATTTTTGCGCCATTTCCTCTAAATAAGGGAGGGCTGCTGGGGAAAGAAGGGCCATGAAATCTTCCGGCGTGAGCCGGTCGCTAGCAAGCGCTTGTTCTACATGGGAAGAAGTATAATAAGACGCATCGTAAGCATTGCGGAAGGTAAGGACTTCTTCAAGCATCGAAGAATTGATCTGCTCCATATCAGGAAAATATATAGTAGGATCTACATAAGGCGCCGGCATATTATGCTTCCTCCTTTCTAAGGAATCCGGTGAGTGGGGAAGAGGCTTCGCCATGCTGACGCACGCGGCCCAGTCCGGACAAATAGGCAGCGCGGCCGGATTCAATTGCCTGACGAAATGCTTTCGCCATAAGCGGAATATTTCCGGCGGTAGCGATTGCTGTATTGACCATAACAGCGGCAGCTCCCATTTCCATTGCTTCGCAGGCTTGAGAAGGACGGCCGATACCGGCGTCTACGATGATGGGAAGATCGATTTCATCGATTAAAATACGGATAAATTCCTTGGTGCAAAGACCTTTGTTGGTTCCGATAGGAGCGCCAAGGGGCATGATTGCAGCAGCGCCGGCAGAGACCAGATCCCGGGCCGCATATAAATCAGGGTACATATAAGGAAGAACAGTGAATCCGTCTTCTGCCAATATGCTGGCGGCTCGCACCGTTTCGGCATTATCTGGCAGCAGGTATTTGCTGTCTCGCATGATCTCTATTTTTATGAGATCGCCGCAGCCAAGTTCACGGGACAGGCGGGCAATGCGGACGGCTTCTTCGGCAGTTCGGGCGCCCGAAGTGTTCGGCAGCAGGGTGATTCCTTCAGGGATATAGTCTAAAATGTTGGCAGTATTTCCTGAAGCGGCACGGCGCAGCGCCAGCGTGATGATTTGCGCTCCTCCTTCTTGTGCGGCTGCCTGGATTAAATCGAGAGAATATTTTCCGGAACCCAGGATAAAGCGGGAAGAAAAACGGTGATTTCCTAATTGAAATGTATCGGATGCAGACATAGATAAGACCTCCATATTATGAATGTAATAAAGAAAGAACAAGATTGGCCTGATGGGCGGCGCATAGTGTGACGCGGGGCGCCATTAGGCCGGGCGGCGTATTGATGGAAGAAGTGCCGTCGCCGCAGAGATAGAAGCGGTCGGTAATCTTTTTTGTTTGGACTGCGTTGCTGCTGCCGATGCCGGCCATGCCTGAAGCGGAAATGAGTATGGGGGCAGAGGGCATGGATAATACGATGTTTGCCAGCGCCGCTTTCGTTTGCGGCGCATCAAATGCTTCGCAGAGAATAGGGATATTCCTGAATGCTTCTGCCATATTGTGTTCTTCTAAGCGCATTGTGTGCAGAACGACTTTCGTATATGGCGTGATGCGGGCAATAATATCCCGGAGCGCCTCTGTTTTATACATGCCCAAATGCGACAGATCATAGGCCTGGCGAAATACGTTGGTAATATCGACGCAGTCGTCGTCAAACAGATGAAGCGTACCGACGCCGGAACGTGCAAGGAGTACCGCAATAGCGGAGCCCAGGCCGCCCAGTCCGGCAATGCCTACAACGCCGCGCTGAAAATCTTGCCAGCAGGATTTTCCATATCGCTTGCAGAGCAGTTCTTCCACCACGCCGGCGCTGGGAAGTGTATGGGACAAAAATTGAATGTCGTCGCCTTCAGATATGAGATGAGAAGGAGAGACGCGTTTGCCGTTTACCGCAATCCAATTATCTCCGGTATACTCCGGCAGAGAGCCTGCGGCAGTTTGATTCGGAATGGTTCGCGGCATGCCATTGACGATGACCTTCATATCAGCCTCCGCCTACAAACGTGACGATTTCCAATACGTCGCCATTTTGAAGTGTTACAGAATCATAGTCAGCCCGCGGCAGTATAGCGCCGTTATATTCGATAACGACATACTCTTTCTTGAATCCCAGCAGAGAAAGCAGTGTTTCAGCGGTATGGCCGGCTTCCTCTATGGATTTTCCGTTTACAATGATCAAGCGAATACCTCCTTTGCAATAAAAAAAAGCCGCACAAAGGAACTACACCCGCGGTGGTGTACCCCTTTGTGCGGCAAAACGCTTTCGCACTCTTTGTATAGAATAGCAAAAAGAAATATCCTTGGCAAGGGCTTGTATACAAATCGAAAGATTTAGGGTACAATGAAGTCATAAGAAATATACAAATAACTCATGCAGGAGGAAAAGACGTGGAATTTTGGCAGGAAGAATATAGACGAAAAGTGTGTACGGCGGAAGAAGCGGTACAAACCGTGAAGTCCGGCGATTGGGTAGATTATGGCATGGCAGCGTCCCAGCCGGTTTTGCTGGATGCGGCGCTGGCAAAGAGAAAAGGAGAACTAAAGGATGTAAAGGTCAGAGGTTCCTTTACCTTTGCTCCACGAAAAGTTGCCGAGTGCGATCCGTTTCGGGAAACCTTTACGTACAGCTCTTGGCATATGAGCGCATATGAACGGGGATTGTGGCAGAAAGGGATGTGCAGTTTTTCGCCGATGACATTTAGGAACAAGCCGTCGTATTATAGAAAGTATTTAGATGTAGATGTGGCGATGATTACCGTAGCTCCAATGGACTCGCATGGATGGTTTAACTTTGGACTTAATAATTCTGCCAATGCAGCTATTTTGGAAAAAGCAAAGATCATTATTGTAGAGGTGAATGAAGCGATGCCCCGCTGCCTTGGGGGCAGTGAAGAAGCGGTTCACATTTCTCGGGTAGATCATATCGTAGAAGCCGGGTCTTTGCCGATTACGACAATTCCCTTTTCGCTGGGCAATGAAGTGGATTCGGTGGTTGCCGCGCAGATTGTGGAAGATATTCCCAACGGCGCGACGATTCAGCTGGGAGTAGGCGGTATGCCGAATGCAGTTGGCGCGATGATTGCCGATTCGGATTTGAAGGATCTGGGGATGCATACAGAAATGCTGGTGGACGCTTTTTATTTAATGGCTAAAAAAGGCCGGCTTACGAATGCCTGCAAATCGCTGGATAAAGGGAAGGGAACCTTTACGTTTGCCGTAGGATCACAGGAAATGTATGACTGGGTAGATGACAATCCGGGGCTGGCGTCTTATCCGGTAGACTATATTAATGACCCGGCTGTGATCGGTCAGCTGGATAATTTCATTTCTATTAATAATTGCGTGGAAGTCGATTTGTATGGACAAATATCGTCAGAATCTTCCGGAACCCGCCATATCAGCGGAAGCGGCGGGCAAATGGATTTTGTAGACGGCGCATACCGTTCTAAAGGCGGCCGCAGTTATATCTGTTTCAGCTCTGTCTTTATCGATAAGAAAACCGGTGAGAAAAGATCCCGTATCGTGCCTACGCTGCTTGCCGGCACGATAGCAACAGTGCCGAGAACTCAGGCGAATTGGCTGGTAACGGAATACGGTAAAGTAAATATGGCCGGCGCATCGACATGGGAACGTGCGGAACGGCTTATTAGCATTGCTCATCCGGATTTTCGCGAAGAGTTGATAAAAAATGCGCAGGAAATGGGGATTTGGCGATACAGCAATAAACGGTAAAGAGATTTTAAAATAAAATATGGCCGTATGTAGGATTTTGCCTGCTGCAGATAGAATATACAATAGGAACTACTCAAGAAGGAGCGGATACTATGTATATTATTGTTGGCAAAGACGAAGAAAAAAGCCGGGAATCGGCGGCTGCGGCTGCTTTGGCTAATGCCGGACATGATGTGCTGTATATAGTGACGGACGGTACGGACCGCATACTTGAAACGAAATGGAAAGAAGCGGGAGTGACGGGAATTACCGTTCGATATATTTTGTCCGGAGAGGACAGTTTGGCGCAAATTGAGGACTTGGATTGGGAAGACGCGGAGTTTTTCTATATTAATCA
>OHAY01003712.1_pt1 | contig 10191 bp, 9 predicted proteins | sample 1577191 | NCBI WGS metagenome assembly OHAY01 (sample SAMEA3541504, study PRJEB24748) | human gut metagenome | biome: human gut; feature: human-associated habitat; material: faeces | place: China | collected 2012 | reverse complement strand
TGTTTGGCTTTCCACAGAAGGTTATCGGTCTGAAAACCGACAGCGAGCTGTTCCATGTCCTCACCCACATCCAAGACGAGGTGCACCGTTACGCCATAACCTTCCACCGCGACAAACGGTCAAAACACGCCCTGCATAGTGAGCTCGACGACATAAGAGGCATTGGACCGAAGACAAAAGAGGCTCTCCTCCACCATTTCCGCACCGTGAAACGCATTTCCGAGGCCTCTGACGACGAGTTGGCAGCCGTGGTGGGCAGCAGCAAGGCAGCAATTCTGAAAGCCCATTTCAAAGAAAAAGGGAATGCAGACTTGTAAAATTGCCTAAAACATCGTATCTTTGCAAAAGACAGGAAAAACCTAAAGCAAAGATAAACAATCGCGAAACAACGAAGCGAAACGACGAAGCAAAACAATCGCGAAGCAAAGAAATAAAAAAAACAATCGCGAAACAACAAAGCAAAAACAATCGCGAAGCAACGAAATAAAAAAACAATCACAAAATAATGAGAGCAGTTATACAACGCGTCACCCATGCATCGGTGACAATAGACGGAAACGTGAAATCGAAGATTGGCAACGGTTTCCTTATTCTCTTAGGTGTAGAAGCAAGCGACAGCAGCGAAGACGTAGACTGGCTGGTAAGAAAAGTGGCAGCTCTGCGCGTGTTCGACGACGAAAATGGCGTCATGAACCGTTCGCTTATCGATGTTGACGGCGAGGCATTAGTGGTTAGCCAGTTCACACTCTTCGCTTCTTACAAGAAAGGCAACCGCCCGTCATGGCTGCGTGCTGCCACACACGACATCTCTGTGCCGCTTTACGAGGAGTTCTGCACAAAGCTGTCTTCTGCCTTGGGCAAGCCCGTTGGAACGGGCGAATTTGGTGCCGACATGAAGGTGGGATTGCTTAACGACGGCCCCGTAACCATTTGCATGGACACTAAAAACAAAGAGTAGATAAAGGCAAAAAGGCTGGCGCCTTTGAAAGGGAAAAGTGAAGAACGAAGAGTGAAGAATCCAATTGCTTTGTTTTTAAGTGGAAAATAAAATTCAAAATTCAAATTCAAAATTCAAATTCAACATTCGAAAACTCAACATCGGCTGAAAGCCGACAATTCAACATTCAACATTCAACATTCAACATTCAAAAATGACAATACGCGAAGCACAGCAGGCCGTGGACACATGGATAAAGACCTACGGCGTGCGCTATTTCTCTGAACTCACCAACATGGCATGCCTCACAGAAGAGGTGGGCGAGCTTGCCCGCATCATGTCACGCCGTTATGGCGACCAGAGCTTTAAGGAGGGCGAAAACCAAGACCCTTCCGAAGAGATGGCCGACATTCTGTGGGTTCTCATGGCCTTGGCCAACCAGACTGGCGTGGACCTCACAGAGGCTCTTCAGAAGAGCATAGAAAAGAAAACAAAACGCGACGCCACACGCCATAAGAACAACCCTAAACTGACCGCCGATAAAAAGGAAAAGAATCTTTAAAAACAGAGACCTGACCGAACGGTTTTATGGACGCTAAAAGCATAGACGGCACAACATCATAAAGCCTTTTTCAATAAGCTGAACGGGCAGAACCGAGCTTGCTTGAGGTCTGGCAAGGCGAGAGAAGGGAGCATTAAAAGAGGCCTTTTCGATAAGCTAAACGGGCAGAACCGAGCTTGCGCAAGGTCTGGCAAGGCGAGAGAAGGAACCATGAAAAGGAGCCTTTTTAGATAAGCTAAACGGAAAGAACCAAGCTTGCGCAAGGTCTGGCATGGCGAGAGAAGGGACCATGAGGTGTCGTTATACGGCCCTCAAAAAAACAACAGAAAAGAAATATCAACGAAAAAGAAAACAATAAAGTAAAAAAAACAACGAATCTATGGGAATAATTAAAGACGACTTTCTGAAAGAAGAGAAAGCAAAGGCAGAAGCTAAGCAGAAAAGCAAATATGAGGAAGCTCTGAGCAAGTATAACACCGACATCGACGACAAGGCCGTGCAGGAGGCTGTACGCAAGATCATCACCGAGAAGGTGCATCAGAACGACACCATGGAGGTGAAGAAATTCCTCATGGGAAGCATCGAGCTCACCACCCTCAAGACCACCGACTGCGACACCAGCGTCATGGCCTTCACAGACCGTGTCAACGCCTTCGACGAGCAGTATCCTGACCTGCCCCATGTGGCAACGATCTGCGTCTATCCTTGCTTTGCAAGCATCGTAGCCGACACATTGGAGGTAGAGGGAGTGGAGATTGCTTGCGTTTCAGGCAGTTTTCCGAGCTCACAGGCCCTTATCGAGGTTAAGGTGGCCGAGACTGCGCTGGCCATAAAAGACGGCGCCACAGAGATAGACATCGTGATGCCCGTGGGTAAGTTCCTGTGTGGCGACTATGAGGGTTGCTGCGAGGAGATTTCTGAGCTTAAGGCAACATGTGGCGACAAGGCCATGAAGGTCATCCTTGAGACAGGCGACCTGGTGACAGCTTCAAACATCAAGAAGGCTTCGATCCTGTCGATGTATGCAGGTGCCGACTACATCAAGACCTCAACAGGCAAGGAGAAGATCTCTGCCACCCCCGAGGCTGCTTATGTTATGTGTCAGGCCATCAAGGAATATTATGATGAGACCGGCATACAGATTGGTTTCAAGCCCGCTGGCGGCATTAACAGCGTCATGGACGCCATCACCTACTACACCATCGTCAAGGAGGTTCTTGGCGAGCAATGGCTCACCAACAAGTGGTTCCGTCTCGGCACCAGCCGTCTTGCTAACCAGCTGCTGAGCGAGATCGAAGGCGAAGACGTCAAGTTCTTCTAAGAAATAGAGGATGGAAGCAAGGCTTAGGAGCGCTAAGAAATAGCTTATAATAAGCTTTCAAAAGCTTATAAGCTTATAAAACCCTTAAAGCCCCATAAGCCCCAACCTTAAAGACCAAAAGCCTTATAAAACCCGGAAAAAACTATAAGGCATATAACAAAAAAAAGGGCTTTGACGCCCTTTTTTTATTTTCTTATCTTTCTTTTTTCTTATTATTCTCTTTTTCTTTTTTCCTCTTTTCTTATTATCCTCTGTTTGTTTTCTTATTTTTCTCTTTTTATAACAAAATCAAGATAAGCCATAAGAGCTTTCTTGACATCAGCAGCACCTCCGCAAGAACCATCAGAACCTCCGCATGAACCATCAGCAGCACCTTTGCAGGAGCCCTCAGCACCTCCATCAAGAGCTTTTGCGCTTGAAATGCTGTCAAGCAGAGCCACGGCTTCGGCGTGAAGCTGCTCCATGCGTTGCTCAGCATACTCTATACCTCCACGCTCCTTGGCAAAAGCCACGAGGCGCGCAATCTCATCTTGCGAGGCGGTATGGTCTTTCACCTTAAAGGCGAGAGCCGTCATCTCAGGGTCGTTAGCCGAGTTTACAGCATAGATAACAGGCAGCGTGAGCTTGCCCTCAGCCATGTCGTTGCCTGTGGGCTTGCCTATCTGCGGCGAGTCATAATAGTCGAAAATATCGTCGCGAATCTGGAATATCACGCCCAGATTTTGTCCAAACTGCTTCGCCTTGGCAATGTCTTCATCGCTGGCACCGGCCGAGAGGGCACCAATGCCGCAGCACGCCTCAAACAGCGCCGCCGTCTTTTGCTTTATAACATCATAGTAGACCTCCTCCGAGATGTCACGTCGTCCGATGTTTGAGAGCTGCAAGATTTCTCCGTCAGAGAGCGTGCGTCCCAGTTCAGCGAGATAGGTAACGATGCGTTCCGACCCTGTGCGTGCCACATGGAGCAGAGCCGTGGACAAGATATAATCGCCCACCAGCACCGCCACCTTGTTGTCGTAAGTGGCATTGACCGAGGCCTGTCCTCTTCGCTCGCTGCTCTCGTCCACCACATCGTCGTGCACAAGTGAAGCCGTGTGAAGCAGTTCCAAGCCCACAGCCGAGTTTTGCGTCACCTTGCTTACCTCGCCAAAGTTCTTCGCCATAAGCAAGATGAGCATTGGTCGCATGCGCTTGCCCGCACGCTTTCTTATGTGTTCGAGCGCGCTACCAAGCAGTCCGTCTTCATGAGAGAGCGACTGGTTAAAGAGTGTCACAAAATCGTTGAGTTCAGCCTCAATCGGATGTTTAATAATTGAAAGATAATCCATTTCTCGCTACTGTATGCTACAAAATTTTGCACAAAATTACTACATTTATCGGGATAAATCATATATTTTTAGTAATTTTACAACATCCTAAGATAAAAAAGGATAAAAGCCTGATAAAAACAAAAATGGCGAAAGCCGAACAGAAACAAAAAAGGCTTGCTCCATAACAAGACAAGAGGGCTTAAGCCTGAGACAAACAAGAAGGGCAAGGCCCTAACAAAGACAAAAAGGTCGCAGACCATAACGTTTAACCAAGCACCCCACCCCACAGCAGACAATGAACAAATTATTTCTTCTCGATGCCTACGCGCTCATCTACCGTTCCTACTATGCGTTCATCAAGAACCCGCGCATCAACTCGAAGGGCATGAACACATCAGCCGTCATGGGCTTTGTCAACACCCTTAACGAGATCATGCAGAAGGAGCAGCCCACCCACATAGGCGTAGCGTTTGACCACGGCAAGACCTTCCGCGACGAGGCCTTCCCGCAATATAAGGCGCAGCGCGAGGCCACGCCCGAAGACATCCGTGCCTCCGTGCCCGTGATCAAGAACATCCTTACAGCCATGCACATACCCGTGCTTCAGGCCGACGGCTTCGAAGCCGACGACGTGATAGGCACCCTCGCCACCAAGGCAGGTGCCCAGGGCATAGAGACCTACATGCTCACCCCCGACAAAGACTATGGCCAGCTCGTCGCTCCCAACGTCTTCATCTTCCGTCCGCGCCACGGCGGAGGCTACGAGAAGATGGGCCCTGAAGAGGTGGCAGCAAAATATGGCATCGACACCCCGGCACAGGTCATCGACCTCTTGGCGCTGATGGGCGACTCTGCCGACAACTTCCCCGGCTGTCCCGGCGTGGGCGAGAAAACCGCCGCCAAGCTCATTGCTCAGTTTGGAAGCATCGACAACATGCTCACCCGCACAGCCGAGATCAAGGGCAAGTTGCGCGAGAAGGTCGAGGGAGCTGTCGACGACATACGCATGTCACAGTTTCTCGCGACCATACGCCGCGACGTGCCGATAGACCTCGACCTCGACGCTTTGACCGTCACCCCACCCGACGGTGCAGAACTGCGAAAAATTTTCGACGAACTGGAGTTTAAGAGTCTCGCTGACAAAATTCTTAACAAATCTGAAAATAAACCAAAACAGGTTAATCAGCAGCTCGATTTATTTGCCGAAAGTGCGCCCGAGAGCCAAGATCTTTTCGAAAACACGTCAAAAAAAAGCGTTAACACCGAAAAACATTCTTACCAACTCATTGAGGATGAGGAAGAAATGGAGAAACTTTGTGACTTTTTCTTGACATCTCCGCTCGTCAGTGTAGACACAGAGACCACATCAACCTCTGCCATCGACGCCGAACTGGTGGGATTGAGCTTCGCCATCGAGCCTCACAAGGCATTTTATGTGCCTGTTCCTGCCGAACGTGAAAAGGCGCAAACAATTGTTAATATTTTTAAACCGCTCTATGAGAGCACAAAAATATTGAAAATCGGGCAGAACATGAAATACGACATGGAGGTGCTCATGCGCTACGGCGTTGTCATGGCAGCCCCCATGTTCGACACCATGCTCGCCCACTATGTGCTCCACCCCGAACAGAAGCACGGCATGGACTATCTGGCCGAGGTGTTCCTCAACTACCAGACCATCACCATCGACACGCTCATCGGTCCGAAGGGCAAAAACCAGAAATCGATGCGCGACGTGCCGCCCGCCGACGTGTGCCCCTACGCCGCCGAAGATGCCGACATCACCCTTCAGCTCTACAACGTGCTTGAGCCGCAGCTCCGCGAAGCAGGAGTATGGGAGCTGTTCAGCGAGATAGAGATGCCGCTCGTGCCCGTGCTCGCCGACATGGAGACCACAGGCGTGCGCATAGACTCTCAGGCGCTCTCAGACGTGTCGCAGACGCTCACCGCGCGCATGAACGACCTTGAGAAGCGCATCTATGAGGAGGCGGGCGAAGAGTTTAACATCGCCTCGCCCAAACAGGTGGGAGAGATCTTGTTTGGCAAGATGAAGATCGTGGACAAGCCCAAGAAGACCAAGACAGGACAGTATGTCACCTCCGAAGAGGTGTTGGTGCAACTCTCACACAAGAGTCCGATTGTAGCCGACATCCTCGCCCACCGCGCCCTGAAGAAGCTCCTCGGCACCTACGTCGACGCCCTGCCCAAGCTCATAAACCCGCGCACAGGCCACATACACACCTCCTTCAACCAGGCGGTCACAGCCACAGGCCGTCTGTCATCCTCTGACCCCAACCTCCAGAACATACCCGTGCGCGGAGAAGACGGCAAGGAGATACGCCGTTGCTTCGTGCCTGAGCCGGGACAGCTCTTCTTCTCTGCCGACTATTCGCAGATCGAGCTGCGCGTCATGGCTCACCTCAGCGGCGACGACAACATGATAGAGGCGTTCCGCGAAGGCTACGACATTCACGCTGCCACGGCAGCAAAGATATATAAGGAGACCATTGACAGCGTCACACGCGACCAGCGCACAAAGGCCAAACGTGCCAACTTCGGCATAATATACGGCATAACGGTGTTCGGTCTGGCTGAGCGACTTGAGATATCGCGCGACGAGGCTAAGCAGCTCATCTACGGCTACTTCCAGACCTTCCCCAAGGTGAAGCTCTACATGGAGGCGGCCAAGGAGACAGCACGACAGAAGGGTTACGCCGAGACCTTCTTCCACCGCCGACGCTACCTGCCCGACATCAACTCGGGCAACGCCACCGTGCGCAACTTTGCTGAGCGCAACGCCATAAACGCCCCAATACAAGGCTCGGCTGCCGACATCATAAAAATTGCCATGATCCGCATTCATGAGCAGTTCCACATGAAACGTCTGCGCTCAAAGATGATCCTTCAGGTACACGACGAACTCAACTTCTCCGTTGTGCCTGAAGAGCGCGACATCGTGGAGCAGATTGTCCTCACCGAGATGCAGAACGCCTACCGCCTGAAAGTGCCACTCGTGGCCGACTCAGGATGGGGAGAAAACTGGCTGGAAGCACACTAACTCTTATCAAGGGAAGAGCTTATTAAGTGAAGAGTGAAGAGTGAAGAGTGAAGAATTCTATTGCTTATTAAGGGAAAAGTGAAGAGCTTATTAAGGGAAGAGTGAAGAGTGAAGAATTCTATTGCTTATTAAGGGAAAAGTGAAGAATTCTATTGCTTAAGCTTATAATATAACTGGGCTTTCAGAAGTTCAATAATATGAAATAACAGCTTTTTTTATGTGAGATGTTTTACAAACAACATTATTCACTAAAAACAAAAACAAGATGAAAACAAGAAAACTGATCGTTGCCACACTGTTGGCAGCAATGTCATGCACCCCAGTGTTAGCACAGAACGACAAGGCAGAACCCTACTTCACCCCTGAGGAGATGCCCAACATGCTAAAGACACCCCTCACGCCGCCCGACAGCCTGTCGGCAGCCTTCTCTTACGACCTCTCGCGCTTCCTCTGGGGCAAGAGCGTGCGTGCCACCGAGCGTGGCGAGATGGCAAAGGCCGATGCCGAGTATGGCCTGCAGGTGGTGTGCCGCGAGTTTGCCGAACCTTTCGGCATGGAGATCTCCAAAGAGAAGACCCCCGAGATCTACCGCTTGCTCCTCGACGCCCTGACCACCTGCGACGAGATTAGCTGGAACCCTAAGAACCATTTCATGCGCCGCCGCCCGTTCATGGTCTTCCATGAGCCGTCGCTGCAGCCCAAAGACGATGCCGCCCTGTCAAAGAACGGATCGTTCCCCTCGGGCCACACCATCCTCGGCTGGAGCGCCGCCCTGCTGCTCAGCGAGATCAATCCCGACCGCGCCGAAGCCATCGTGAACCGTGGCTACCTCTACGGCGAGAGTCGCGTTATCGTGGGCGCCCACTGGCAGAGCGACGTCAACGCCGGCTATCTCTACGCTTCTGTGGCATACGCCAAGCTCCACACCTCCGACCGCTTCCTCAAGCAGATGGAGAAGGCGCGCAAGGAGTTTAAGAAGCTTAGCGGAAAGAAATAGAGGAGAGACCTGCTATTGTCGCAGAAAACATCTGATTTTTTTACATCGCGCTTCGCGCTCGTTTTTTAAAAAACATCAATTTCCATTAATTGAACATTAATGAACATCAATATTTCGCGCGAGGCGCGTATTACTTAAGTAGGTGTTCAAAATTAATTTAAATGATTCTATGCTCTATTTTGGTCTGGATGTTCAGCTCCGAAGAGGGAGTGTAGCGGGCTACACGACCGATGAGAGCTGGGCATACGGACCAAAAGAGGGCGTAGAGGCATTTGAAAGCATAACCTTTTTTATTAGATTCATATATGCGATTAATTTTGAACACCTACTTAATCAAATAAAAAAGTTGAGGACTTTGCCTCATATCTTATCTCAAAGGCCCTTATCTACAGATTAGTTGCCATTGAGCAAATATGAAGCAAAATCCTCAAAAAAACATAGTAATAAAGACATGGACCAATCAACACAAGCCCATCTCCTCAGCCTTCTTCATAAGAAGCTGCATAAGAGGCTCGCGCTCGTTCTCTACCTTGTTGTCAAGCACAGCATCTTTCAGACACTGCTTGAGGGCACCCACCTCACGGCAAGGCTTAAGATGGAACATCTCCATAATCTCGTTGCCGTCAATGACAGGCTGAAGCAGACGCTTGTAGTCGCGTTCCTTAAGGTCAGCAATCTTCTCGCGCACCATACGGAAGTTCTCTAAGAACTGACGCTTTCTAACCTGATTCTTACTCGTTATGTCAGCCTCACAAAGCGTCATGAGGTCATCAATGTCATCTCCGGCATCGTTGAGCAATCGACGGACAGCACTGTCTGTAACCACCTCGTCAGCAATGACAATAGGACGCATGTGCAGGTCGACAAGTTTCTGTACATATTTCATCTTCATGTCCATAGGCTCTTTCAAACGACGGAAAATCTCTGGCACCATCTTGGCTCCCAAAAAATTGTGGTTATGGAACGTCCAACCTAAGGCAGGGTCCCAACGTTTGCTGCGGGTCTTGCCAATGTCGTGAAGCAATGCTGCCCAGCGCAACCAAAGGTTATCGCTTTTCTTAGCAACATTGTCGAGCACCTCAAGCGTGTGATAGAAATTGTTTTTGTGTGCACGTCCATTCTTTGTCTCCACAATGTCGAGAGCAGCCAATTCAGGCAAGATAAGATTCAAAAGCCCAGAACGCTGAAGATCAACAAAGCCACGGCTGGGTTGCGCCGATTTCATGATCTTGTTCAGCTCATCACATATTCGCTCACCACTGATAATCTTAAGCCTGTCAGCGTTACGCGTCAGAGCTTCAAACGTCTCGTCTTCGATGAAAAACTTTAGCTGCGTGGCAAATCTGACGCAACGCATCATACGCAAAGGGTCATCAGAAAAAGTGATGTCGGGGTCAAGAGGAGTGCGGATGATGCCGTCTTCCAAATCTTCGATACCACCAAACGGGTCTACAAGCTCACCGAAATGGGCTTTGTTAAGCTGAATGGCCATTGCGTTAATGGTAAAATCGCGACGGTTCTGGTCATCTTCAAGCGTGCCGTCCTCAACAATGGGCTTTCGGGAATTGTGACTGTAGCTCTCGCGACGAGCTCCAACAAACTCAACTTCCAAGTCTTTATATTTCACTTGAGCCGTGCCAAAATTCTTGAACACAGAGATATGAGCCTTACGTCCCAACTTACGACGCAAAGCGTCAGCGACCTTAATGCCGCTACCAACAACAACTACGTCAATGTCGTTGGAGGGACGCTCAAGAAAAATGTCACGAACATAACCACCGACAACATAACAGTCGAGATGTAGCTCATCAGCCGCTTCACCTATCAAATGGAAAATATCTTTATCAAGTATTTGTGCCAGTTCGGCATCCGAATATATCTTCATTTCGTAAACGTGGAATAAAATCTAAATAAGAAATGCAAAATTACAAAAAAAAACTGAAAAGCACAAATAAAAAAAGAGTCCCAAGACTTTCGTCTCAGAACTCTCTTCTAAAAGAAGGCGG
>OHAY01003705.1_pt1 | contig 10214 bp, 7 predicted proteins | sample 1577191 | NCBI WGS metagenome assembly OHAY01 (sample SAMEA3541504, study PRJEB24748) | human gut metagenome | biome: human gut; feature: human-associated habitat; material: faeces | place: China | collected 2012 | reverse complement strand
GTATTCTCCGTTAAACCGTCCTGTTTTCGTTAAACGAAAACACAACTTGCTGTCCGCAGGAGCGGACCACATTTATCCAATAATTATTGTGTATTAGCCCATTGTATGGCTATTCTCCTGTGATTTACGAGGCATTTCCATCAGGTGTTTGCCGGCTGCTCTCCCCATAAAAGGGTGGATATCTCTCCATAATCATATGACTTACGTCCATAATTCGGGAATAAGGAGGCGAATATACGGGAAATCTGCCCTTTACATGCCCTATTGTCCATTAATGGATTGTTACTTCTACACATCTACAAATGGAGAGCGGCAGTGAGCCGTATATGGTTTATGGTTTTTCTGCATTATCTTCATTAATGGATTACTACTTCTACACTTCTGCAAATGGAGAATGTAGCCGTGTACACCTTATGGTCTTCCTTCATAATTCTCCATTAACGGATTAATACTTTTACACTCCCATAGACCGATAATTTAAGAATCCGTATCCGGACGGATGCGCGCTCTCACGCCTGCCCATAAGGATTAAAAAGGAACGGTGGACAAGGAAACGGAATCCCGCTCGCTTTTCCACACCACTACGGGCCTCTGATGTCGCCTCCGCATAGGAAGAACCGTCCGAACGGAACGGCATCTCCGTCCCCCCCGTCATGTGTATCATGACAATAACTGACTTTGGATGACTATAAGTGACAGGTGGTTTCATCCTGTTCTCTTCTTCCTTTATTTTGTATTCCGAGACAATACCAGTTGTGTAATTTAATAATTTAAGATTTTAAAATATGGATTCAGAAAAGGAAAAGAACCGGCTTTCCGATATCGTTCTCGAGAGGGTCGGACTCACGGGGAACCTTCTGTCAGCTCCCGTTTCCCCATCCCTGGAACCAGTGGTGGAGATACCAAGTCATGGAAGTCAGGTCCGGGCAGGGAAAGTGACAGGTCCGGAGGAATACAAGAGGAGGTTTCTGGTTCCCGCTCCCAGAGCCGCTGAGTGGAAGACCGCCTACATTGATGGGAGACTGCACCGCCGGATCGCCATGCTGGTCAGGGCCGCCGGCTGCGGCAGCATCTCCGGTTTTATCATCCGGTTGTTGGAACTCCATATGGAGGAACACAGGGAGGACATCGCCTCCCTGCTCGGTGAGGTCTACCGTCCCTGGGATGAGGACGGACAGCCGGGAGGAACACCTCGCCGATAAAACGTTGTCATTGTCCAAGAAGGCATATCATGACAGGAAAGAACGTAAAAGAGCGGATTGGTCTTGGCGGGATGGACGCGGACCGCATCCGTGAGATCATGGGGGAAGCGCCTGCCTGTCCCCGGAAGAGACGTGGAACGTCCGGTAACGACATTATACGTCCCGCAAGGAAAAATGGCCCCATGCAACCGTCCGTCTACCGGGAGGAATACCTGCATGGCATTGCGGGCGTGCAGCGTCGGTCGCTGCATATTCCCGCCGCCCTGCACCGGAAACTGTCCATCCTGGCGGGAGCCTCGAGAAACGGAAAGGTCACTCTGGAGGGGTTCATCAACCACCTTGTCTCGCGGCATCTGGAAGAATACAGGGAAACGACGGACATGATTCTGGAGGAGTCCCTGCCCGGCCCGGTCATAAAGGCTCGTCCCCCATGACAGGGGATCTCCCCCGATGGGAGCATTATTTTTGTTTCTGAAACAATAGTGTTTAACTTTTAATGAAAAAGAAGTATGATGAAAAAAGAAAAAGAGTTGTTGGTTGCCATCGCCAGCCAGAAGGGTGGCGTGGGAAAATCCGTCTTTACGGTACTGCTGGCCAGTGTCCTGCATTACCGCAAAGACGTGCGTGTGGCGGTTGTGGACTGTGACTCCCCGCAGCACAGCATCGCCCTGATGCGTGAGAGGGACATGGAGAATGTCATGAAAAATGACGACCTGAAGGTGAACCTGTACCGGCAGTACGAAAGAATCCGTAAGCCTGCCTATCCGGTCATCAAAAGCGACCCGGAAAAGGGGGTGGAAGACCTGCGGCGTTATATGGACGAAAAAGGGGAGACTTTCGATATCGTGCTCTTCGACCTTCCCGGAACGCTCCGCAGCGAGGGGGTGGTTCATACCGTTGCCGCGATGGACTATATCTTTGTCCCGCTCAAGGCGGACAATATCGTCATGCAGAGTTCCCTGCAGTTTACCAAGGTGCTGGAAGAGGAGCTGATCGCCAAGGGGAACTGCAACTTGAAAGGAATCCGGCTGTTCTGGAACATGGTGGATAGAAGGGGACGGAAGAATTTGTATGATGCCTGGAACCGGGTCATCCACAGGATGGGGCTGCGGCTGCTGTCCTCACACATTCCGAACACCCTCCGCTACAACAAGGAGGCGGACCCTGTCTGTAAGGGTGTCTTTCGTTCCACGCTGTTTCCACCCGATCCCCGTCAGGAGAAAGACTCCGGCCTTCCTGAACTGGTGGAGGAGATATGCCATGCCATCGGTCTGGAGGAATCCGATACCGAGCGGTAGCGGATGATAGGATACAGACACCTTGAATAAGGGCTTTTAGCCTAAGATAAAGTAAGATAATTGCATGATAATAAGTTTTTTACAGATGTGACTTCTCCTATAAAAGCATTACCTTAGTAGTGTAATGTGCGCCAAGAGGTCACACAAGTAATTGTTCAGCATCGTGTCTGAACCTATTGTTCCATCAATAGTAGCCTGAAGAGGCGTACGTGACTGGCAACGGTCGGGTGCGAAGCCCTCTTGACAACGACGTTCCAACCTAAGCATCATAGGCGAAGAATGTCAAAGCTGACTGATATGAGTAACCTAAGTGAATCGCCGTACCATCGTGACTATGAATTAGCTCACGGATATTTATGGGCCATTCCAAAAGGCAAGCAGTCAGGATAGTACGCTGTTACATCGTGCTACACGGATGTCGCACTGCTGGTGGATAGGCGGAGTCTAAGTCGGTCGTCAGTTATTTGTGCGAAACTTGGTAAGCCCGTATCTCTCCCGTCAGCCAATAACCGATGGGTGGCCAATTGTAAGAGCGGCCGAATGAGGTGCGGGTAAAGGATTGTGGAGAAAGCGAATGCCATGGTGTAATGCCCTGGATAAAGGTTTCAACGTCACCCTACGCGAAAGCGGGCAGACTTCCACAGGGTAATTCTTTGTGAAACGAATTGTAGAACTTCAAGTATAAAGAAACAGCAAAGGAACAAGGCGCAAGCCGAGTGTGCATCTTCAGCCGGACGCAAAACCGTGTGGAAAGGAATAGACTTCGCACGATGCGAACGTAAGGTATCAATCGTTCACTGACTGCTATGTTCGGTATTAATGCAGACTGAATCCTTAATCATTTATCCAAACTCTTGAAATATCAAAGCCTGATTTAAGTGCAGATAACTGATAGAGTTTGGATAAATGGAAAGTTTGAATAAAATACATTATTATCAATTTCTACAGATATTTTTCCTTGCGCTCACACCCCACTGCATATTTGAGAAAACAGAATGATTTAACATACTATTTTTCATATCCAATCTTTTTTAATACTCCCCATGATAATACTCACTATAAAAAGTCCAATCGAATAATTTTACGCGGTGATAAATGAAATTAATAGAAAGCGATTACCTTTGAAGAAAAAGTCTGTAATTTGGTCAAGAGAAAAGTACAATAGGTCAAAACATGGATATTATAATTCGCTTTATTTGCACTACCATTTTAAATCTAATTGTATTAATCCTTATTATAAACTTTAATATCTGCACTATGAAGAGAAAAGTACTATTAAGCACATTGTTTCTAATACTACATTTCACTGTAGCATTAGCACAGCAAGTAACTATTTCAGGGCAAGTGTTGGATGAGAAGAGTGAACCTCTTATCGGTGCCACGATAAATATCGAAGGTACCACCAATGCAGTAATCACCGATTTAGAAGGAAAGTTCACGATAAAAGTACTTCCTTCTGAAAAACTGGTCATCAGTTATCTGGGATATAAGCCCAAAACTATCACTATCGGAAAGAACCGAAGATTTGATATCATTCTAGACCCTTCAGTCACAGAGATGGATGAGGTGGTTGTTGTAGGCTATGGTAGCCAGCGAAAAAGTGATATTGCAACCGCCGTTGCTTCTGTGAATATAAAAGATATTGTAAACAGTAGTTCTACGCAGACGTTGCAAGCACTACAAGGCAAAATCAGCGGAGTACAGATTATCCCCACAGACGGTTCATTGTCAAGCGGAATGACTTTCAGAATCAGAGGTGTCAACTCCGTCACAGGAGGAACCCAGCCTCTCTTCGTCATTGATGGTGTACCAATGCCTACTCAACAGATCACCAATGAAGATACCGAAACGGTAAACAATCCTCTGCTGGGACTGAATCCAAATGATATTGAATCCAATTTGAATTATTGGAATCCTCGTCCTATCAAAAAGGATAATCCATATTTGACCGTCCAAAGGAAGCTCTCTCCACAGACTGTGGAGGATTTCGCCAATAGACTGTTCATCTACCAGGTAGGAAAAAACAATCATATCGGCTTTCCATTCCGCAAACCCTCCCAGATGGAAATCCTTAACTTTGAAATGAGGAACTATTTTGCAGAGACCAATACCAATTATAAAGCCTTTGCCACGGGTGGTGACAAGGCACAAAGCTGTTGGATGGCCAATTTTGTTCCTTTTGACAAGGTTACAGACATATATCTCTTTGAATCCGCTATTGACGCAATGAGTTTCTACGAAATAAACCATTATACTAAAGAAACCACATGCGCATTCATAAGCACGGGGGGATATGTCACCAAATCCCAAATAGAGAATATAAGCCGTATATTCCCATCTGATAAGGTAAAGTGGAATTGTTGCTATGACAATGATGCCAGCGGTAATGGTTTTGACATCACCACAGCATATTATCTCAAAGGTGAGGAATGTAAAGCTTTTGCAAGGACCAACACTGGAGACACATATAAGACCATCTATTTAAGTTTCCCGGATGGAAACACACAGACCTTCAAAGAAGATGCATTTTCCTCCGGCGAGTATCTTAAACAACATGGTATAGACAATGTAAATATCATCAAACCTTCACGGTACAAAGATTGGAATGAGCTTCTTGTCTATTACAAAAGATTTGATTTGAACCTGGGTCCAGGAATGAAATTCATCCCGGCTATCGAAAAGACCATATCCCAACTGAATCTAAGAGGATATGAACAATTGGCCAATAGTATCAGTTCTTCCACAAAAGAACTGGTGGATTCTCTGCTTGAGCAAGCCAATTACTGCATTTCCGCACCTCTTGCCGAGAGCGGCGCTTATACTCTTATGGTAGACTGTAATATCTTCATGGGGCTGGACACGATGGTACCGGTACCAAGCAACTTATATGTTATAGAAAAGTGCACGCAAAAAAAGATATCGGCACATGCCATAAATGAATTTCTTAAAAAAGAATATATAAACATTTTTAGAGACATGAGTTCATCTGATTTCAAAAATTTTCTAGAGAAAGACATCCTAACTTATACAAAGGGTGCTGTAGAAAAGAATTTTGAGAAAGTGATATTGACTTTCGGATGGAGCCTTAAACCTTCAATTCTAAAAAAAAAGAGTTTTGACTTAGAACATGGTATATAGCATAACAATACAGCATGATACCATAATAGTAGCTGTTTCAAGCAGACATGTTGTCACAATTCCTGCCAGGTTTAATGGAATGATTCTCGGGCTTTGGAACTTGATACAGATTTTCGTTGCCTACTGTAATGAGAATCCGAATTGGGTGAGTAATGTCCGGTCACTGTGGGGTGACCGATTCAAATAGGGACAGGTATGGAACGGATGCCTATTCATGCCCCTATTATAGCTGACACATGGACTTTTATACATTCTTGCACTTTTTAAGTGGGTAAAAAAGTACTATTTGTATTTTATACAAAAAATTGTTTGCTTAATGAAATGGAACATACATTGCCAATGATATTTAATACCTATATATAGGTATTAGATGCGTTTTTATACCCAAAAAATGGTATTTTTATAATCTTTTGTAATATCTAATTTTGCATCCTAAAATAGATCTTTTATCGAAGAGAGATACAGTTTCCTTATATTTGAACTGGGGCTTCTGTAAAGTGCGATAAATATGAGGCTGGAACGGAGCTATCAGAAGAATTTTGGAGAAAATCCGTTTTTTAACTTAGTTAGATCTATCAATGAAAATATAAGTATTTATCTGCGTTGTATTAAGATATAGCATATCAGAACTACAACCATCCCGTTTTTTATTTAGATTTGCAGTTTGCTTTTAATCACTCAAGATCCGTATTACTATGTATGGAACTTAAATAAAGTACTAATATATATTGGATTTTCCTAAATATAATGCAGTTGCTATATTGTTAGACAACAGACGGTTGAGGTCTGTGAGATTATGCAACGGCACCAACAAAAACAACATGTATTTTTAATAATTTTAGTTTTGTTACACACAATGGTTTGTTTTAATTTAAAATTTACATATAATTTTGCATTATTAATAAATATGATGTTACTTATGAAAAAAGGTATTTTGGGGTGTAATATTATATACTTGTTTATACTTATTTGCATAGGAATTGCCCTCCCTATCAAATCGCAAAACAATTACAAAGTAAAACTTACAGGCACTGTTTATGAGTACGACCACAACAACAAGCGTTTGCCTTTAGAATTTGCAGCTGTGTCTATTCCTGAAATTGCACTAGGGACAACCTCTGATGAAAATGGTAGATACATACTGGAAAACGTACCTACTGGTAAAATTCGTATGCAAATTCAATATTTGGGCAAAGTCTCCATTGACACCTTAATAAATGTAAATAAGGATTTGGTTCTTAATTTTACAATGAGGAATGAGGATTTTAAGTTGAAAGAAGTTACAGTAACTGCAACCAACAGCCGTTCAGGCAAATCCACATCTTCTCACATTTCCCGCTCTGCTATGGACCATATGCAAGCGACCAGTTTATATGATGTAATGTCATTGATGCCAGGTGGAATTTCACAGAATCAAGATATGAGTTCGGCACAACAGATTAACATCCGTCAAGTTTCCAGTTCCAGTGGTCCGGAAGCTCCGATGAATGCTATGGGCACCGCAATAATTCGTGATGGTGCCCCCATCTCAAATAATGCTAATCTATCTGCGATGAGCCCTACGGTATTAAGTGGTACGGAAACACCCGCTTCATTGGCCGGAGGTGCCTCGCCGGCTGGTGGAACCGATGTTCGTAGTATTTCTACTGAAAATATAGAGTCTATACAAATCGTTCGTGGTATCCCTTCTGTTGAATATGGTGATCTGACCTCAGGAGCAGTAATTATTAATACAAAAGCTGGTCGTGAGCCGCTACGTGTCAAAGCAAAAGCCAATCCCAATATCTATCAGGTGTCTATGGGAACCGGTTTTGAACTTGGAAAAAAGAAAGGCGCTTTAAATGTAAGTGCAGATTATGCTTATAATACGAATAATCCAATATCCAGTTACCAGCACTATCAGCGTGCCACAACAAAGTTGCTCTATTCAAATACTTTCTTTAATAATAAGTTACGTACCAATTCCAGCTTTGATTTTATTTATGGTAAGGATCAACGTGAACGTAATCCTGATGATGAACAAACTAAAACAGCTTCGGAAGGCCGCGATATAGGTTTTACTTTGAATACCAATGGTACATGGAATATAAATAAGGGCTGGTTAAAAACACTACGCTATGTATTGTCAGGTACGTATATGGATAAAGACAGTTATTATGAAACCGTATACAGTTCTGCTACATCTCCTTATTCCATGACCACTACAAACGGTGCGGTACTTAGTAACTTTGCAGGTCAGCATATCTATGATGCCAATGGTAATCAAATTACTAATTTTGGACCGGAAGACATAAATCATTATGCTGTTTATCTACCAAGCAGCTATTTGGGACACTATGAGATCGATAGTCGTGAAGTTAATTTGTTTGCTAAAGTGACGAGTTCTCTATTCAAGGCGAGCGGTCATGTAAACAACCGCATCTTGATTGGTGCGGATTTCCGGAGTGACGGTAACGTTGGTAAAGGAAAAACTTATGACCCAAGTACTCCTCCTTATCGTAGTCAATACGGTCATAATTCATCTTTCCGTCCACGTAACTATAAGGATATTCCTTTCATTAACCAATTTGGTGCATATGTGGAAGATAATTTCAAATGGTCCATAAGCGGTACGCATGATTTGAACATTCAGGCTGGTGTGCGTTATGATCATACCTCAGTAGTAGGAGGCATTTTCTCGCCACGTGTAAATGCATCCATTGATTTGATTCCGAATCTATTAAGTCTTCAGGGAGGTTACGGTATTGCTGCAAAGATGCCTTCTCTTCTCTATTTATATCCAGAAAATGCATATTTTGAATATATCAATATAAATGAGCTTACCAATGAAAATATTCCGGAAAGCCAGCGCTTGTTTATGACTACCACAGAAGTTCGGCAAGTAGATAACTCAGATTTGAAGATTGCCCAAAATCATAAAGCAGAAGTCGGTTTTAATTTACGAGTGGGTAAAACCAATCTGAATGTAATAGCTTATAAGGAGCGTCTGAAGGATGGTTATGTAATGAGCCAAACCTTCAACACCTTCAATACATTTATCTACAATGAATACCAGCGCACAGAAAACGGGATAGAGCTTAGTAGTAGCCTACCGGTATTGTCTACTTATGCAAAACCAACTAATAATTTAAATATAGAAACTAAAGGTTTAGAATTTGATTTGAATATCGGACGTATTGATGCTATCCGTACGGCCTTCCAAATAAATGGCTCATGGATGCGTACTAAGAGTTGGCGTCAGGGTTATAGCTTCTATGACAATAGCGAAGATGCTGCTTCAGCCCGTAAACCGGTGGCCATTTATTCTCAAGAAGGCAATGCAAGTTACAAACAACAATTTGTAACGACTTTACGTGCCACTCACAATATCCCGCGTATCGGTTTTGTTGTTACGATGACAGCACAAGCTATTTGGCAGCAGTCTAATTGGAATACATTTGGAAACGATTCTATACCTGTGGGCTATTTAGCATTGGAAGATGCGTCTGTAAATATGTTTCCCAAGGGGAAATATACCACTACCCAGCAAGTAAAGGATGCAGGATATGGATATATGTTGAATAATGTAAGTCATAATAATGCTATAAAAGAATCATACAGTCCTTATTTTTGTTTTAACTTGAATGTAACTAAAGAAATTAGCAATATGCTACGTGTTTCTTTCTTTGCCAACAATATGTTCAGAAGTTATCCGCGCAGAGAATCCAAACGTAATCCGGGTTCATATATTCAATTGAATAACCGATTTTTCTTTGGGCTGGAATTATCACTCACTTTATAATGTTTAGGAAGTTATGAAAAAATATTTAATATATTTGTTTACATTGGCAAGTACCCTTTTGATAGGATGCGATTCGTTCAGGGACATGTCTGGCACAGCAGAAGTGAATCCTATCACAGTGGATGTATATTTGGATATTACCGTTGAAAATATATCCACACTGAAAGATCTGACTGTAAAGTTCGACAATTACGATGAAGATTTACATTATGTAAAAGAAGTAACTGATAATAGTGTGAAAGTTGACGGAATTATCCCCGGAATTTATTCGGTAACAGTATCCGGTACAGCTATTGATACAGACTGGTGCAAGGGCTTTGCTGAAGGCGCAGACAAACTGACAGACCTCAATGACAAGGTCGTTGCAGAAGGTACAGCTGAAAAGGTTAAAGAAGTTGAAGATGCGATCATTGATGGCAGCCTTCATGTATTTGATACCTCTACATTCACTGTAAATGGCAAGGAACTGACAGATGCTGACAGCGAATACATCAGCGACGGTTATTTCCATGAATCTGAAAAAGCTTCTGCACCAGCTTTCGATTTCATCATCGATGGCATTACAGCAGTAACACAGTAATCGTATGATATCTGAAGTGGGGCTGTCGCATGACAGCCTCATTTTGGTATGTTGAAGGAGGCTTGATGGTGGAAGCAGTAAATGCCATTGAATTAAAAAATATTACAAAACGTTTTGGTGAAAAAGTATATAAAATTTCTCTGGCTGGTGGAACCACCTGCCCAAACCGCGATGGCACGCTTGGTACAAGAGGCTGTTGTTTTTGCAGTGGCAGC
>OHAY01003704.1_pt1 | contig 10216 bp, 9 predicted proteins | sample 1577191 | NCBI WGS metagenome assembly OHAY01 (sample SAMEA3541504, study PRJEB24748) | human gut metagenome | biome: human gut; feature: human-associated habitat; material: faeces | place: China | collected 2012 | reverse complement strand
CGCTTTTTGTTTCATCTGACGAAAAATTTGACGACGCATCTGTCGCACAATCTTTATGCGGTATTGCCCTAAAAATTTCTGAGGATAGAATACTATGAAAATGAGCATCACTGCCATTTTTGATCTGCTTATAATCTTCATCATCATAGACATACATACGCAATGTTATTTCGCCGTCAATTTGCTCCAAATGATCTTTCAAGCCGTCAAATTCTCTGGATAGATCCTCATGCTGCATATACTCTGATTCTGAAATCATCAACTGAAAACAGGCGGCTAAGCTTCTGTCTTTTGAAGTGAATGAAACAAATGTATCCGCCGTGAGATCGGCAGAATATTCTGACGGAAAGCATAGCTCTGTACAACTGTACTCTATGATATGATCCTGAAAACCGGCTTGCAGGATATATGGTTCTATCCAATGTATCATTTTATCTTTCATGAATTTCCCATAATAGGATTCGTTTTTTACGTATAATTCTATTTCCTTGTCCGCCCGTTTTCCGTACACTTCGGCATTGCACACCGTATAATCCTCGTCATCTGTAATGCTGACAGTGCAATTATAATAGGGTTCTGCCGACGGATCCGGTCCTAAAAAAACGCCCCCGGCAATAGACCGGTCTGTAACAGCAGCTTGTACATCATACTTTTCTTTAAAATATGCTTTGACAACAGCATCTGCATCGTCCGCAAGCTGCTCCAATTCCGTTTCAGAAATATGCGATGCATCTTTTGTGTTTTCATAGAAACAGCCTGTAAAACCAGTGATGCTAATTGCAATAAGCCCAGAAAGCAACCATACATGGAATAAAAAATTTCGTTTCATATTACACCCTCTATTTTACACCATACGATATTTTAAGGCAATACCATGCAAAGCCTGCCGGCTTCGTACAGCGTTGCCTGTATTGTATCATGCCTTGTATCAGATGTCAAGGACAACACCGAAAAAAGCTGCCGCAAAAACGCGGCAGCTTTTTTGTGTCTGCGTCAGCCCTGCATCGACTGGAACTTCTTCTTGACCGCCTGTACCTTTGTCATCTCGGCACGGTCGGTGGGATACCAGCCCTTTGCCGCCATTTTGTCGTACAGGGTATCCTGCATGGCGAGGGAATCGCTCAGTGCATGACTGAACGTCTGGTGCACGTTGCTGGTGCTGGACTCGATCACGCCGTGTACATACAGGTCGCAAACGCCCTTTTCCAGCAGCAGGATATTTTCCATTACATTTTTATCGTCCATGGAAGTAACCTCCTTTTCCATTGCGAAAATCAAAGCAGTCCGTAAAAATTCCGGAACAGCTGGCGGTGCTTCTCCGCCATTTGCGTCACACACTGTTTCAGGTCTTCGTCCTGCATCTGTGCGGCAGCCTCCATGCACTTGGTCTGAAAATACTTCTCATGTCCCAGTGCGTCCTCTACATACAGCAATTCTTTACTGGTCATCTGATCTTCACCTCCGCATTTTTCACCGCAGGATCGCTTCGTGCGGTGTTGTCTTTACGATTCCACATCTGCGGCAGATTATACACCGGATTTTCCACAGCATACGCGGAATTCTGCCGAAAAGGTCTGCGTTTCCTTGGAAACGCCACGCCCTCTACAGCAATTCCACAATCTCGTGAAAAACCGCCCATAGAATTCGATTGCATTCCCAAAAAAAGTATGCTATAATGAAAACAGTCATTACAGGACAGCTTTCCACAAAAATCAAACAGCCTGTGGAAAAGCTGCTTGAAAAAGAAAGGAATCCTATCATGCACATTTTACATACGACACCCCACACAGACGGGTTCTGCATGCCGGCGGAGTTCGACCGGCACGCCGGCTGTCTGCTGATCTGGCCTACGCGGGGAGATTCCTGGCGAAGCGGCGGCTGGCCGGCACGAAAAGCCTTTGCGGCAGTTGCCGCAGCCATTGCCCGTTCCGAAGAAGTCACCATGCTGGTGGCTCCGGAACAGTACGAAACCGCACGGGCAATGCTGCCGCCGGAAGTCCGCCTTGTGGAAATGGAAACCGACGACTCCTGGGCAAGAGATGTCTGCCCCACTTTCGTCCGCAATGCCGAGGGCACTGTCCGCGGCATCGACTGGGGCTTCAACGCGTGGGGCGGTCTGGTGGACGGGCTGTATTTTCCGTGGGACAAGGACAACCATGCGGCAAGAAAAGTCTGCGACCTGTACCGTGCTGACTGCTACGACAGCCGTGATTTCATTCTGGAAGGCGGCAGCATTCACAGCGACGGCGAGGGAACGATCCTCACCACAGAAAGCTGCCTTTGCAGTGCCGGCAGAAATCCGGACATGACCAAGGCGGAGATCGAGGAAAAGCTCTGCTCCATGCTGGGTGCCCAAAAAGTCCTGTGGCTGCCCCGCGGCATTTACGGCGACGAAACCAACGAACATGTGGACAACGTCTGTGCGTTCACTGCCGCCGGAAAAGTAGTGCTTGCGTGGACGGACAACCAGAACGACCCGCAGTATGCCCTTTCAAAAGCCTGTGCCGACTATCTGGCACAGCAGACCGATGCCAAGGGCAGAAAGCTGGAAGTGACACTGCTGCCCATTCCGCAGGAGCCGGTCTGCATCACACAGGAGGAATGCAGCGAGTTAGACCTCTGGGACGGCGAGCCCACCAGAACCGCAGGCGAACGGCTGGCTGCCTCCTATGTCAACTTTTACATTGCCAACGACAGCGTTCTGGTCCCGCAGTTCGGCGACCCCATGGACAAGACCGCCTGTGAAATTTTGTCTGCCCAGTTCCCGAACCGGACGATCGTTCCCATTGCCGCCAGAGAAATTTTGCTGGGCGGCGGCAATATCCACTGTATCACACAGCAGATTCCCTTAGGAAGGAGTTCTATTTATGCGTAAAGTCACTGTTGCAGCCATTCAAATGGCATGCTCTCCCGATGCCGCCGAAAACCGCCGCACTGCCGAAGCGATGGTACGGCAGGCAGCCGGAAACGGGGCACAGATCATTCTGCTGCCGGAACTGTTCGAAACCCCTTACTTCTGTCAGGAACGGCGGTACGCCTCCTATGAACTGGCAACCACGCCGGCGGAAAATCCTGCCATTGCACAGCTGCGGAAAGTCGCTGCGGAATTGCAGGTAGTTCTCCCCGTCAGCTTCTACGAAAAAGCCGGCACTGCCCTGTACAATTCCATTGCGATCATTGATGCTGACGGCTCGGTGCTGGGCATCTACCGGAAGACACACATTCCGGACGACCATTTCTATCAGGAAAAATTCTACTTCACCCCCGGCGACACCGGCTTCAAAGTCTGGAACACCCGCTATGCCAGAATCGGCGTGGGCATCTGCTGGGATCAGTGGTTTCCGGAGGCTGCCCGCTGCATGGCTCTCGCCGGTGCAGAACTGCTGTTCTACCCCACGGCAATCGGCTCAGAACCGATTCTGGAGGTGGACAGTGCTCCCCACTGGCAGCGTTGCATGCAGGGACATGCCGCCGCAAATCTGATGCCGGTGATCGCTGCCAACCGCATCGGCACAGAGCACATCACCCCCGATGAGGAGAACCAGCAGCAGACCTCCTCTCTGTCGTTCTACGGCACCTCGTTCCTGACCGACGGCACCGGTGCAGTTTTACAGCAGCTGGGACGGGACGAAGCCGGCATTGCTATGCAGACATACGACTTGGACGAGCTGGAAGAAATGCGTATGAGCTGGGGCGTATTCCGCGACAGAAGACCGGAATATTACCGTGCGATCAGCACGCCGCCCACCGTCGTTCTCCCCCGCTGAACGCCGCCGGCAGGCTCCTGATTCCATTTTGTTACCAACATTTCATTTTGCAATTGCCAATATCAGGAATAAAATCGTCGAAAAAATTGTGCAGAATGGGCGAGTGCAGCAGAAGCTTTTTGTACAGTGTGCCGAAAATTCGACAGTTTTTTCGAACAAGACGGCAAATCGATTGACAGCACCCCAAAACATCGGTATAATAAATAGTGGATTCATGACAAATCGATTACAATCGGCAGGAAAATTTTGTCGATTGCATACGAACGCAGACGACAGCGATTGCAAAATGGAAACAGCGATCGCCCAAAAGGAAACACCGCCTTACAGACGGCAGTTCCCTGACACGAAAGGACGTGAAACCAATGGCGCAACCGATGCGCAAACTTCTCTTTGCTGCAGCCGGCGGACTGCTCGCTTCTCTGATGATCGGCACAATTTCCGCAGCAGCAGAAGAGTATGATATACAGGACAGCATCCTGCATCTGAACAGTTTTATTGTGACAGACAGCGGCAACCGTGTCCTGACAGGAAGCTGTGAAGCAGATCAGATCACTGAAAGCGGCTGGTATGTATCTGACGATGACAGCCTTTATTATTACTACAGCGACGGCAGCTGTGCACAGGACGAAACCACACTGAACGACGGCTATACTTATTTATTTGCTTCTGACGGTGCACTCCGAACTGGCTGGCAGACCGTAGACGGCAAGCGGTATTATTATAGTGCAGAGGTCGGACAGCCGGTATTCGGCTGGATGGATTATCAGAATGCGATGTACTATATCGATAAAACTGCCGGCAAGCTGACTGGTGTCCAGACCATTGACGGTATCCCGTACACCTTTGACGAATACGGCTGTGCAGTCACTGGCTGGGTTTCTTATGCAGACGGTTCGCTGTACTTCTACAACACAGATGCTTCAACGGCAACCGGCTGGGCAGTCACCGAAAACGGTACCTACTATCTGACAGCAGACAAGGGAGCCGTAACCGGAAGATATACGATCGACGGCAAGGAGTATTACTTCGGTGACGACAAGAAGCTGAAGACCGGCTGGATCGATACGGATTCCGGCAAGATGTGGGCAGATGCCAACGGCATACTCGCCAAGGGAATGGTCAGCATCGACGGCAAGAATCATTGCTTCGATGCACAAGGCTACGCTTTGACTGGTGTTTGTGCCATAGACGGCATCACCTACTATACCGATGCCAATGGTGCTGTACAGACCGGCATTCAGCAGATCAACGATAAGTATTACTACTTCAACGAACAGACCGGTGCTTTGCAGACCGGCTGGATCACCGTCAACGGCGTACAGTATTACTTCGATCCGGATGAAGCGTATCTCCGCACAGGCTGGCTGGAAACAGAAAACGGTACCATGTACCTCACCACCTCCGGTGCAGCAACCGGAATCCAGACCATTGACGGCGGGATCTACGGGTTCAATGCAAAGGGCATTCTGCTGACAGACTGGCAGACTGTAAATGGCAGGCTGTATTGCTTCAATCCGACAAACGGCAAGGCACTGACTGGCTGGACTACCAAGGACAATTCCAAGATTTATCTGAACGCTGACGGTACAGCGGCTTCCGGTGTGACCGTTATCGGCGACAAAACCTATTATTTTGATCCGTCCACCTTTGCGATGCAGACCGGCTGGATCACCATTGGAGATTCCTCCAGCTATTTTGATCCGACGACCGGTGTTCTCACCGAAACCGGACATGCACCGGTACAGCTGAATGTGGTAGATTACAAGCAGTTCGACTCCAAATGGAGCAACAAGGTCATCAATTATTCCACGATTGGCAAGGTCGGCTGTGTGACAACAGCACTGGCAATGAAGTATTCCTACCAGACCAACACCAACACGACTCCGGACAAAATGGTATCCAAGCTGACTTATAGCAGTGACAACCTGATCTGGTCATCCTGCACAGAGTTGGGCTACACCGTAGATAATGTCAGCGGTACGATCTCACAGGGCGTGATGCAGAAGATCTATGACAAACTGCTGAGCAACAAGCCTGTCGTGATCGGTGCCAAGAAGTCCGACGGCAGCCAGCATTATGTACTGATTACCGGCTATACTGGTTCTAAGGGTACTACATTCTCCGCAGAAAACTTTATCATCAATGATCCGGGTTCCAGCAAGCGTACCAAGCTGAGCGAATACCTTGCACTTTTCCCCAACCTGTATAAACTGATTTACTAGAACTTATTTTTTCGATTTCACAATACATCTTCTTGAGATCAGCCGTCACCACAGGGGTGACGTGCTCCTGTTTCAGGAGTAGCTACAAATCTTCGTATGTATAACAATGAAATAATCGCATTGTTCCTCGCAGTCCATTGTCTGCGGGGATTTTTGTTTGTCTGAAAACGGCTGTTCCCCGTAAGCAGTCAGACTTCCACCAACACACCGACCGTTCAGAAGCCGCAGAAAGCCTGTCAGAACCGATTTTACGGAACACCAGTACCCTTTTCCCTGCGAGATAGAAAAACGCCCGATACAAGCCACAGCGTGCCTGTATCGGGCGTTTGTTATATACGATATGAGATGAGAAACTTACTTGAATACAGCAAGCAGGAAACCGGCTGCAATTGCAGAGCCGATAACGCCGGCTACGTTCGGACCCATGGCGTGCATCAGCAGGTAGTTTGTAGGATCATATTCCAGACCTACTACTTGAGAGATACGTGCCGAATCAGGTACGGCAGATACACCTGCATTACCGATCAACGGGTTGATCTTATTCTCTTTCTTCAGGAAGAGGTTGAATATCTTCACGAAGAGCACACCTGAAGCGGTAGCAATTACGAATGACAATGCACCCAGACCGAAGATCTTGATAGAGTTCAATGTCAAGAACTGTGTAGCTTGGGTAGAAGCACCTACCGTGATACCCAATAAGATCGTGATTGTATCGATCAGCGGACCACGAGCAGTCTCTGCCAAACGACGAGTCACGCCACTTTCTTTCAATAAGTTTCCGAAGAATAGCATACCTAACAATGGTAAACCGGACGGAACCAAGAAGCAAGTAAGCAACAAACCAACGATCGGGAAGATAATTTTTTCCGTGGAAGAAACGGCTCTCGGCGGTTTCATACGGATCAAACGCTCTTTCTTAGTCGTAAGCAATCTCATGAACGGCGGTTGGATAATAGGAACCAACGCCATGTATGAGTAAGCGGATACCGCGATCGCACCCATTAAGTTTGGCGCTAACTTAGAAGACAGGAAGATAGCCGTCGGACCGTCAGCACCACCGATAATACCCAGTGAAGCAGCTTCCTTCGGTGTAAAGCCCATCAAAATGGCTACCAGCAATACGGTGAAAATGCCCAACTGTGCAGCTGCACCGAAAATAGAGAGCCGCAGGTTACGAAGCATCGGACCAAAATCCGTCAGAGCACCCACACCCATAAAAATAATAGGAGGCAGGAAGCCTGTCTTTATCAACATATAGTAGATGAAGTTCATCAAACCGAGATCATGGGCAATTTCATGCAACGGCATCTCCCAAATATTCTTCATCACGCCATTCACCATTACCATGCCGTTTTCATCGGCTTGGACTACGCCCATTTCACCTCCGGGGAAGTTGGCCAGCAATACTCCGAAAGCAATCGGAATCAGCAATAACGGCTCATACTTTTTCTTAATACCCAGATAAAGCAAGATGAACGCAATGGCATACATTATCAGGAACTGCGGTTCGGCAATAATATTGCTGAAAGCAGTCATTTCATATAGTCTTGCAAATATATCTTCCATTATAATATCTTCATTAATACGTCATCTTCCGACACAGAATCACCCGAATTTACACAAATGGCAGTGATGGTTCCGTCATATTCGGCACGAATCGCATTATATGTCTTCATTGCCTCTACATAACAGATAACTTCGCCTTTTGCCACTTTATCACCTACCTTCTTCGGGGTTTCCTGTGCATTCTTTACCAAGAAGAATTTTCCTTCCAACGGAGAAAGGATATCTTTTCCTTCGCCCACCGGAGCAACAGTTTGAGCCGCCGGAGTACCTCCTGCAGCAGCATTGAGGGTAGCAGGGTCTACGGCACCGTAAGCTACTGTGACACGATAAGGTTGACCGTTTACATCTACCGTCAATACCTTTGTTTTGTTCTCTGCTTCGACAGGAGCCGTTGCATTGGCTTTTTCTTCCCGGCGTTTCTTCACATCCGCCAAGAAGTCTTCCTTTGCCTTTCCACTCTTATAAGCCTCATACTGAGCCGGATGCATGGCATATTCAAAGAGTTCTTCATCGTCCTGACCCTTATCCCATTGCTTTTCGAGCATCATCTTACGATATTTATCCAATTGGTCGGGATAATTATCCTGTGGATTACCATCAAAGAACTTACGACCTTCGCGTTCTGCCTTTTCTATAATTTCAGGAGCCAATTTGCCCGGCAGACGGCCGGCTTTGCCCAAAATCATATCCCAAATATCATCGGCAATCATGCCCCAGCGTTCTTTACCCTTTTCCATGGCCATTACGTTCATCATGGCAAGGTTTTTCACATACTGGCTGAACGGAGTCACCAAAGGAGGATAACCGACACGTGGCCATACATATGCCACTTCATTGAAGAGTTTTATCAATAACTCGTCCTGAGTCATAAACGGCAAATTGCGTTTCGCCTTATACTTGTTGATAGATTCAAGATTTGTTTCGAGATCGGCCATCAAGCTTCCCATCATACCTCCCGGAAGTCCCGGAGCAATCAGCAAGGAGTTCATCAGACGGTTCTTCGGGCTGATATATAGTCCGAGGAAGTCATCCATAAATTCCTGAATAAGAGAACGCACTTTCATGTACGCCTCCATATTGATTTCGGGCACTTTGAAACCGGCATCCTTCAGCATGGCCTGCACACTGATAAGATCGGCATGTCCCGTGCCCCATGACAACGGCTCCATGCCGACATCGATATAGTCGCAACCCGCCTGACATACTTCCAATATAGAAGCCATGTTGAAACCGGGTCCTGCGTGAGAGTGATATTGGATGGGGATATTTTTTATTTTCTTTATTCCTGCTACTATTTTACCCAGTGAAACAGGACGTCCGATACCTGCCATATCCTTGATACAGATTTCATCCGCTCCGGCCTCGATAAGCTGTTGGGCCATGTTTACATAATATTCCACGGTATGTACCGGAGAAAAAGTGATGCATAGGGAGCATTGTGAAATCATGCCGGCATCATGGGCATAACCGATAGAGGGGATAATATTGCGAACATCATTCAAACCGCAAAAAGTACGGGTAATATCTGTTCCTTGCGCGTGTTTTACTTTATAGAATAACTTGCGGACATCTGCCGGAACGGGACTCATTCGAAGACCATTCAAAGCACGGTCCAACATGTGTGTCTGAATACCTGCCTCGTGGAAGGGTTTGGTCCACTCGCGCACTGCTTTATTCGGATTCTCGCCAAACAATAAATTTACCTGTTCAAAACCACCGCCATTTGTTTCTACACGTGCAAAACAACCCATTTCAATAATGGCCGGGGCAACTTTTACCAACTGGTCTACGCGGGGCACATACTTGCCTGCGCTCTGCCACATATCGCGGAAGACCAGACTAAATTTCACTTCTCTTTCCATTTTCCTTAAATGTGTTTTTCTTTTGGATTATAGCTTCTCAATTTTTATCACCTGACCTTTACCTGCTGTCAAAATCTCAACTGCCGCCTTAATAGCATCCATAGCTCCTGCATCGGTTGTAGGAGCTACAGTAGGCACTTTTCTGGGAGCTTCTTCGGGAGCTACCTTGTTGACAATAGTAATGAGGTACTTGCTCAGATAGATAACAATGAGTAGTATGACAAAGACAGTAGCCATTCCAACTACCATCAGCATCAATCCGACTCCTATGTTCTCCATAAATCTAGTGTTATTAATAGTACTTACTGCACTTATAGGTTATTCAAAGCCTAAAAAGTGCTCAAATTTAGGCATTTCGGTTTTATTTTTATAATAAAGGGGTTGAAAAATATGCAAAATTAGTAGAAAAGAAGAAGATACACGAAGAAAGAAAGCGTTCCAAAAACCTAAAACAGCCATCAACTCAGGAAAAAACAGCACTTTGATCTGCTGTAAGGGCAGATTAAATCTGCCCGATGACATTACGAAGTCCTTAAAGAAGAATTTCATTCAGCATCTTGCGCTTTTTTTCAACAGGTTCGTCTTCAGCGTATCCTACAGGAATCAACACAGCCGGCTCTATATATTCGGGCAATCCCAAAACAGTGCTGCACTGAGAAGCATCGAAATTACAAACCCAGCAAGTACCCAAACCCTGCTCGGTAGCAGCCAGACAGAGATGTTCCACCGCAATAGCTATATCAATATCTGCATGATCTTTATTGTCGGCACGACGATGCCAAGACTCTTCATGGTTTGT
>OHAY01003701.1_pt1 | contig 10218 bp, 9 predicted proteins | sample 1577191 | NCBI WGS metagenome assembly OHAY01 (sample SAMEA3541504, study PRJEB24748) | human gut metagenome | biome: human gut; feature: human-associated habitat; material: faeces | place: China | collected 2012 | reverse complement strand
CGGGTGACGATAATGCCCATATGGTGCTGGGTGATAATCTCTACCGCATAATGGTTCGTGAATACGGCGATGTTGGGATGGTTGTTTACCGTTTCTATCAAGCTCGTCTGTATCTCGGCTCCCGTATTGTCGGCATGGTGCAGGATACGAAACTCGGAGTGTCCTCCTTCTTTATGCAGATCGAATTCTCCGCTTTCTTTCTTATCGAAATTAACTCCCCATCGGATAAGCGCCTCGATCTGGGCAGGGGCCTCGCGCACGACTTTCTCCACGGCTGCCCGGTCGCTGATCCAATCGCCGGCGATCATCGTGTCTTCTATGTGCTTCTCGAAATTATCTACTTTCAAGTTGGTTACGGAAGCGATACCTCCTTGCGCGAAATATGTGTTGGCTTCTTCTTGTCCGGCTTTACAGATAAGTGCTACGCTCTTGCCTTCATTGGCTACTTTCAGAGCGAAACTCATACCGGCGATTCCTGAGCCTATCACTAAGTAATCGAATCTTTGTACCATGTTTTCTACTGTTTAGGCTCACAAAGTTAGGAATTAACTGATTAGGTTGTTCCTTTTGCGCTTGCTTTTCGTACAAAATAAATATTGACTACAGGTTTCCCGGATAGAGCCTTGCGGGTTGTGTTACTGCAACCCGGCTTGCAGTGGAGGTCTTTAGAATTGGACGGATAATCCCAGCGTGAAGGTACGGGCTACAGGATAGATGGTAAGCATTCGATAAACTCCCCCTTTCATTCTAAAAATGTGATATTACTTTTGTAATCAAAGTAAAAAAGCTCAATTGTTATGTCACATCAATGGACCATGGAAGATTTTGAATCTATTTATTCCCGTTTCAAGTCGAGCGGACTGTCAGTTATGGATTTTTGTTCGAATGAATGTATTCGTCCCAAACGTTTCTACGAGTGGCGTTCCAAGCTGTTGCGCAAAGGCGGCTTTATCCCGGTAAAGGTAAACAGTAAGGGCCAGGTCAGTCTTCCCCATAAGGAGAAATCCCTGCTGTCTGCCCCTCCGGTCAGCCCGTCGCCAATTCCCCAGCCGCTATGTGAGATCTCCTATCCCAATGGCGTCACAGTCCGCTTGAACAGCCCTTTGTCACCGGAGGTATTGCAAACCCTGATATTTTTGAATTCAAACCGTTAGCCTATGTTTTCTTTGAATGAATCCAACAGATATTATCTTTACCCGTATCCGACAGACATGCGTAAGAGTTTTTATACGCTTAGCGGCATCGTGACCAACCAGATGGGAAAGAATGTACGGGACGGTGACGCTTTCATTTTTATCAATGCGAATTGTACCTGTATGAAAATCCTCCATATGGAATATGGTGGTCTGGTGATATACCATATGAGGCTGGAACATGGGCACTTCCATCTGCCGGTCATAAATACGGAGGAAGGTCGGATTAAAGCGATTGAAACCTTCTGGAATGACCTTGTGATGATGGTTCAAGGAATGGACGGCAGCAAGGTCAGGCGTTATAAAAGGAGTGGTTTCCATGGGTTGTAGTTGTAACAAATTATAACATATACAATGCCGTATTCCGGCTGTTTTTTAGTATCTTAGCATCATATTTAAACGATTATGCCAACCGATAAGGAATTACTGATAAAGGATCTCATGCACAAATGCGACTGTCTGTATAGAGAAAACAGCCGGTTGAAGGAGATGGTGTCCACGCAGCCCCTTAAAGCTGCGGACAAAGAGGTGTATGAGGCTTTATTGTCTGACAAGGATGCCATAATCGCCCAAAAGGAAGCAAAAATCAACAGTCTGGAGCAACGTGTATCCTATCTTGAACGGCAGTTGTACGGTAAGAAGGCGGAAAAGTTCATAAAGCCTGACGCCCAGGACCGCTGGCTGGATTTTGAAGGCTTTGACATGCTTCCCCAGGAGGCTGAAGCCGCAGAAGAAGCAGAAAAGGAGTTGAAGGCTACCAGAGAAGCGATCATCGCCCGTAAAAAAGCGGGGAAGCAGCATCCTGCGAGAAAATCCCTTCCGGAGAATCTTGAGCGTGAGGTGGTCCATATATATCCCGAAGGGTATAATCCGGAAGAGTGGACGCTCCTTCCCGGAGAGGAAGTGACCGAGATCCTTATGCACGAGCCCGAGAAGTTCTATATCCGCAGGATAGTGCGCCATACAGCCAAACGGAAGGGTACAAACGAGTTCAAGACCGGCCCGCTTCCCGTCATGCCAATAGCAAAGAGCTATGCCTCTGCCTCATTGCTGGCAGACATGATGATAGGGAAATATGTGGATCACATACCGTTCCACAGGCAACTGGAACAGTTCAAACGTGTGGGGGTACATCTCCCCGCGTCAACGGTCAACGACTGGTTCAAGGATGTGGCGGATTTGCTAAGGCCCCTTTACTTCCGATTATGGGAGCTGGTGATGCAGACTGACTACATACAGTCGGATGAAACGACAATCCCCGTGATGAATGACGAGAGACACAAGACGGTCAAAGGTTATATCTGGCTTGTGCGCAGTGTCATGACCGGACGTCAGTTCTTTTACTATGACAAGGGTTCCCGAAGTGGAAAGGTGGTGCTGAAACTCTTCGGCAAGTTCCGGGGAGCCATACAGACGGACGGATACGAAAGGTACGAGATGCTGGACGCCAAGAAAGGTATTATCCTTCTTGGCTGTTGGGCCCATGCACGCAGACATTTTTGGGAGGCAAGAAAGAATGACATGCAGCGTGCCGACTATGCGCTCGCACAGATACAGTTGCTTTATGACGTGGAGCGTAAGGCTGACGATGAACGCCTGACTTACGAACAGAGGGCTGAACTTAGGGCACGTCTTGCATATCCCATACTTGTGCGCTTCGAGAAATGGCTGGTCAATGAATATCCCAAAGTAATGAAAGACAGTCCGATCGGAAAAGCCATAAAATATACATACGGAAGGTTCGACAAACTCTCCAGGTACCATTTGGACGGTCGTTACAGACCGGATAATAACGAGATAGAAAATAAAGTGCGGCCTGTCGCGTGCGGCAGACGTAATTACCTGTTCTGTGGCAATAATGATGCCGCTGAAGATGCGGCGGTGCTCTACTCGTTCTTCGGCTGCTGCAAGGCTGCCGGGGCTGACTTCCGCACGTGGCTGATCTACTTCCTTGAACATATACATGATTATGACGATGACTACTCGATGGATCTGGCCGAATTGTTACCTGACAATCTGTTATCCAAGGGCAAGATATTATCCGTTACGTCACCGGAATCTCCCAAGAAAGACTCCTGATACCTTCGTAAATCTCGCCTAAACACGGGAAAACTACCGTTTTATGCCAATCAAGACGGGAAAATAGGGAATAAAGTGCCGTTTTTATCTTCATTATCCCCGATAAATAGGGAAAATAAGGGAAAGAATACCCTTTTATACCAATTATGGCGGGAAAGTAGGGATAAAAATATCGCTTTATCACATTTGTCACAGGAAAATAAGGGGCAAAGGGGAAAAACTTCCTTTTATCCGCTCCATTAGTAGGGATAATATCAATTACTATAGAACCCGCACATCTTTGGGTTGAATTGATGTAACAATAAATCATAGAACGATAAAATGAATAAACGACATTATGAACATACGTTACCCAATATACGAGGGAGTTTATCGAATACTTACGTTTTCCATATTGCTTCCGTTCATTATTGGTTGATAGATTTATTTATTGCTTTCAATCATTCATTCCATATTGCAATCTTGAAATATTGAAAAATTGTTTTATTTCAATCTCGTTTTCCTGCTTTCATTCTTTCTTGAAATATTGAAATCCTGCAATCACGTTTTATTGAAATCCTGCTTTCAATCATTCTTTCCTGATTGGAATATTTCTTTCAATCTTGCTTTCAATCTTGAAATCCGATGCAAAAAAAGGGAGAAAAAACGTCCCCTGAAAACCTTGTCCCGATTTGTCCTGCGCTGTCCCGATTTGTCCACCAACCGCCTATTTTACAGCATTATAAATCACCGTTACTTTGCAGCGGAGTAACGAACCGCAGGGGGCGCAGGTGTAAAACCGGGCTGGTGAACGGCAGGGCTTACCGCTTCACGCTAACCCCAATCCGTCCGTGACGGATTTCGATTTTCGTCAGAAAATAGCAAGGTGTGTTCTATGGCACATAGAACCGTTTTCCGTGCCTGAAAACGCCTTGCCCCTTGCGGGGGTAAAAATCACTCCGAAGTCGTAATTTTTTTAATCCAAAGAAGCATGGAAACAAGAAAACCAAACAAGGGCGGTCGCCCCGCCCTCGCAGACCCGGCGAAACATCGCCATGTCCTTTACCTGAACGACCGGGAGAACGCCCGCTTCCTCTCGCAATGGGAGCAGTCGGGCGTTACGAGCAAGTCCCGGTTCATCGCCGCCCGGCTGTTCGGCGAGCCGTTCCGGGTGGTGAAAGTGGACAAGTCGGCGGTCGAGTATTGCGCTCGGCTGACCGAATTTTACGCCCAGTTCAGAGCCGTGGCGGTCAATTATAACCAAGTGGTAAAGGCGTTGCACAGCAATTTTTCGGAGAAAAAGGCACTGGCTTTTCTCTATAAATTGGAGAAAGCGACCACTGAATTGTCGGCATTGAACCGCCAAGTTATAGCATTAACGAATGAATGTAAAGAACTATGGTTGCCAAAATAAGCACGGGCGGCAATATGTTCGGCGCACTGGCTTACAACCAAAACAAGGTGGACAGCGAGGAAGCAAAGGTGCTTTTCTCCAACCGGATGCTGTTAAGCGAGGACGGGAATTTCTCTATCGGCGAGTGTATGCGCAGCTTTGAAATGCAGATGCCCGTCCAGCTATCCACCAAGAAGCCGATACTTCATATTTCCATAAACCCGCACCCGGAAGACGTGCTGACAGACCAGCAGCTTTCCGACATCGCCAAAGAGTATATGCGGAAGTTGGGCTATGGCGACCAGCCTTATTTGGTATATAAGCATACCGACATCGACCGCCACCATATCCACATCGTGGGGTTGCGGGTGGACGAGAACGGCAGACCGCTGAATGACAGGTTCGAGCATCGGCGCAGCAAGCAAATCACCCGTGAACTGGAAAAGAAATACGGGCTGCACCCGGCAGAGCGAAAGGAACGTGCCGAACGTCCGGAACTTAAAAAGGTGGACTATGCCGCCGGGGACGTGAAGCACCAAATCGGCAACACCGTGAAAGCGGCTTGTTACGGCTACCGCTTCCAGTCGTTCGGGGAATATAAGGCTTTGCTTGCCGCTTACAACGTGTGCGCCGAGGAAGTCAAAGGCGAGATAAACGGCAAGCCCTATCAGGGCATTGTCTATTCCGCCATGAACGACAAGGGCGAAAAGACAGGCAACCCGGTAAAGGCTTCCCGCATCGGCAAGTCGGTAGGTTATGAAGCGGTGCAGCGCAGAATGGAGAAATCGGGCGAAGCAATCAAGAACGGGAAATTGAAAGAACGCACCCGGAAGATTGTAGCCAATGCCATGCAGACCGCCCACAGCCGCAAGGAACTGGAACAGCAGCTAAGGAAGCGGGGCATTGACGTGGTATTCCGTCAGAACGACAGCGGGCGCATCTATGGCGTTACGTTCATCGACCATGACAGCCGGGTGGTGCTGAACGGTTCACGCTTGGGCAAGGAGTATTCGGCGAACGTGTTCAACGAACGTTTTTCGGGCGAAACCGGAAAGATACACCAGCCCGAAGTGGCAGCACCGCAGCAAGACCAGCCCACGCATCAGGAACAGCAGGGCTTCACGCCGAAAGCCGACATCGTTTCGGGCGTGGCTTCCGTGCTGGGTGCTTTCGGCGGTTTGCTGGGCGGCGGTGCATCAGGCGGTGACGAGCCGCAGGACACCGCCCGCCAAAAGAGAAAGAAGAAAAAGAAGCGCACAAGGCGCATCGACTAACTTAAAAACATACAATTATGCAGCAAGAGGATGATTTGAGAGGGCTTGCAAGGGTCATGGACTTTATGCGGGCTGTCAGTATTCTATTCGTGGGAATAAACGTGTACTGGTTCTGTTACTCCACCCTGAAAGAATGGGGAGTGACCTTTGAAGTGATAGACAAGATACTGTGGAACTTCCAGCGCACCACCGGGCTGTTCTCGTCCGTTCTTTGGACAAAACTTTTTGCGGTGGTGTTCCTCGCCCTGTCGTGCATCGGCACTAAGGGCGTGAAAGAGGAAAAGATAACGTGGACGAAGATACATTGCAGCCTTGCGGCGGGTGTCGTGTTGTTTTTCCTGAACTGGTGGCTGCTGGAACTTCCGCTGCCACATACGGCGGATGCCGTGTTTTATATCGCCACGTTGTCGGTGGGCTATATCTGTATGCTCATGGCGGGTACATGGATGTCCCGGTTGTTGAAAAACAACCTAATGGATGATGTCTTTAATACGGAGAACGAAAGTTTCCAGCAGGAAACAAGGCTTATCGAGAACGAGTATTCGGTAAATCTGCCTACCCGTTTCTACTATAAGAAGAAATGGAATAATGGCTGGATAAATGTCGTGAACCCGTTCCGTGCCAGTCTTGTGTTGGGAACACCGGGCAGCGGTAAGTCGTATGCGGTGGTAAACAGTTACATAAAACAGCAAATTGAGAAAGGTTTTGCGCTCTATTGTTATGATTACAAGTTTCCCGATTTGTCGGAAATTGCTTACAATCACCTGCTTACACACTTGGACGGCTACAAGGTAAAGCCTAAGTTTTACGTTATCAACTTTGACGACCCCCGCAAGAGCCACCGATGCAACCCGATAAACGCCAGCTTCATGTCGGATATTGCGGATGCCTACGAAGCCAGCTACACGATAATGCTTAACCTCAATCGAAGCTGGATAAGCAAGCAGGGCGACTTCTTCGTGGAAAGCCCGATTATCCTGCTTGCAGCCATTATTTGGTACTTACGCATTTATCAGGGCGGTAGGTATTGCACGTTCCCCCATGCCATAGAACTATTGAACAAGAAATACTCCGATGTTTTCACGATTTTGCGCAGCTATCCCGAACTGGAAAATTATCTTTCCCCGTTCGTAGATGCTTGGGAATCAGATGCCCAAGAGCAGTTGCAGGGGCAGATTGCCAGTGCGAAAATCCCGCTTTCAAGAATGATTTCACCCGCCCTTTACTGGGTAATGACGGGTGATGATTTTTCACTTGACATCAACAACCCGAAAGAGCCTAAAATACTGGTTGTCGGCAACAATCCTGACCGCCAAAATATCTACTCGGCAGCACTGGGATTATATAATTCCCGTATCGTGAAGCTGATAAACAAGAAAGGTCAGCTTAAAAGTTCGGTGATAATAGACGAGCTGCCAACGATTTATTTTCGTGGGCTTGACAACCTGATTGCGACCGCCCGAAGCAACAAGGTTGCGGTTCTGTTAGGCTTTCAGGATTACAGTCAACTTACCCGTGACTATGGGGACAAGGAAAGCCGTGTAATCCAAAATACTGTGGGTAACGTGTTCAGCGGTCAGGTAGTCGGTGAAACGGCGAAAATCCTGTCGGAGCGTTTCGGAAAGGTGTTGCAGAAACGGCAGAGCATGACAATCAACCAACGGGAAAAATCCACCTCGATAAGCACCCAAATGGACAGCCTGATACCCGCCAGCAAAATATCCAACCTCACGCAAGGTATGTTCGTGGGGGCAGTAGCGGACAATTTCGATGAACGGATAGAGCAGAAGATTTTCCACTGTGAAATCGTGGTGGACAATGAAAAGGTGAAGCGGGAAACCGCCCGTTACGTGAAGTTGCCGCAGATTATCGACTTCACCGACAAGGACGGCAACGACCGGATGCAGGAGGAGATACAAGCCAACTATGACCGCATCCGTCAGGAAGTCAGGCAGATAGTCGAGAACGAGATAACCCGGATTAAGAACGACCCGGAGTTATGCCACTTGATTAAGGAGGAAGAATAGCTATATATAATAATGTATGGAGTGAAGAACAGCCGATGTAGCTTTACGGTTGTTCTTCATTTTGCTTTTTGGTGCGGTAGGCTTCAAAACGCACTAATATTTCGTGCAGGTTCTTCAATGCTTCCACAGCCTTGCCTATCGGCGGCATCTTGCTTTTGTCGAAAGTCAGTTTCTTCAAATCGGTAGTGTACGCCGTAGCCACTTCGGGTAACGCCATGACCGCTTCGGCATCCTTGAATATCGGTGCATCAGCCAGCGACAAGTGCGAACGGGAGTTTTTATTTAGTCCGTCCTCTATCGTCACCCGGTACATGGCATCCAAGAAATCTTCCGAATGTAGGTAATCGTTATATTCCTGATTGTGGTAGAGTGCCGACAAGTCGTAAACGTCACGGATATGCTTTGCCAACAGTGCGGCTGCATCCTCATTGTAAGACAGCTTTACCAGCCTTGAAACCTTGTCGCAGATAGTCTTTCGGGGGTTGATACACTGCGTTTCAAAACTTTCCAGCCCGTAGGTGCTTATCAGTTCCTCTTGCCCGATGCTTTCAAGAAAGGCGGTTACAATCGGTTTGATAACCCGCTTGTCCGCCGGGTAGAACATCAGTTTTTTGTCCGGCAGGTCACAGGATTTTATCTCTACTTCCAAATGTTCTTTCAGTCCCACGCCTTGAAATACATTGTCATACGAGAAATACAGTTTACGGTAATTACCGCCCGTTTCCGACAAATCTTCCTTGTATATGTCACTATTGAGTTCGGCTATGTATTTGGAAAGTTTCTTGTTCAATGTCTTTTCTGCCTGCTTGGACGCACCTTTATCACCCGTGAACACGAACAAGTCCAAATCTTCCGAGAAACGTTCTATCAGCCCGTAGGCTTTGGAAAGTGAAGTTCCGCCTTTGAAGTAGGTCTTATCCGCATATTCGGACATGGAAATATCCCGCAGTATCTTCGATACCCAGTAATCCTTTTCCACGTGCGACTGCTCGTAGCCGAAATGTTCAGCCGCCAGTGCGATGATTTCCTTGAACGCTTCCTTGTCCGAATGTAAATTCATATTTCTGTCCTATGCCGTTTTATAATCCAAGTTGAACCGTGTCGTGGGAAGAATGGTCTTTGCCATTTCTGTTTGCAACACGGTTTGTCTGATGTCGCCCAGTATATCCGCCACCACCTTTCTGACACGTGGCGGGTAACTTTTCGCCAAAGATACGATTTTTTCCAGTTCCGGCAGGCTGTACCCGTTGAAATATTGGCTTTTGACCCGGTTGTAGATGTCCTGCCCGGTTGTTCCGGGTATGCGCTTCATGTCCTTTATCGCATCGAGCAGCCGCAAGTACGGGACAAGGCTTTCATCCGGGTAGTCCATGCAGTAGGCTTTCACGCACTCTATATCCAAGTTCTTGAAACGGAAACGGCGAACCGGGTTAGGAGTGGCTATCGTTATGGTTGTGGCAACCTGTTCGGTCAGTCCCATTTTGTTATAGATGTAAGCCCCCGTGATATAGCCGTTCAGTTTTTCAGTCAGGTAGCGGAACTGTTCATCCTGATAGACAGGCAACTTTCCCAGCCCCAGCACTGATTTCTTGGGACGGTAGTACGCCCCCTTTTCAACCCGTACCAGTACCCCTTTGCGGCTCTGTTCGGAGAGCAGCACCGCAACATTGGCGGTCTTTTCCGTTTCAAACGATAAATCCCGGAACGTGAATATACGCCCGGTATCTATCCGTTCAATCTGCCCAAGTATCTCTTTCCTGAATGAAGCCATATTTATGTCCTTTGTTTCTATATGCAAAGATAGTATATTATGTAATCACCTGCAAAAACATAACAAAGATTTTGCCGAAGATGTTTTCTTTTTGTCGTGTCACCTGATAATAGAAGAATAACGGAAACTCAATCAAAGGCTTGCCAAACGCTTCACAAATGGCTCACAAGTATAATGCGATTTTTGTAAAATGCTGATTATAAGCCGAAAACAATATATACAAATGGCTCACAAATGGCTCGTCTAAAGCAAGCGATTAACTTCGGTCTGTACCCGTTTTAAATCTCCAACCAACAGTTGGAGATTTACCGCACCCGGATAATTTCAAGCTCCGCAGGACAAATTCGGGCATCCCTTGCCCCCGTTTTTAGTCGCTATCTGTAGACTGGACTATTATTATACCATTCAATAATCAAATCATTATCGTTATTATGGACATTTAAAGTGAAAAAGATATTCCTATAATGATTAAAGCAATAGATGCAAATATGTATCTATATCT
>OHAY01003691.1_pt1 | contig 10256 bp, 8 predicted proteins | sample 1577191 | NCBI WGS metagenome assembly OHAY01 (sample SAMEA3541504, study PRJEB24748) | human gut metagenome | biome: human gut; feature: human-associated habitat; material: faeces | place: China | collected 2012 | reverse complement strand
CCGACATTGGCACTTGGGGCTCTCTGTATCAACACTCCACAAAAGACACGGAGGGGAATGTCGAAAGTCAGACCTGTATGCTATACGACACCCGGGGCTGCATCGTGAAGGGTAAAAAAGACAAATTGGTCGTCATCGAAGGACTTGAGGATTTTATCGTGGTAGATACGGACGATGTGTTAATGATCTGTCCCAAACAAAACGAACAAAACATCAAAAAGTTCATCGACGACGTCAACTATAAGATTGGTGATAAATTTATTTAAGGGCATCCGGCCTATACATGCCAATAGGGAAACAGAGGGGTGTAAACTCTGTTTCTCGATGAACAACAGAAAGGTCGGAGTCACTTTGCAGTTTTTCAAGTGAAGCACTATGAGCGAAATCATGGACAGCAAAACGCTGAAAGAGTTATACGAAACCTTCCTGTTGCATCCGCACATTTCAACCGACAGCCGCAAAATTGAGCCAGGGTCACTGTTTTTCGCACTGCACGGCGAACATTTCGATGGCAATCAATTCGCAGCGACTGCTTTGGACAATGGGGCTATTTTAGCTGTTGTTGACAACCCGAAAGTCATTCCAATCATCGATCCTGAACCTTGCTCCTGCGGGCATCATCATCACGATCACGCTCTTTATGACGAAGAGGATGAGCAGGAGAGTTACATTTGCGACAGCCATGACGACACGCACAACGATGATGAAAACAAGCCTAAACGGGATCCACGATACATTCTGGTTCCCGATACCTTGAAGGCTCTTCAGGCTTTGGCAGCATACCATCGTCATGAATTGGGAGTGATGATTTTGGCCATTACCGGAAGCAATGGCAAGACCACAACCACATCACTCATATACCACATCTTCAAGGCGGCGGGCATAGATGCAGGTCTGGCAGGAAACATCGGAAACAGCCTTGCCCTCCAGGTTGCAGAGGAGCCACACAAGTACTACATCATCGAGTTGAGCAGTTTCCAGCTTGACAATATGTACAAGTTCCGCGCCAACATAGCCATCCTTCTCAACATCACACCCGACCACCTGGACCGTTACGACTTCTGCATGCAAAACTATGTGGACGCCAAGATGCGTATCACACAAAATCAGACAGAAGAAGACAGTTTCATCTATTGGAACGACGATCCCATCGTGAAGAAAGAGATTGAGAAATACAATCTGAAGTCAAGAATCTGTCCGTTTGCTGAGAACAAGGAGGAAGGATGTGTAGGATACATAGAGGACGGACTCTACAAACTCGACTACCCTACTCCTTTCGCCATGCCAGAAGCTGAGCTGAGCCTTACAGGCAAACACAATATCTACAACAGCCTGGCAGCAGGACTTGCCTGCCATATTGCAGGAATTGACGAGGCTACGATCCGCAAGAGCCTGGGCGACTTTCCTGGCGTGGAACACCGCCTGGAGAAAGTATGCAAGGTGAACGGCGTGCAATACATCAACGACTCAAAGGCTACCAACGTAGATGCCTGCTGGTATGCACTCGAAAGCATGAAGACACCTACCATCCTGATCTTGGGAGGAAAGGACAAGGGCAACGACTACAGCCACATCACAGAACTGGTAAAGCAAAAGTGTGTAGGACTGGTATATTTGGGAGCCGACAACAAGAAGTTGCACGACAACTTCGACAGTCTTGGCATTCCTGTTTGTGATACTCACAGCATGAAAGACTGTATCGCAGCTTGCCACAAGATGGCAAAAGAAGGCGACACTGTTCTGCTGAGTCCATGTTGTGCAAGTTTCGACCTGTTCAAAAACATGGAAGACAGAGGCGAACAGTTCAAAACACTTGCCCGACAACTGTAAAAGACAGAAAGACTAAAGACAAAGAGGAAGACAAAAAAGAGAAATGAGCAACAAAATAGGTAACATATTCAAGGGAGACAAAGTCATCTGGATGGTGTTTTTCTTCCTCTGTATGATCAGCATCATTGAGGTTTACTCAGCCTCAAGTACGCTGTCGTACAAGAGCGGAAACTTCATGGGGCCAGTCATCAAGCACATGGCTATCCTGGTTGGCGGTGTCTTCGTCATGATTTGCATGCTGAAGGTCAAGTGCAAGTATTTCAAAATCGTGACTCCTTTCATGATTTTTATCTCTATAGTCTTACTTCTGTGGGTACTGTTGGCTGGACAGTCTACCAATGGCGCATCCAGATGGATCAGCCTCGTGGGCATCCAGTTTCAGCCTTCCGAGATAGCCAAGGGAACACTTGTACTTGCAGTAGCACAGATTCTAAGTGCCATGCAGAACGAGAACGGAGCTGACAAGCGGGCATTCAAATACATCCTGACAATCAGCGCCATTATGATTTTCCCCATCATGCTCGAGAATATGTCTACAGCCATGCTCTTGTGTTTCACCATTTTCTTCATGATGTTCATAGGAAGAGTGCCTGGTAAACTGCTCGGAAAGCTTGCTGGTATTGTACTGCTCACCATCGTCTTCGCCATCTCGATGGTCATGCTGTTGGGGCATGACGAAGAGAAGTTGGCAAAGACAAACGACACCTTTACCGAACAGGTAGCGACAGAGCAACCTGAGAAGAAGAATACCGTACAGAAGATGTTCCACCGTATGGATACATGGAAAGCCCGTATCGACCACTTCCTCGACACAAAGCCTGTGTTGCCAGAGGAGGTAGACCTTGACAAGGATGCTCCGGTGGCTCATGCCAATATTGCCATTGCCTCATCCAACGTCATGGGAAAAGGTCCGGGAAACTCTGTAGAACGCGACTTCCTGTCGCAGGCCTTCTCCGACTTCATCTATGCCATCATCATTGAGGAGATGGGGGTGCCGGGAGGACTCTTTGTCGCATTCCTATATATCATCCTGCTCTTCAGAACAGGAAGAATAGCCAACCGGTGTGAGAACAATTTCCCGGCATTTCTTGCCATGGGACTTGCCATTCTTCTCGTCACACAGGCCCTTTTCAACATGGCAGTAGCCGTAGGACTCGCCCCTGTTACCGGACAGCCACTTCCTCTTATCAGCCGAGGTGGAACATCATCCATCATCAACTGCATGTATGTGGGTATTATCCTAAGCATCAGCAGAACAGCCAAGAAGAAAGAAGGAGCAGATGACAGGCAGACTGACCCAAAATTGGCTACAGCATAAAAAAGAACAACATTTTAAATAAAAAATGCCATAAAATGGATTTTTTTATTTACCTTTGCGATAGAAACTGAAAAAATATGAATAACGAGCTAAGAATTATCATTAGTGGCGGTGGAACTGGTGGACACATCTTCCCTGCCGTATCTATTGCCAACGCAATTAAAGCCAAGCGTCCTGATGCAAAAATATTGTTTGTCGGGGCTAAAGGCAGAATGGAAATGCAACGTGTCCCTGCAGCAGGATACGAGATCAAAGGCTTGCCCATTTGCGGATTCGACCGCAAACACTTGCTCAAGAACTTCGCTGTACTTTTCAGAATCTGGAAAAGCCAAAGAATGGCTAAGAAGATCATCAAGGACTTCAAGCCAATGGCAGCAGTAGGAGTTGGAGGCTATGCAAGCGGTCCAACTCTCAACGTGTGTGCCAGCAAAGGTATTCCCTGCCTCATTCAAGAGCAGAACTCTTATGCCGGAGTAACCAACAAGCTTCTGGCCAAAAAAGCCCAGAAGATATGTGTGGCGTATGAGGGAATGGAGCGTTTCTTCCCTGCCGACAAGATTATCATGACAGGTAATCCCGTAAGACAGAATGTGCTGAGCACTACTCTCACTAAAGAGGAAGCACGCAAGAAGTTCGGTCTGGACCCTGAGAAGAAGACAATTCTGCTCGTAGGCGGAAGCTTAGGTGCAAGAACCATCAACGAAAGTGTCTTGCAGAACCTGGACATCATAGAAAAAAGTGGCGTACAGTTTATCTGGCAAACAGGTAAGTACTACCACGAGAGCATCGTCAATCAGCTCAAAGACAAAGACCTTCCTATGCTGAAGGTTACCGATTTCATTAGCGACATGGGGGCAGCCTATCAGGCAGCCGACCTTGTCATAAGTCGTGCAGGAGCCAGCAGTATCAGCGAGTTCTGCCTTATCGGCAAGCCTGTCATCTTGGTACCAAGCCCGAATGTAGCAGAAGATCATCAGACCAAGAACGCCATGGCACTGGTCAACAAGGATGCAGCCATCTATGTGAAGGATGCCGACGCACCGGCAGTACTCATCAAGAAGGCTGTCGGCATAGTTGAGAATGCACAGAAACTCGCTTCTATGAGCGAGAATATCAAGAAATTAGGACTGAAGAACTCTGCCGACGTCATCGCCGACGAAGTCATAAAATTAGCAACAAAATAATGGAAATCAAAGATATAAAAGCAGTATATTTCATAGGAGCAGGCGGCATCGGAATGAGCGCCATCGCCAGATATTTCTTAAAGAAAGGACTCACCGTAGCCGGTTACGACAAGACTCCATCCGAGTTGACACACGAACTGGAAAAGGAAGGTATGCTCATCCACTATGAGGAGAATGTGGAACTGATTCCTTCAGCATGCAAGGATGCCAAGAACACGCTGGTCATCTACACACCTGCCATCCCCGCCACCCATCAGGAGCTTGTATACTTCCAACAGAATGGATTCACCATCGAGAAACGTGCTCAGGTATTGGGCACACTCACCCGCACACACAAAGGACTATGCGTGGCCGGTACTCATGGCAAGACATCCACTTCCACCATGTGCGCACACATCATGCACGAGAGTCATATCGACTGCAACGCATTCCTCGGAGGCATTTCAAAGAACTATGGAACCAACTACATCCTGTCCGACAAGAGCGACTATGTAGTCATTGAGGCTGATGAGTTCGACCGCAGTTTCCACTGGCTTCGTCCTTGGATGAGCGTCATTACAGCTACCGACCCCGACCATCTTGACATCTATGGCACAAAGGAAGCCTACTTGGAGAGTTTCCGCCATTATACAGAACTCATCCAGCCTGGCGGTGCCCTCATCATCCACAAAAACCTGGAGATGAAACAGCATGTACAGGAAGGCGTTCACGTATATGAATACAGCCTCGACGAAGGAGACTTCCATGCCGAGAACATCAAGATCGACAACGGCGAAATCACATTCGACTTTGTTTCTCCTATTGAGAACGTGCCCGGTGTTATCTTAGGACAACCCGTTCCTATCAATATAGAGAATGGAGTGGCAGCTATGGCCATGGCACAGCTCAATGGCTGCACAGCAGAAGAGTTGCGACAGGGCATGAAGACTTACGAGGGAGTGGTTCGCCGCTTCGACTTCAAGATTAAGACCGACAAGTTGGTACTGCTTTCCGACTATGCTCATCACCCCAAGGAGATTTACCAGAGTGCAAAGAGCCTAAGCGAGTTGTACAAGAACCGTAAGATAACAGCTATCTTCCAGCCTCATCTGTACACCCGTACAAGAGATTTCTACAAGGACTTTGCCGATAGTCTGAGCATGCTCGACGAAGTAATCCTCTGCGACATCTATCCTGCAAGAGAGCAACCTATACCAGGAGTCACCTCCAAACTCATCTACGACAACCTCAAACCAGGCGTAGAGAAGAGTATGATTCATAAGGAAGATGTTCTCGACCTCGTAAGAAGCAGAGACTTCGACGTGCTCGTCATACTCGGAGCTGGCGACTTGGACAACTATGTCCCTGAAATAGAAAAAATTCTAAAGGAAAAAATATAATGCGCATCAATTGGAAGAAGACTATTATCATCTTGCTCGACCTCATGCTCGGCGTTTACCTGACTTTCGCTATCACCATGTTTAACAAACCTGATGAAAGCAAGAAAATCTGCACAAAGGTGAACATCAACATACAAGACGAGATGACGAATGGTTTTCTGAACGCTAAAGAAATAAAGAAAAGGTTAGAAGCGAAGCAACTGTACCCTCTGAAGAAGAAGATGACCGACATCAGTGCCCGCAAAATAGAAGAGACACTGAAGACCAGTCCTTTTGTCAAGACAGCAGAATGCTACAAGACACAAAACGGCCTTGTCGACATCCATCTGACACAGCGAATGCCTATCGTGCGGATAAAGAGCGCCAACAACGAGGACTACTATATTGACGACCACTATCAGGTGATGCCGAATACCAAATATACAAGCGACCTCATTGTAGCAACAGGGCAGATCAACAAATGGTTTGCACAGAACTACATCTCACTATTAAGCAAATCGCTTATGGTCAACGAGTTATGGAGAAATCAGATAGAACAAATCAATGTTCTGCCCGACAGAAGCATAGAACTGGTACCCAGAGTAGGCAACCACATTGTATATATAGGACGCCTGCCTGAATGCAGCTCAAAGAGGAAGAGAGAAGAGGATATCAACAATTTTGTCAATAAGAAAATGGACAGATTGGAGAAATTCTACAAATACGGACTCTCACAGGCAGGATGGAACAAATACTCGTACATCAACATCGAGTTCGACAACCAGATTATCTGCAAAAAGAGGCAGCAATAAACAACACAGCAAATAAAAAATAGATAAATAGATACAACTATGCCAAAGGAATTTATCGTAGCAATTGAACTTGGTTCATCAAAGATGACAGGTATAGCAGGACAGAAGAACCTGGATGGAAGCATCACGGTTCTTGCCACAGTGGAGGAAGACTCGTCTTCTTGCATCAGGAAAGGTGTGATATACAATATCAACCAGACATGTCTTTGCCTGACCAATATCATCAAAAAGTTGAAGGCAATACTGAAGCAAGATATCCGACAGGTTTATGTCGGTGTGGGTGGCCGTTCTATCCGCAGCATCAAGAACGTGATCGTGAAAGACCTGCCTGAACACACCATCATCACACAGGAAATGATCAACGAGTTGATGGACATCAACCGCAACATGACCTATCCAGACCAGGAAATCCTTGATGCCATCACCCAAGAATACAAGATAGACAGCCAGCACCAGCTGGATCCTGTTGGCATACAGTGTTCTCACCTCGAGGGCATCTTCCTGAATATCCTGTGGCGCAGGACTTTCTACAACAACATCAACACATGTTTCGAGAATGCCCACATCTCTATTGCCGAGATGTATCTTGCACCTCTGGCATTGGCCGACCATATACTGACAGACTCTGAGAAGAGAGCGGGTTGTATGCTTGTCGACTTAGGTGCCGACACCACTACAGTATCAGTCTACAGCAAGGGCATCTTGCGTCATCTCTCAGTCATCCCACTGGGAGGCAACAATATCACAAAAGACATCACCAGCCTGCAAATCGAGGAACAGGATGCCGAGAAGATGAAGCTCAAATATGGCAAGGCTTATACAGAGAACAGCAATATCGACCCGACACTCAACTACCCGATAGACAAAGACCGTGTAGTAGAAAGCAAAAAGTTTATCGAGATTGTGGAAGCACGTGTTGAGGAAATCGTGGAGAATGTATGGTTCCAGGTTCCAGCAGAATATGCCGACAAACTGCTGGGTGGCATCATCCTTACCGGAGGTGGCAGCAATATGCCAGAGATTGGCAGGGCCTTCAAGATGCACACTCATATCGACAAAATTAGAATTGCCAAGTTCATCAACCAGACAGTCAACTCGAAAGATCCAAGATACACCAACCACGACGGAACGATGAACACTGTTCTTGGATTGTTGGCAAAAGGCAATATGAACTGTGCTGGCGACGAAATCAACACCGACCTGTTCAATCAGGATGGTCACACCACTGTCAATGATGTACATAAGACTCCACGAAATCCTAACGATACAGTTGGAACAGGCGTAGTTCTCACTGCTGCCGAAAAGCAGAAAGCAGAAGAGGAGGCACGTAAGAAAATAGAAGAAGAGGAAGAGGCTGCAAGAAAAGCTGCCGAAGAGGAGGCTGAGCGAATCAAGAAAGAGAAGAAAGAGAAGAGCATCTTCCACAGAGGCTTCCGTTTCTTGAAGAAATTCGTCGAAGACAGTATTTCTGAGGAAGAATAGTTACACCTCTTTAATATATAAATACAAACAACAAATTTAATATAGATATTCATCATGCAAGATAACACTCCACATATTCTGGATTTTGGAGAACCAGAGAAAGAGAACAGCATCATCAAGGTAATTGGTGTAGGCGGTGGCGGCGGTAATGCAGTCAATCACATGTACAAAGAGGGCATCCATGATGTGAGTTTCGTACTCTGCAACACCGACAATCAGGCTCTCAACGACTCTCCTGTGCCCGTACATCTCCAATTAGGCAAGGAAGGACTTGGTGCCGGCAACAAACCAGAAAAAGCACGCGAGGCAGCCGAAGAAACATTGGACGACATCAAGAACATGCTGAATGATGGTACCAAGATGACCTTCATCACAGCTGGTATGGGTGGCGGCACCGGTACTGGTGCAGCTCCAGTCATAGCAAGAGTAAGCAAGGAATTAGGCATTCTTACCGTAGGTATCGTTACAATCCCCTTCCGTTTCGAGGGAACTAAGAAGATAGACCAAGCTCTGGATGGTGTTGAGGAAATGTCAAAGCACGTCGATGCACTGCTCGTTATCAACAATGAGCGCCTGCGTCAGATTTATCCAGAACTAGCTGTGCTCGATGCTTTCGGCAAAGCAGACGACACACTGAGCATTGCAGCCAAGAGTATCGCCGAAATCATTACCGTACACGGACTCATCAACCTCGACTTCAACGATGTGAAGACAGTATTGAAAGATGGTGGCGTGGCAATCATGAGTACAGGTTATGGCGAGGGAGAAGGCAGAGTAAAGAAAGCCATCGAGGATGCGCTCAACTCTCCATTGCTCAACGACAACGATGTGTTCAACTCCAAGAAGATTCTTCTCAGCATTGCCTTCTCGAGTGAGAGAAAAGACAACACAGGTCTCACCATGGACGAGATGAATGACGTCAACGACTTCATGGGCAACTTTGGCGACGACTTCGAACTGAAATGGGGATTGGCTATCGACCCCGAGCTGGGCAACAAGGTAAAGGTGACTGTTCTTGCAACAGGATTCGGCATAGAGGATGTAGACGGTATGAACGTACATCTTAGAAAACATACAGAGGAAGAGACACGCAGAATCGCCGAACAGGAAGAGAAAAGAGCTGAGCGAGAAGACCGCAGAAAACATTACTATGGTTCTGACGGCAATACACCTCAGTACAAGCGTCATCCACATATCTTCCTCTTCCGTCCTGAAGACCTGGACAACGAGGACGTCATCATGCAAGTGGAAGATACTCCAACCTACAAGCGTACACGTCAGATGCTTGAAGACATTCGCCACATCGCCTCCGGTCAGCAAGAAACCACTAAGAAAGAAGAGGGCGACGAACCAGTAAAAGGCGTCATCAGTTTCGCTTAAACAAACAGTTCCTTCAATATAGGGAGAGTTTTCAATTCGGGAAAATCGGGCATGTGCAACCGATAATAACTTATAATCACCTCTACACATCTGTTACGCTCCTGCCGTGACATTGTGTTGAGGTGCATTGTTTGAAAGCGAAGCCTCATCAAATCGCGCATCCGCAAAGAATCATCTTTCGACAAGAACATCGAATGTACTGATGCTGGGGCAACAAACATTCCCTCACTCAGGTCGAAGCAACCACCTTGTGACGCATCTTCCACATTGGGCGCAATTCCCAAGAACAAGGTAAGACGAATCATGAAAACGATATGGAAGTTGGCAAACCCTTCACGCGCCAAGTCCAACCATTGCAGACTGCTCACTACAAAACTGAACAAGGAAACGTTCTCCTGCTCGTGGCGTGTAGTATAATACAAGAACTCAGAAAGGAACATCGCCATAGACATTTTATAGGGCGAAACTGGAATATCTGTAAAAGGAACAGCAATGAAAACATCCTTGAGCCGTTGCAGACTGGCCTTAGGACGATAATCAAACTCTAAGGACAAAACAGAAAGAGGTTGAAAATACTGACGCTTCACCTTAGCCTTCGCCGATTTGGGCAGATGAATCATAAAAGACAAACGCCCCAATGCCTCGGTAAGAAAATCAACAACAAGTTGATTGTCACCGAATTTAACCACATGTAGCACAACAGCTTTCGTTTTTATAACCATTTACTCGCCTTTTTTACCAAAACTATGGCAAAAATACGAAAAAATATGCATTTGAAGAAAAATTCCACATAAAAAATTTGTGAGAACAAAAAAAATGTAGTAACTTTGCACCCGCAAACAACAAATGGTCCCTTCGTCTATCGGTTAGGACGAGAGATTTTCATTCTCTA
>OHAY01003688.1_pt1 | contig 10263 bp, 6 predicted proteins | sample 1577191 | NCBI WGS metagenome assembly OHAY01 (sample SAMEA3541504, study PRJEB24748) | human gut metagenome | biome: human gut; feature: human-associated habitat; material: faeces | place: China | collected 2012 | reverse complement strand
TCCACATCGTCACATACATATCCCGCGCAGCCCGCGTATGCCGGTCGTCCAGAGGAACCGGATACATATCCGCATCATATTCGCAGGCCTTTAACAGCAGCGATCCGCCGCCTGCCGGCTTTTTCATCTTCCTTGCGATATCTTCCATATTTTCCAGAAAACTGTCAAAGTCAAATACAGGATGGCTGATAAAGGAAGGCAGTATGGGGATCGGGATATCCCGCACTGCAAGTTCCGTATCGCAAATGGCATAGTCGCAGCTCTGCAGCGCTTTTTGAAGCGCGGTATCGTCCGGATTCACGAGCAAGGGAGCTTTACAGCCGACCTCTTCCATTCTCGCAAGGATTCTTTGATGCAGCTGTTCCATCGTTTGGTCATCTAAACCATGCTCTTCTTGGAAATTACGGTTCCGCACAACCACGATAGACGTGATGCGCAGTCCGTATTCTTTTTGATACAACGCTATTTTTTCCGGCAGCCCCGTAAACACTCTTGTTACCAATGCAAAGGAATGCGGTGCAAATTCCGCTTTCAACTCGCCGTATCGTTCCTGTATCCGTTCCACTTCCGTTGCCAATACCGCTTCGACCTGAGCTTCCATTCCTAATTTGGTTCCAATCGTCCGATAAAACTCCTGCAGGCCCTGGATTCCCTGCCATTCCGCCATGTCCGCCACATGAAAAAATTCTGTTCCGAACCGCTCTTTCATCGTTATCGCCCATTTTTTTCTGCGCACAATATTGAGCGCCGCTGCCGGCGCTTTTCGCAGCCCTGCCAAATCCGCCGCCGGAAGATAGGTATGGATTCGGATTCCCATTTGCCGCAGCAGCGCTTCCACCCGCTGCAGCTGTCCGGCGCCGCCATATCCCCAGATGAACGTTTCCACGTTCACTGCATTGGCTATCCGTTCCTGCGGCTCCATGACAGTCTCTGCCAGCGCGTCCATCACTTCTACATATCCGCAGCCGGCATACAGCACCGATTCATTACTTTTCTGGCTTCCCTGCTGCCGTGCTTTTTCTTTCAGCTTTTTCCGCGTATTATTCTTGTTCATATGGGAAAAGGCCTGTGAAATCACCGGTATCAATACCGCTTTTATTTCCGGCTGTATCTGGCGCAAAATCCCGGCAACGTCTTCCTGCACGATATCCGAAACAACGGTCGGCAGCACAAATATCATCTCCGGATGTTTTTCTTCGTCCAGCCGTTTAAGAAGGGTGACCAGCTTTTTTTCCGCGCCAAAAATAACGTCCTTATCCCGAAAATCTGCACACTCCAATTCATAATACGGCGTATTGCGGGAACGAGCCGCATACCGGTAATGAAAGCCGCACCCTCTTGGGCCGTATACTACGGGCACTGCCCCCTTTATCTCATCAATAGCCGCCAGATTCCCGGACAGCTTCCCATTGACTCCCAGATAATGCAGCATATGAAACGGTTTGATCCCCAGCAGCAGCAGATCCATATAATATTCCTTCACGCTATGCACTCCCGTCTTTTGATTTCCTCTAGTCTTTTAAAAGCCGGATATATTTGTACCCGTCTTCCATCGATACCCTGGTTCGCACTTGATACATTTCATTGATATTTTCTTCCGTCAGCGTTTCCGCCGCATCGCCGTACGCAAATATCTTTGCCTGTTTCAGCATCAGGATTTTGGTGCAGAATAACGACGCCAGATTTAAATCATGAATCGTCATGATAACGGTGATGCCATGCTGACGCGCCAGTTCCGTTACGGTATGAAGGATAAAGAGCTGGTTATGAAGATCCAGGCTGCTCGTCGGTTCGTCCAGAATAATGATCTTCGGCTGCTGCGCCATCGCTCTTGCCACAAACACGCACTGCCGTTCCCCGCCGCTCATTTCCTGAATGTTTTGAAAAGCAAACCGCTCCAGATCCATCTGCCGCAAAATCGAAAAAACGATCTCTTTATCGTTTAGCGTAAACCGCTGCCCCACATGAGGGATCCGCCCCATCATTACCGTATCGATCACGTTCATGGGAAATAAACTCCCCGTATACTGCGGCACATATGCCATAATCCTGGCCAGCTCTTCCCGCTTCATTCCCTGCAATTCTTTTCCATTCAGGCATATGCGGCCTTCTTCCGGCGTCAGTATTCCATTGATACATTTGATAAACGTCGTCTTTCCCGTTCCATTCGGCCCCAAAATCCCCAGTACCGTCCCCTCCGGTATGGATAAAGAAATGTTGTCTAAAATACGGCGGTCCCGTCTATACGAAAAGGATAGTTTTTCTATTTGAAGCACCGTAATACCTCCTATATGCGGAAAAATACAGACCGTTCCAACCTGCATTTCCATGTACTATTGAAATCTTTTTCCCCGCGACAAAATCAGGTGTATAAACAAAGGAACACCTAAAAAGGAAACGATGATCCCCACGGGGATATGGACCGGATACAAAATAAACCGGCCTGCCGTATCGGAAACCAGCAATAAAAGTGCGCCCAGTACCGAAGCAAACGGCAGGTAATACCGATGATCGTAGCCGATAATGAACCGCGCCATATGCGGCGCAATCAGCCCGACAAACCCGATAACGCCGGTAAAACTAATGATCGCCGACGTCATCAATACCGCCAGCAATCCGCTGATCGTCCGCAGTCGTTCCGGATAAATCCCCAGACTCTTTACCATTTCATCTTCATTGCTGGCCATTGCATTTAAGGCTAAACAATATCGCATAAGAACAACAAAACAGCTTAATACGACAATGGCTGCCAAGCCGTTGATCTCCCAAGTCGCCTTGTTCAGCGAGCCGAACGACCACTGCACCACCGCTTCTAATTTATATTCTTTGGCAAAAAACTCAATCGCCGCCGTCATGGCGCTGAATAAATAATTCAGGGCAATCCCGACCAGAACGATCGCGCCCGGCTTGATCCCCACCTGCTTGGAAACGCCGTATACAATACAGCCGCAGCCGCAGGAAAATACGAAAGCGCTGGCTACAATCCCGATATCGCTTTGAAAAAAAGCGCCGCTGCCAAAAACAATGCACACCGACGCGCCAAATGCGGCGGCAGAAGAAATCCCCAGCGTAAACGGGCTGACCAGATAATTGCGCGTTACCGACTGCATGACCGCCCCGGCCAGAGACAAACCAATCCCGGCCAATATTGCCAGCACCACCCGAGGCATGCGCAACAGCAAAATGATCTTATTCACCGCCGCGTCTGCCCCCTGGTCAATCGTACCGTTCCAGGCCTTTTGCAGCGCGATGATCGTCTGTCCCGGCGCCGCGGCCTTCATGCCGATCGTCGTACATATATAAGCCAGCACGGCAGTTACCAGGATAAGTCCCCAGATCCATGCCATTTTCTTTCTCTGTTCCCGTAGATATTCTTTTTCCAACATAAAGAAACCTGCCTATTCTTCTAAAGTAAACGCGGGATACGTATGCCCCGGCATATACGGAAGTCCCTGATACGACGTCACCCACGTGCGGTACGCTTCTTCCGGATGAAGATCCGGCAAATATTCCGGATATAAAAACTTAGCGATATACAAACTACCCAGCAGCTTGGACGCAGCGCCGTGCACATATTGGGACAATAAAAGTATCCGCCCATGCTGCACCGCATCGATCGTATCCCAGCCGGGCCGCGCCGTCAGCGCCTGTATTCTTCGTTCAAATTCTTCTTTTGCCGGCGGCATATAGGAAGGATCGGCTCCCGCTTCGCCTACTTTGATAATCGCTTCCGGGTTCCGTTCCACCACCGCTTCTATATCGATATCTGTTCCTTTTGCGTCTTTAAAAATATTATCGCCATGGGCATATTCGATCATATAGAAAAAATAATCGCCCGGCACCGTCGTCACGCCCGGCCGTTTATATTCAAAATACACTCGCTTTTTCGGTACGTCCCGCAATTGCTGCTCTACATAAGAAATCTTGTCCTGAAAATATGCGATGAAATCTTCCGCTTCTTTTTCTTTATGAAACACCGAGCCGGCCAGCCGATACGTCTGCGCAAACTGGTCCGTATAATACGCGTCCATAACGACCACTTGTATCCCAAAAGGAGATAATTTTTTTACCGCGTCTTCCCAAGCGCCGTTACTGGTAATCACCAGCACCTGCGGCGTCAGCTCAATGATTTTTTCATAATTCAATTCATTCTGACTTTTGGCGACAACTTGGCTGCGGTCAAACAACGAGCCATATGCCGCCTGATCCTGATAAATCCCATAATCTGCACCGACGACTGCCGAAGCCGCCCCCAGCGATTTTACTACTTCCATATTATATCGATTGACCACCACGGCCCGCGTTACTACCCGAGGAAGCACGACGGTTCTTCCCAAACTATCTGTTACCGTCACTTGCTCCTGCTCCGCCTCCGAACTGCTGCCGCTCGATCCGCCGCAGCCGGCCAGCAGCAGGTTCAGCCCTGCCAGCAGCATGATGAGAAATTTCTTCATATTCTTTTGCGCCACATTTCGCTCCTGCAAGACAAGCCCAGGAAAAGCACAGCTTCTCCTGGGACGCCTTTACTCGTTTTCTATTATTACCGTATATCAGAAATCAAACTGCGCGGAGAACATATAAGTTCTCGGCATGGAAAGGCCAAACGTCGTCGAACTTCCCCGGCCCATCCAGTAATCTTTATCGAATACATTATAGCACATGGCCGACAGCGTAACAGGGACGTCGTTGAACGCCGTTTTGTAATGTACGCCCATGTCCACGGATACCCAAGACGGAATTTCCGTTTTTCCTCCGATGGCTTTTGAGTTGTCGATATAGGCTTTATCATTCCAGATTGCCCGCGCTACGATTCCCCAATCCTGATTCGGTGCATATTCTACGCCCAGCACCGTACTCCATTTGGAAACGCCGTTGACGAATTTGCCGTCCGACGCACCGCCTTTTGTATGATCTCGTTTTGCATCCAGATACAAGAGACCGCCGGTCACCGTCCATTTTTCCGCCATTTTCCCATTGACCGTCAATTCTACGCCTTTATATTTGTTCTTGCCGTCCGATGCGTAGAGAAGTTTGCCTTCGCCCAAGTCTACGTCAATGTTGTTTGCTTCATCAATATCAAAATAACTCAGCGTCGTCAGCAGGCTGCCGTTCTGCCATTTTACCCCGATTTCATTCTGTTCGCTCGATACAGGCGGCATTGTTTCGCCCTGATTAATGTATTTTGCATCGGAAACAAACGCTCCGCGGGAGAAGCTTTCCGTATGACCTGCATAGAGCGATACCTTGCCGTTAGGTTTGTATACCAGGCCGTACGTCGGCAAAATGTCATCGTTGGTAAAATGCGTATTATTCGCATAGTTGGTGAAGCTTTCATGCTTTCTTGAAGCGGCAAGCAAAACTTCCCATTTGCCGTATTCCAAAGAATCCGCCAGCGTAATGCCTACGTTGGTTTCTTCCCACTGCGGCGCGGCGTACCGCATGGTCGGAAGCGGATAGAATCCCGGCAAATGTACGACTCCGTCATAAATACCGCCGCCGATCAGCCCTTTTTCGCTATTGTGGCTGTCGTTCCAGTATCTGGCCCACGACCGGTCCACTGCCAGCGATACGTTGTGTTTGACTTCGCCCGTTTCAAATGTGCCTTTGATCCCGATCTGCGCATATGCATTGCGCCCTTCTTCGTTCTGCGCATTGGCCACATTGTCGCTGACAAAATTTCCGTTGTCGTCAAATTTCAGCGCGGAAGACGAATTGTATTTATTCCCGCTTCGTCTGGACTGACCTGCATTGACGAACCATGCCCAATCGTCGTTCATATTCTGTTCATGGTTCAAGGTCATGATATAGCCATGAACCCATTTTGTCGTTTCTTTGAAGTCGTAATTCTTTTTGGAATCCGGCGCTCCAGGCAAGGTGCTGCCGCTTCCTGCAAAGGTAAACCACCGCTGTCCGCCGTCTACACGCAGGTCAAAATGCCCGGCAAATAAATTCGTCGTGCTCTTTCTTCCCTTATGATCCAAATTAAAGAAAATATTCCGTTCTTCTTTCGAAGCTCCCGGCAGCGCCAATCCGCCGTCCATATATTCCGCATTGATGCGCAGTCCCCATTCATTATCTTCACCGAACCGGCGGCCTACATCGATAAATTCGCCCAGATTGCTCCGTCCGGAAAAGGTCTGCGTATACCGGGTAACCGGGTCTTCACCGGCCCGTTTCGTTACGATATTAATCGTGCCCGGAGCCGGAGTCGCCCCGCTGTTCGTACCGTTATTGGACATGCTCACACCGTTTACGCCTGCGTTCGGACCGGAAGTGATATCAATCCGTTCTATCACATGAGAAGGCGGCGTTGTAAATTGGTAAAATAAGCTTGGTATGCCGTTGAGCATCATATGGTTCCCGTTCATATTGATGCCGCGCATGGAAAAGTCCGTATACATCGGCGAACTCGTGCTGGAGCGGATAGACGGATTGTTTTGGAGCACACTGGCCAAAGGCTGGCTCGGATCATAAAACGTATCCAGCGTTTTAGACGTCATGCTCATTTCAGAATAAGGAATATCCATTACGCTCTTATCGCCCAAGATCCCCAGTTTAGCCTGCGTATTGACCAAACCGCCGGGAAGTACGTCGGCCTGCCCTTCTACCGTAATACTTTCCAGCTCATAGGACGGCGTTTCTTCTGCCGCATAGACCATACTCCCTGCCAGCGCGCAAAGTACCCCCCCTAAAATCATTACTTTCTTCTGTTTCTTCATTTCCCACACCTCATCTTATATTTTTTCCAGCTTCCCGGCCGAGCTCTCCTGGTTTCGCTTGCCGGAAAACTAAAAATCCCAATAAAAAACGCTTCCTCTGCCATGCAAAGAAAGCGTCTACAAAATCAGGAATGGAACGGTACCTTCCTATCTATTTCATAGCCGTCATCCCATTCCATCGCAGGACTATTTCGACGTATCCATCAGGCAGTTCTTCTGGCTTAGCTTCATCGCCGCTTTCGTCTTCCCAGTATTTCCAGTGACCTAATGAAAGCCGGCTCCGCATTACAGCTACGGGATAGCATAGGAATCTCACCTATTTCTCTTTTAAGCGTCTGCACCCGATTTCAATTCATATATAGTTTTATTGATTTGCTAGATTAGAAATATTTCTCACGAGAAAGAAATTTTTCTTATTATTAGAATACTATTCACTTTATTTTTTTGTCAAGATATTTTACCCATTTTTTCTATCCGAATCCGCCCCTGTCCCTGCACCGCCGTATAGCCGAAACCGATCCGTCCCTGCAGCTCGTCTTTGATATATCGGAGCAGGACTTCTGTTTCCGTCAGCGCTTCCCGCGGCACTTGTTTTGCCTGAGAAAACATCGTAAATCCATTGCCACCGTTCTGCAAAATATATGCCGTGCCGCCAACCGTATACACCCGGCTGCGTTCCAGAGGCTTCCCTCCTATCGTTACATTGCGGACGCGGTACGGTCCGGCTACCCGCACAAATTGTCCCCATTCATCGCATACGACAGAAGAGGGCGTATCGGCGTCAATCGTATACGTCAGCCCGGATACCTGCAAAAATCCGCCTGCTTCATCGGGATAGGCCGCGGCGCCCCATTCCAGGGCATTTAAAATATCCTGTCCGGTCGCTTCGATCGCGGCTGCATCGTTGCCAAAAGGCAGTACCTCCATCATATTGCGGTACATGATTTGTCCCTGCGGCAGTGAACCGCGCACCCCTCCGCCGTTGTACAGTGCAATATCGGTATGCAGTACCGCCCGATGAGCGTCAGCAACCAGATCGCCCAAATTTGTTTCACTGTTTCGCACCAGCCGTTTGCCCGTTTCCGGATCATAGCTGTATAACGGCGTATCCGCCCAGCCAACCGGCTGCGCCAGGACGGTCTCCAACCGCGACGTTTCTTCGTCAATATGCTGCTGCATTTTTTTATCCCTGCCCTGAATGCCTGAAAGCAGCTTCATTTTGATGCGCCCCGTCGTCCCGACCGTCATTTTTCCGATGCGCTTTAACTTAGTACCGGTCTGTGTGATCGGCACCGGCTCATTCTCTTTGTTCTGCACGATTGTAGTTTCATTGATTTCATGAGAATGTCCGTCGATAACCGCGTCGATATCCCGGGTATGGCGTACAAGCGCCGCGCTGCTCCATATCTCCGGCACGCCGCCGATCCCCATATGCGCTACCGCAATGACATATTCCGCTCCGTCCGCTTTTGCCTGATCTACCGCCCGCTGGACGTCCGCATACAGCCGCCTGCCGCCGTCTTCTTGTCCAAAGGAATAGATGTATTGCCCCCTGCCGTCTTGAAAAAATACAGGGGTGGAAGATTGCAGAGTATCCGGTGTCGTTATCCCGACAAACGCGATCTTCGTCCCGCCAAATTCCATCAGTTTATACGGCGGCAAAAGATAGTCCCCCGTTTGTCTGTTCCGTATATTGGCGCTGTAATATCCGCCGTTCAGCTGACCTGCCAATGCTAGGAACTGGTTCATTCCATAATCAAATTCATGGTTTCCCGGTATCGCCACATCATATCCCGCCGCATTCATCAGCCGAATCATCGCTTCGCCTTTTGTCAAAAATCCCAGCGCCGTTCCCTGAATCGCGTCGCCGGCATCGACCAGCGCCACATACGGTGTTTCCTCTTTCATTTTCTCCTTATAATACACCAGTGCCGCCAATCCTTCATTATCCTGCACGCCGCAGTGAATATCATTCGTATATAAAATGACGATATCCTTATCCGCGCTGTACCCATCATATCCAAAGAAAAACAGCCCTGCCAGCAGCAGCGCCATACTCCTCCTCTTCCACATCATTTTTCGCCTCCTTTCCTTATAGTATACCAAAAAATAGAAAAAACCTGCTGTTGCCAGCAGGTCTGTGGTTCTCACTTCTCTATTTCGTCTAAAGCCGCCCGCAGGGAAGACACATATTGGAACAAGGGTTCCGCCGCTTCTGTTCCGTGTTCGGCGATGATCTGAACGATGCCGCTTCCCACGATAACCCCGTCCGCATACCGGCCAATTTCTTTCGCCTGTTCTGGCGTATGTATGCCAAAGCCAACCGCAACCGGCGTTTCTGTATACCGGCGGATCGAGGCGGTAAATTGCTGAATATCCGTTGTAATCGTATCCCGCATGCCCGTCACTCCGGCAGAAGAAACGGCGTATACAAAGCCTTCTGCTCCGCTGGCAATCGCCTGCAGCCGCGAATCGGAATTAGGCGCTGCCATCGAGATCATGGTAATTCCCTGTTTTGCTGCCGGCACCGCCGCTTCTTCCCGTTCTTCCAGCGGCATATCCGGAATGATGATCCCATCTGCTCCCGCTTTGGCCGCTTCTTCAAAAAAGGCGTCATAGCCATAATAAAAGACCGGATTGGCATACGTCATCAATACCAATGGGATAGAGGAAGTCTGCCGCACCTTCCGTACCAGAGCGAATATATCCTTTACAGAAGTGCCGTTCGCCAGAGAACGGGTATCTGCCGCCTGAATCACCGGCCCTTCCGCAATAGGGTCCGAAAAAGGAATTCCAATCTCTATGATATCTGCGCCTGCTTTCTCCAGCACCGCAATATATTCCGCCGTCTTTTCCAGATTCGGATCGCCGGCTGTCAAAAACGGTATCAATGCGGTATGATCTGCAAATGCCTGTCTGATTCGATTCATGTTCGTGTCCCCCTTATTCTGTCAGCGCTTTGCCCCGGTATCTGGCAATCGCGGCTACGTCTTTATCTCCCCGTCCGGACAAGCAGACGATAATACAATCTTCTTTGCTCATAGAACCGGCTATTTTTCTTACCTGCGCTACGGCATGAGCGCTTTCGATCGCACAAATAATCCCTTCTGTTCTTGCCAAATACTCAAACGCTTCCACAGCTTCATCGTCCGTAATCGGCACATATTCTGCCCGGCCGCTGTCATGCAGCGCCGCATGTTCCGGCCCGATCCCCGGATAGTCCAGACCGGCCGAAATGGAGTAGACCGGCGCGATCTGCCCCGCTTCATTTTGGCAGAAATATGATTTCATTCCATGGAATATTCCTAATTTTCCTTTAGTGAGCGTTGCTGCATGAAAGGCCGTATCCACTCCCTTGCCTGCCGCTTCACACCCAATCAGCCGCACGGTTTCATCCGGGATAAAATGATAAAACAGCCCCATCGCATTGGAACCGCCGCCGACGCAGGCAACCACCGCCGCCGGAAGTTTGCCTTCTTTTTCCAGAATCTGCCGGCGCGCTTCCTTGCTGATCACGCTCTGAAAATCCCGCACCATCATGGGG
>OHAY01003684.1_pt1 | contig 10270 bp, 6 predicted proteins | sample 1577191 | NCBI WGS metagenome assembly OHAY01 (sample SAMEA3541504, study PRJEB24748) | human gut metagenome | biome: human gut; feature: human-associated habitat; material: faeces | place: China | collected 2012 | reverse complement strand
CCCGCCGGTGACGATGGCGCCTGCGTGGCCCATGCGCTTGCCTTCGGGTGCCGTGCGTCCGCCCATGAAGGCCACGAGCGGCTTGGTGAAAGCCTTGGCTTCCATGGCTTCGGCCACTTCCTCTTCCATCGTGCCGCCGAGTTCGCCGATGATGACGACGGCGTGGGTGTCCGGGTCGGCTTCGTACAGCGGGAGGAGTTCCGCGAAACGGGTTCCGGGGACCGGGTCGCCGCCCACGCCGATCAGGGTCGTAACGCCGAACCCGCCCTTGACGATTTCGGCGGTGACTTCGTTGGTCAGGGAGCCGCTGCGGGTCATGACCCCGACGTGGCCCTTCTTGTATACGCGGTCAATCCAGTAGGGGATGGTGCCGAGCATGGCTTCGCCCACGGAGATGATGCCCGAGGTGTTGCCGCCCACGACCATCGCGCCGCAGGAAAGCGCGGCCCGGCGGATCTGGATGGCTTCGTGCAGCGGGATGCCGTCGGCGATGGTGCAGATCTTTTTGATGCCCGCGTCGAGGGCCTCAAACACGGCGTCCTTGGTGAACTTGGGAGGCACGAACAGCATGGCGACGTCGGCGGGGTGGTCCTTTATGCCCCGGCGGACGGAATGGTACACCGGGATGCCGTCCACGTCCTGCCCTTCCTTGCCGGGGGTGACGCCGAAGACGACCTGCGTGCCCATGTCTTTCATGTGCTTCGCCCAGAAAGCGCCTTCCTTGCCGGTGACGCCCTGCACAACCACGCGCGAATCCTTATGGATGAAAATGCTCATTACGCCCTCCCGGCAGCGATATCCACAGCCCGCTGCACGGCTTCTTCAGTGTTGGTCAGGGGTTCCAGTCCGGCGTCGCGCAGGATGGCAAAGGCTTCCTCTTCATTGGTGCCGCGGATGCAGGTGACGATGGGCTGCTTGGGCTGGTGGGCCTTGATCGCTTCCACGAGGCCCTGCGCCATGACGTCCGCTCGGGCGATGGTCCCGAAGGTGACCACGAGGATCACCTTGCTCGGGGTCTTGAGGCAGAGTTCCATGGTGCGGACGGCCTTGGTGTAGTTGGCCCCGCCGAATTCCACGTAGGTCGCCGGGTGTCCGCCCGCGTCGTTGATAAGGTCGAATACGGTGGTGGTCAGGCCCGCGCCCGCGCACATCAGGGCGATGTCGCCGTTGAACTGGAGGTACGGGATGCCTTCCTGCGCGGCTTCGAATTCGACTTCTGAGTCGAAGTAGTCGCGGGTAAGGGGGTAGCTGGGCTGGCGCCACACGGAGTTGTCGTCGATGATGAGCTTGCCGTCGCCCGCGATGGCCTTGCCGTCCTTGGTGATGAACAGCGGGTTGATTTCGGCGAGCTGCGCGTCATAGGCGCGGAAGGTCTTGTACAGGCCGCGCACGACAGCGCCGACCTGCTTGCCGAGGTCCCCGGACAGCCCCATGCCGTAGGTGAGGTTGTTGACGTGGTAGCCGCCGAGCCCTTCGGCGATGTCCACGCGCACGGTAACGATCTTGTCGGGATCGGTGGCGGCGAGCTTTTCGATTTCCACGCCGCCTTCGGTGGAGGCCATAAAGACCACGCGACGGGAACTACGGTCTACAACGGCACCGAGATACAGCTCTTTAGCGATATCGGTCGCTGCTTCAACCAGAATCTGGTTAACCGGTTGGCCATTGGCATCTGTTTGATACGTTACCAGACGCTTGCCGAGCCAGTTTTCTGCAAAAGCACGGATGTCTTCTTTGCTGTTTACAACTTTCACACCGCCCGCTTTACCGCGGCCACCAGCGTGAACCTGACATTTCACTACCCACGGGCCGGCACCGATTTTTGAAGCGGCTTCTTCTGCTTCGCGCGGAGTAGTACAGGCATAACCCACCGGTGCTGGTAAGCCATAGCGGGCAAAAAGTTGTTTTGCCTGATATTCATGTAAGTTCATGTGTTCTGTCCATCCTTCAGTAATCGTTATCTTTTAAACCGTAGACCGACACCCTATCCACGTCGGTCTACAGTGCAGGTGAAACTTAAACTACTACACGTCCAGCAGCAGACGCGTCGGATCTTCCAGCAACTCTTTGATCGTTACCAGGAAGCCCACGGATTCGCGACCATCGATCAGACGGTGATCGTAGGACAGCGCCAGGTACATCATCGGCAGGATCTCAACCTGACCATTCACCGCCATCGGACGATCTTTGATAGCGTGCATACCCAGAATTGCGCTCTGCGGCGGGTTGATGATCGGCGTAGACATCAGGGAACCGAACACACCACCGTTGGTGATGGTGAAGTTACCACCGGTCAGATCTTCAACGGTCAGCTTGCCGTCACGGCCTTTGACTGCCAGCTCTTTGATTTTCTTCTCGATGTCTGCCATGCCGAGGGTATCGACATCACGCAGTACCGGTGTCACCAGGCCGCGCGGCGTAGAAACCGCCATGCTGACGTCGAAATAGTTGTGGTAAACCACGTCATCGCCGTCGATAGACGCGTTCACTTCCGGGTAACGTTTCAGGGCTTCAACCACCGCTTTCACGTAGAAGGACATAAAGCCCAGACGGATGCCGTGGCGTTTTTCAAACGCTTCACCGTACTGCTTACGCAGATCCATAATCGGCTTCATGTTGACTTCGTTGAACGTGGTCAGCATGGCGGTGGAGTTTTTCGCTTCCAGCAGACGCTCTGCCACACGCTTACGCAGGCGAGTCATCGGGACACGTTTTTCACTACGTGCAGCCAGAGCCGGTTGCGCCGCCGGAGCAGCCGCTGCCGGAGCAGACTCTTTCGCCGGGGCTTTCGCCAGATGTTTTTCCACATCTTCACGAGTCAGACGACCACCCACACCGGTGCCTTTAATGGCGCTGGCGTCGAGATTGTGTTCAGCCAGCAGGCGACGGATCGCCGGGCTTAACGCATCGTTGTTTTGCTCTTCCAGAGATGCCTGCTGGCGTTGCGCCGGAGTGGACGCTTTCTCTTCAGATTTGGCGCTGGTTTCTTTACCGGCGCTGTTGCCTTCACGCAGGCGACCAAGGATCTGACGAGACGTTACCGTTGTACCTTCATCTTCCAGAACCGCATCCAGAATGCCGTCTGCTGATGCCGGTACTTCCAGTACCACTTTGTCAGTTTCGATTTCTACCAGCACTTCATCACGTACGACTGCGTCGCCGGGTTTTTTATGCCAGGTTGCGACGGTGGCATCGGCTACGGATTCAGGCAGGTCAGGGACCAGAATATCTACGCTACTCATTGTGTATCCTTTATTTATTCGACGTTCAGCGCGTCATTAACCAGATCTTGTTGCTGTTTCTGGTGAACGGACATATACCCTACCGCCGGAGAGGCGGAGGCCGGGCGGCCTGCATAACGCAGAGAAGCCCCAAACGGAATCACTTCACGGAAATGATGCTGGCTGCAGTACCATGCGCCCTGGTTGAGCGGCTCTTCCTGGCACCAGACAAAATCCTTGACGTGAGCAAACTGCTGCAACACTTCCTGCATCGCTTTATGCGGGAACGGGTAGAGTTGCTCGATACGCACAATGGCGACATCGTGTTGATTGTTCTTACGACGCTGTTCCAGCAGGTCGTAATAAACCTTACCAGAACACATCACTACGCGCTTCACGCCCTTCGGATCAAGCTCGTCGATTTCACCGATGGCTGGCAGGAAGGTGCCGTTCGCCAGTTCTTCGAGGCTGGAAACCGCCAGCGGATGACGCAGCAGGGATTTCGGCGACATCACGACCAGCGGACGACGCATCCCGCGCAGCGCCTGACGACGCAGCATGTGGTAAACCTGTGCCGGGGTAGACGGTACGCACACCTGCATGTTTTGCTCAGCACAAAGTTGCAGATAACGTTCCAGACGCGCGGAGGAGTGCTCCGGCCCCTGCCCTTCGTAACCGTGCGGCAGCAACATCACCAGACCACACATCCGGCCCCATTTCTGCTCGCCAGAGGAGATGAACTGGTCGATAACCACCTGCGCACCGTTGGCGAAGTCACCGAACTGCGCTTCCCAGATAGTCAGAGTGCGTGGTTCTGCGGTGGCATAACCGTATTCAAACGCCAGCACTGCTTCTTCAGACAGTACGGAGTCCCAGACACGGAACGCGCCCTGGCCGTTATGGATGTGTTGCAGCGGCGTGTAAGTGGAACCGTTAGACTGGTTGTGGATCACCGCGTGGCGGTGGAAGAAGGTACCGCGACCGGAGTCTTCACCCGACAGGCGAACCGGAATGCCTTCGTCAACCAGCGTGGCGTAAGCGAGGTTTTCCGCGCCGCCCCAGTCGAACAGTTTCTCACCGGCAGCCATCGCCTGGCGATCGCCATAAATTTTGGCAACGCGAGACTGCATTTCAACCGCTTCCGGCACCGTGCTGATGCGTTTAGCCAGTTCCTGCAGGCGCTTCATCTCAACTTTGTTCGGGTACTCTTCGTCCCATTCGTGGTTGAGGTACGGCGACCAGGTGAAAGAGTGCATGTTCATCGGACGCCACTCTGCTACCACGCAATCGCCAGCATCCAGCGCATCGCGGTACAGGTTAACCATCTCGGTGGCATCTTCCAGCGTCGCCACTTTTTCCTGCTCCAGCTTGTCAGCGTAGATTTTGCGCGGTGTCGGATGTTTTTTGATTTTCTGATACATCAGCGGCTGGGTTGCGCTCGGCTCGTCGGCTTCGTTGTGGCCGTGACGGCGGTAGCATACCAGGTCGATGAAGACATCACGTTTAAAGGTGTTACGGAAATCGAGCGCCAGACGGGTCACAAAGGCAACGGCTTCCGGATCATCCGCGTTAACGTGGAAAATCGGTGCCTGAACCATCTTGCCGATATCAGTACAGTACGGCGTAGAACGGGCATCCAGCGGATTAGAGGTGGTGAAACCAACCTGGTTGTTGATAACGATACGTACCGTACCGCCAACTTCATAACCACGCGCTTTCGACATGTTCAGGGTTTCCTGAACCACGCCCTGTCCGGTCACTGCGGCGTCACCGTGGATGGTAATTGGCAGCACTTTGTTGCTGCTCGGCTCATCAAGTCTGTCCAGACGGGCACGAACAGAGCCGATAACGACCGGGCTTACAATCTCAAGGTGAGACGGGTTAAACGCCAGCGCCAGGTGCACCAGGCCGCCATCGGTCTGGAAGTCAGACGAGAAGCCCATGTGGTATTTCACGTCACCCGTGCCGAGGTGTTCTTTATGTTTACCGGCAAACTCGTCGAACAAGTCTTGCGGTTTTTTACCCAGCACGTTCACCAGCACGTTCAGACGACCACGGTGCGCCATCCCGAGAACCACTTCCCGGGTGCCGCTGTTGCCAGCGTGGCGGATCATCTCTTTAAGCATCGGGATTAACGCGTCACCGCCTTCCAGCGAGAAGCGTTTTGCGCCAGGGAATTTTGCGCCGAGGTAACGTTCAAGGCCTTCAGCGGCGGTCAGTTCGCTTAAGAAGCGTTTTTTCTCTTCGCTATTGAAAGTCGCGCGACCAGACTCGATACGCTGTTGGATCCAGCGTTTTTCTTCGGTGCTGGTAATGTGCATATACTCGGCACCAATCGGGCCGCAGTAGGTTTGCTTGAGGGCTTCCAGCAGCTCGCCGAGTTTCATGGTTTCTTTGCCGCTGGCAAATGAACCGACGTTGAAGGTCTCCTGGAAGTCTGCTTCGGTCAGATCGTGGAAAGACGGTTCCAGATCGGCCACTTTATCTTGCTGCCACAGCCCCAGCGGATCGAGATTCGCATGCTGGTGACCACGGAAGCGGTATGCGTTAATGAGCTGCAGGACTTTTACCTGCTTCACATTGGTGTCAGGGTCGGAGATCGTTGAAGAGTAACGTGAAGCGTCTTTCGCCAGGCGGCGGAAATATTCACGCGTTTGAGAGTGGAATTGATCCGGTTTGACTCCCGTACCAGGTAACTGCTGGAACGTCGAACGCCAGTTAGCGTCAACCGAGTCAGGATCGGTTAAGAAGTCTTCATAGAGCTGTTCTATCCAGCTCTGGTTTGCGCCAGAGAGGTAAGAAGAGTCCAACCAGGCTTTCAAAGCGCTGTTCTGCATCGTGATCCCTTAAGCATCTTTTTTATGCTTACTTCGCCGTGGATACTACCACGCACAGTTATGTGCGTGCCGGGGTTCACTTGCGAGCTCTTGTCTACGTAGTGGCTCGCGAAGGAACCTTTAAAAACTGTCTTAGTGTCAGGGGCAGTTTTTAAAGATTTCCTGAATAGCCGGGGGATTTCCCCGGCATCAACATTTAATTACGCATTACGTTGCAACAACATCGACTTGATATGGCCGATGGCGCGCGTCGGGTTCAGCCCCTTCGGACATACACTGACGCAGTTCATGATGCTGTGACAGCGGAATACACTGAATGCATCGCTCAAACCGTCGAGGCGGCTGTCAGTCTCGGTATCACGGCTATCAATCAGGAAACGATATGCCGCTAACAAGCCTGCCGGGCCGATAAACTTATCGGGATTCCACCAGAAAGACGGACAAGAGGTTGAACAACATGCGCAGAGAATACATTCATACAGCCCGTCGAGTTTTTCGCGCTGCTCTGGCATCTGTAAATGCTCGCGAGCTGGCGGATTTTGTCCATTATTCAACAGGTAAGGCTTAATTTTCTCATATTGCGCATAGAATTGTCCCATGTCTACCACCAAATCGCGGATCACCGGTAAACCTGGCAGCGGGCGAATCACAATCTTCTTGCCCGGCTGGTTGAGTGCCGAAATCGGGGTAATACAGGCCAGACCATTCTTGCCGTTCATGTTCAGACCGTCGGAACCGCACACACCTTCACGGCAGGAGCGGCGGAACGACAGGCTGGGATCTTTCTCTTTCAGCTGGATAAGCGCATCCAGCAGCATCATGTCGCGACCTTCATCCGCTTCCAGGGTGTAATCCTGCATACGCGGAGCATCATCAACATCCGGGTTATAGCGATAAATTGAAAACTCGAGTCTCATTTTCCTGTCTCCGCATTAGTAAGTACGAATCTTCGGCGGGAATGCCGGGCGCAGTTTCGGTTCCATGTTGACGCTTCGGCGCGTCATGGATTCCGACTCTGGCAGATACAGGGAGTGGCACAGCCAGTTTTCATCATCACGATCCGGGAAGTCGAAGCGGCTATGTGCGCCACGGCTTTCGGTACGGAAGTTGGCAGAAACAGCCGTTGCATACGCCGTTTCCATCAGGTTATCCAGTTCCAGGCACTCAACGCGCTGGGTGTTGAACTCGCTGGAAGTGTCATCCAGACGGGCATTTTTCAGACGCTCGCGGATAACTTTCAACTGCTCAAGCCCTTTCGCCATCGCATCACCTTCACGGAAGACCGAGAAGTTATGCTGCATACATTCCTGCAGCGCTTTGCGAATCGCCACCGGATCTTCACCGTTACGATTATTGTTCCAGCGGTTCAGGCGATCCAGAGACGCTTCAACATCAGACTCGCTGGCATCGCGCAGTGCGCCCTGCTCGGCGATAGACTCTTGCAGATGCAGACCTGCCGCGCGACCAAAGACCACCAGGTCCAGCAGCGAGTTGCCGCCCAGACGGTTAGCGCCGTGTACCGATACACAAGCGATTTCACCAACGGCAAACAGTCCCGGAACAACCACATCTTCGCCTTTCTCATTCACAGTCAGCGCCTGACCGGTAACTTTGGTCGGAATACCGCCCATCATGTAGTGACAGGTTGGGATAACCGGAATCGGCTCTTTCACCGGATCGACGTGAGCGAAGGTACGGGAAAGCTCCAGGATACCCGGCAGACGGGATTCGAGAACTTCTTTACCCAGGTGATCGAGTTTCAGTTTCGCGTGTGGCCCCCACGGACCATCACAGCCGCGACCTTCACGGATTTCGATCATGATGGAACGCGCCACCACATCACGGCCCGCCAGGTCTTTGGCGTTCGGCGCATAACGCTCCATAAAGCGTTCGCCATGTTTGTTCAGCAGATAACCGCCTTCACCACGGCAACCTTCGGTGACCAGTACGCCCGCACCGGCAATACCGGTCGGGTGGAACTGCCACATTTCCATATCCTGCACCGGTACGCCTGCGCGGATAGCCATGCCGACGCCGTCGCCAGTGTTAATGTGGGCGTTAGTGGTGGACTGATAAATACGCCCTGCCCCGCCAGTCGCCAGCACGGTAGCGCGGGCTTTGAAATAAACCACTTCACCAGTTTCGATGCACAGTGCAGTACAACCCACCACCGCGCCATCCTGGTTCTTCACCAGATCCAGCGCATACCACTCGGAGAAAATGGTGGTGTGGTTTTTCAGGTTCTGCTGATAAAGCGTGTGCAACAGTGCGTGACCGGTACGGTCAGCCGCCGCCGCAGTGCGTGCCGCCTGCTCGCCACCGAAGTTTTTCGACTGACCGCCAAACGGACGTTGATAGATACGACCATCATCAAGACGCGAGAACGGCAGGCCCATGTGTTCGAGTTCCAGAATCGCTTCCGGCCCGGTTTTACACATATATTCAATCGCGTCCTGGTCACCGATATAGTCCGACCCTTTTACGGTGTCGTACATATGCCATTCCCAGTTATCTTCATGGGTATTACCCAGCGCAACGGTAATGCCGCCTTGCGCAGAAACGGTATGGGAACGGGTCGGGAAGACTTTAGAGAGCAGCGCACAGGTCTGGCCGCTCTGGGAAATTTGCAGCGCCGCGCGCATACCTGCGCCACCGGCACCAATCACAACTGCATCAAATTCTCTGACTGGCAATTTCATCACACACCCCACACCACAACGAATCCATAAATCACGTAAACCACCAGTGCAACGACAATCACCAGTTGCAGCATCAGGCGCAATGCCAGCGGTTTAACATAGTCGGTCAACACCTGCCACATGCCGATCCAGGCATGAATCAAGATAGAAAACAGCGCCAGCAGGGTGAACACTTTGGTGAACGCAGAGGCGAAGAAACCGATCCAGACTTCATATGTCAGTTCGCCACTGGTGGCGAAAAAACCGACCATATAAATGATGTAGAGCGTCAGGACGATAGCGGTAGCGCGAACGAGGATGAAATCATGTACGCCATTGCGTCCTAATGCGGAGGCGTTGCTTACCATACGAGGACTCCTGCGAGAAGTGAAAGCACGACAGTAATAACAAAGGAGATTTTGGCGGAGCGTTTACCCGCTTCGAATGTTTCTTCCAGATAGCCAAAATCCATCATCATGTGGCGAATACCTACGACGACGTGATACGCCAGAGCGGTAAGGATGCCCCACATGATAAATTTGACGAAGAAGCTGCCCATAATCGCGGAAGCTTGCTCGAAACCTTCAGGGGAAGAGAGGCTGGTACCCAGAAGCCACAGCAGGATGCCCACTGCAACAAAGGTGATCACACCGGAAACGCGATGGAGAATGGACGCTATCGCCGTGATGGGGAACCGGATGGTCTGTAGGTCCAGATTAACAGGTCTTTGTTTTTTCACATTTCTTATCATGAATAACGCCCACATGCTGTTCTTATTATTCCCTGGGGACTACGGGCACAGAGGTTAACTTTCTGTTACCTGGAGACGTCGGGATTTCCTTCCTCCGGTCTGCTTGCGGGTCAGACAGCGTCCTTTCTATAACTGCGCGTCATGCAAAACACTGCTTCCAGATGCGAAAACGACACGTTACAACGCTGGGTGGCTCGGGATTGCAGGGTGTTCCGGAGACCTGGCGGCAGTATAGGCTGTTCACAAAATCATTACAATTAACCTACATATAGTTTGTCGGGTTTTATCCTGAACAGTGATCCAGGTCACGATAACAACATTTATTTAATTTTTAATCATCTAATTTGACAATCATTCAACAAAGTTGTTACAAACATTACCAGGAAAAGCATATAATGCGTAAAAGTTATGAAGTCGGTATTTCACCTAAGATTAACTTATGTAACAGTGTGGAAGTATTGACCAATTCATTCGGGACAGTTATTAGTGGTAGACAAGTTTAATAATTCGGATTGCTAAGTACTTGATTCGCCATTTATTCGTCATCAATGGATCCTTTACCTGCAAGCGCCCAGAGCTCTGTACCCAGGTTTTCCCCTCTTTCACAGAGCGGCGAGCCAAATAACAAACGGGTAAAGCCAGGTTGATGTGCGAAGGCAAATTTAAGTTCCGGCAGTCTTACGCAATAAGGCGCTAAGGAGACCTTAAATGGCTGATACAAAAGCAAAACTCACCCTCAACGGGGACACAGCTGTTGAACTGGATGTGCTGAAAGGCACGCTG
>OHAY01003683.1_pt1 | contig 10270 bp, 10 predicted proteins | sample 1577191 | NCBI WGS metagenome assembly OHAY01 (sample SAMEA3541504, study PRJEB24748) | human gut metagenome | biome: human gut; feature: human-associated habitat; material: faeces | place: China | collected 2012 | reverse complement strand
CCCTCGACCCCCGACATTGGCAGTTTATAGCTTGAATGACTGCACGCGCTGCGCAGTGTGGGTGCGGTGTACATGGCTTCGCCATGAATCCCTGCGATTCGTTACCGACAGCAACCGCGCCTTACTATCGTGAGGCGCGAGTGACAATAGCACGGCGGCAGACTGCGTGCGGGATGCGGCTTTGCTGCGCTCGCCGCATTGATTAGCACTCTGGTAGACGGAAATTAGTTTGCACTTCTACAAGATGGGCAGAGCGGCAGCGGATAATAGGAGCACACCAAGTCGTATAGCAGGGGCAAACGCGGCTCTGCCGCGCGCAGGCATTCCCATTCCGGAGGCATAGGAGTCATTCAAGTCCGAGACTGCCAATCTAAGCCTTTCTCTTGGGGTTCCAAAGGGGGTATTCTCTTTCGCGAAAGAGAATACCCCCTTTGCCTCGTGCAGCGCCGAAGGCGCTGCGATTTTATCTTCTGCAAGAAAAATTGCAAACTTGTAAACCTTTATGAAATTTATAGGTTGACAATAGGCGGGCGTCATGTTATGATGAGCCCAGTTTTTTTGAGAAAAGGGAGGATCACCATGAAAAACATCAAAACAAGAGACCTGATCTACTGCGCGCTGTTCGCCGCGCTGACGGCTATCGGCGCGTTCCTGCACTTCCAGCTTTTCCAGGCGACGATCACGCTGCAGTTCTTCTTCACGGCGATGGCGGGATTGCTTCTGGGCGCAAAGCTCGGCGCGCTGTCGCAGCTTCTCTACGTGGTACTCGGCCTTGTCGGCGTGCCCATCTTCGCGGCGGGCGGCGGCTTTGGCTATGTCTTCAACCCCACGTTCGGCTTCCTGCTGGGCCTGATCCCCACGGCGTGGGTCATCGGCAAGATCGCGGAAAAGGACCGCTCTGTGCCGCGTCTTCTGCTCGCGTGCTTTGCAGGTCTCGCGGTGCTGTACCTCGTGGGTCTTCCCTATATCGCGCTGATCGTCAACGTCTACAAGGGCGGCAACGTGAGCGGGATGACGCTCGCCACGGCCTACATGCTGCCCTATCTTCCCGGCGACTGCCTCAAGATCGTCGTGAGTGTGATCCTCGCGCCTCGCATCCTGAAGGCCATGGAGCGCAATTCATAAAAAATTCATCAAAATGTTGCATTTGCAACTTCTATAAAGCCGGTAAAGTGTGGTAGACTAACGCCAGTGAAAGGCAAGCAAAACAATTCACATTTCAAGATAAACTTTATGGAGGTAGCAATTATGAAAAAGTGGCTTTGCAAGGTTTGCGGTTATATCTATGAAGGCCCCGAGGCTCCTGCGGAGTGCCCCGTGTGCCACGCCAAGAGCAATATGTTCGAGGAAGTCAAGGGTGAGCTCAAGCTCGCTGCCGAGCACGAGTTCGGCGTTTACGGCAAGACCGTGAAGAACAACCCCGACATCTCCGAAGAGGACAAGAAGTATATCTTTGACCAGCTGATGGCCAACTTCAACGGCGAGTGCAGCGAAGTCGGCATGTACCTCTGCATGGCGCGCGTTGCGCACCGCGAGGGCTATCCCGAGATCGGCCTGTACTGGGAGAAGGCGGCCTATGAAGAGGCGGAGCACGCCGCAAAGTTCGCCGAGCTCCTCGGCTCCGACCTCGAGCCCAACATGAAGGCAAGCACGAAGGACAACCTCAAGTGGCGCGTCGACTGCGAGTTCGGCGCCACGAGCGGCAAGTTTGACCTCGCCCTGTGCGCGAAGAAGAACGGCCTCGACGCCATCCACGACACCGTGCACGAGATGGCACGCGACGAGGCGCGTCACGGCAAGGCCTTCGAGGGTCTGCTGAACCGCTACTTCGGGAAGTAAGCGATAGCGCAACAAAAAACAGAGGGAGCCTTTGCTCCCTCTGTTTTTTGCGTTCGCCGCTATTTGCCCCACAATGCGAAGGTAATATACTGCACTTGCAGAGCAAATACCGCTACTCAGTGGAGCAAAAAGGCGGAGTAGCCGAGCATTGCCATGGCATAGCAGAAGCTAAATCCGAGAAAACCCATGTTGAAGCCTCCTTTCCATGAAGTCCAATATAGAAATACCATAGTATTTTTATATTGTCAATATTTGTGTGACAATTGTATTGAAATAATTGACACACGGAGGATGCCATGCTGGGACAAAGAATACAAGAACTGCGCAGCAACTGCGGCTGGAGTCAAGTGGAAACTGCTAAGCATCTGCGAGTGACCAAGCAGACCGTATCAAACTGGGAAAATGATAACATTCAGCCGTCCATCGATATGTTGATCCGCCTGTCTCGGCTGTTCAATGTGTCAACGGACTATCTCCTTGGCATGGAGAACATCCCTCGACTTAGCATGGAGGGACTGCCGCCGAATGTTGTGGCACACCTGTCGTTGCTGATAGAAGATTACCACAGCAAGTAACCAGACACCGTCCATGAGATGGCACGCGACGAGGCCCGTCACGGCAAGGCGCTCAAGGGCCTGCTTGAAAGATACTTCAAATAAGCCGAAACCGCAGCAATTCCGAGCTTTTTGAGAGAGGGGCAGGGAGACCTGTTCCTCCCTCTTTTTTTCGTGATCGCTGCCGCGCTGAGCGAAGAAGAGTCCCACCAAAACGGAGAGTAAAACGAATGAAGTCCAACAAAATGCTTATGAAACAAAACAACGCAGGCTTTACGCTGGTGAATATGCTGATCGTGATCGCGGTCATCGCCATACTGAGCGTGGGCGCATACCCGGTATTCTCAACTCTGATCGAGAAAAGCTGGGAGGCGGCGGACATTTCCAGCGTGCGCTCGGCATTCGACCACGTTTCCGCGGAGGCGCTGATGGGGAATAAGACAGCCACCGTTACGGTCGATCTGAAGCAGAAGCAGGCGGATTGGCAGTCGATGGACCCTGTGAACATCCGCGGGATCATCCACTACAAGGGTGCGGGCGACACGGACAACTGGAAAGGCGTTGCGTCGCCGGGCGGAAGCTGCGTCGTTTCCTACGAGGAAGACGTCGGCGTGGTGCTCACATGGAGCGGCGAAGCGGCTGCCAAGCCCCAATATCCGTTTGACACCGACGTGAAGGACTATTTTTCGCTGCTCTACAACACCAAGTTCTGGAAGGACGGCAGCCTCAATACCACTAATTTTGAGTTTGATTCCCGCTGCCCGGGCTCAAGCTACATCCCCTCTCTTGAGAAGGAGCTTGAGAAGCTGAACAACAGCCTCTTGCAGCAGGAAAACTGCACCTGGGCATTTCTGGGAAATCCCTATAACGGCCGGGAAAGCGAGCGCTATCTCTTCTGGACCTCTCTCAACACGAATGATGTCGGCAGCGGCGTGAACATCCCCGTGATTATTCAGACCGGTGATGGGAAATACTATGTTTCCCACACCACGACCGGAGAGCGGGAAAGCAAGGGCGGCAACTATATTGCGGTCTCGGAGCACCTCTACAACGACGGGCAGTACAAGTCGGTCTTGAAGGCGGGGAAAAAATACGACTCCCTGACGGACGCCTATGTCGCATATTTGCTCGCGCTTGAGGAATACGAAAAGAGCGCCCTCGATTCAAACTGACCGGCCGTGCACCCAAAAGGAAAGGCGGATAAGAATGAACGTGATGATGACGGGACGGAGACGCTGCGCGCTCGCGCTTTTGCTTGCAGCCCTCGTACTGAGCGGCTGCGGCAAAAAGGACGCGCCCGACGCGCCCGAGCAGACGGCGCAGACGGCGGCGTACAGCAACCTCAGCGACGAAGCGTCTAAGGAGCTGCTTTCAGAGCTTTTCGCGGACGCGGGGATCGCAGCGGAGCGGGCGGACAAATTCTTTGCCTGCCTTGACCAGTTCAACGGCAGCGTCAAAGCGGAATGGCTGACGGACGGCTTTGAAACGGCAGCCCCCACGGAGACAAAGTACGACCCCTATGAGATGCAGGAAATGTGGATGGAGCGGCAGGGGGACTTCCCCGGCTACAACTGCCGCATCACGGCCTTCAGCCTGTTCGGTGCGTTCGTCACTGCCGGGGCAGACCAGCCGGAAACGCAGGGCGAGGACGCCCTCTTTCTGGATCTCGAAACGCTGACCGCAGATCCTGCCGTTCTCTGCGGAAACAGCACATCAAAATTCTGTGCGTTGTTTGCGCCGGTGGCTGCTGCGGACAGCACGGAGACGGCGGAACAGGTCAAGGCCCTTCGGGCAGGCTGGGCGGAGCGCGGCGTTGCCTTTGAGGAAGGAACTGCCCGGCTGATCTCCGTTGTCCTCCATGACCGGTTCTCGGACACGGACAATACCCTGTTCATTGGACATGTGGGCGTCCTGCTGCCAGCCGGGGACGGCAGTCTCTATTTTGTCGAAAAGGTGGCGTTTCAGGAGCCGTACCGGCTGGTCAAGCTCCGAAACCGGATCGAGCTGAACGATTATCTGATGGAAAAATACGATACCTCCTGGGATCAGGACACGGCGCGCCCGTTTATCATGGAAAACGACAGCCTCATGGAGGGATACCGTACCGTTCCGACGGCGGCGGATTGAGAATATTGCCGCGAAGCGCTGCAGGCGAATTGTGAAAACAGCTGCATGGTGTAGCCGCTCATTCCAAACGCATAAAAAGAAAGCTCTCCGCAGTTCAGGTCGATGCGGAGAGCTTTTTTACAGATTCAGATTTTTGAAGCGGGAATACATGGACTGTGTGCCGTACAGAGCGGCGGCCGGATTGTGCTGGAGCACGCGGGCGGGAGAGCCGGATGTCGAGCGTGCCGGTGATGCGGCCGGGGCGTGGGGTCATGACGACGACCTTGTCCGAGAGACAAACGGCCTCATCCACGTCGTGCGTTACCATGATGGCGGTCATGCCGGCCTCTTTCCAGATGTGCAGGATCTCGTCCTGCATATTCATTCGGGTGAAGGCGTCGAGTGCGCCGAGCGGCTCGTCGAGCAGCAGCACCTTGGGCCTGCCGACAAGGGCGCGTGCGAGAGAGGCGCGCTGGCACATGCCGCCCGAAAGCTGATGCGGATAGGACTGCTCGAAGCCCTTGAGGCCGACCATTTCGATGAACTCATCGACGCGGTCCTTTTCCTGCTTGTAGATGCCGCGGGCGCGCAGGCCGAAGGCGATATTGTCGTAGATCGACAGCCACGGGAACAGCGTGTGCTCCTGGAACATGAAGCCGCGGTCGGCGCCGGGAGCGGTGACGGGCACGCCGTCGAGCGTCAGCTCGCCCTCATCCATTGGGATGAGGCCGGAGATCAGACGCAGGAGCGTAGATTTGCCGCAGCCGGACGGGCCGATGAGCGACACGAACGAGCCGGAGGGGATTTCGAGCGACACATTGTCGAGCGCGGTGATGCGTTCTCCGGTTGGGTTGATGAAGTGCTTGGAGACGCCCGAAATGGAGATGCTTCCTACCTTCACGATGCGGTAAAGGCTGCCGGCGCCGAGCGTCGAGGAGACCTCAAAGTACGAGTTGGGGATGGAGGCGATGCCGCTGCTCGTGAGAACGGTGGTCGGGAACCATACGGCGAGCGCGATCAGAAATGCGCTGGCGGAGACGGCGGAGGGAAAGGCGATCAGCACGATCGGGATCCATGCCGTCGAGGGGATCGGGCCGAGCACGCGGACGAGACAAAAATATAAAAATCAGCCGCGCTTTTTTGGCGATAAGAGAGAAACGTCGCAGTGTCGCCGCTCAAGGTCAGCCGCGCGAATGCTGCGGACAGACTGACCCTGAAAAAATAAAGCGGACTGACCCTTTTATACAAGCCAGAGAAAGAGTATCATCTATATAAAGAGAACAAACCCGTTGGAAATAAAGAAATTTCCACGGGTCTGACAAAAGAAAAGCAGGTGTATGACATGAAAAACGCAAGCCTTCGAAAGATCATCTTTGCGGCGCTCATGGCGGCACTGACTACGGTCGCGACCATGATCATCCGCATTCCGACCCCGACGCAGGGCTATATCCACCTCGGCGACGGCATGGTGCTGCTGAGCGGCGCGCTGCTCGGTCCGGGTCTCGGCGCGCTCGCGGCAGGCATCGGCTCGATGCTGAGCGACCTGTTCGCAGGCTACATGAGCTATGTTCCGGGTACGTTCGTCATCAAGGCGCTGACCGCGATGGTCGGCGGCTGGCTGTATCTCCGTCTGAGCGCAGGCGCAGACAGGCGCGCCGTTCCGGTCCGCGTTGTCCTGAGCGGTATCCCGGCAGAGGCCGTCATGGTCATCGGTTATTTCCTGTATGAGATGGGCATGGAGGTCGCAATGGGCAGCAATGCAGCCGCAGCCGCGACCGCTGTCGCCGTCGGCATCCCGATGAACATCGTACAGGGCGTCGCAGGCATTATCGTCTGCGCGGTCCTGCTTCCGGTGCTGAGCCTGCACAAGGGCATCGTCACCGCGAAGAACGGCTGATTTCTATCGAACCATTACCCCTTTTCATATTTCTTTCAACCCGCGCAAAGGAAAACCACCGCGGAACGTTAAAAATGCGTTCTGCGGTGGTTTTCGCTTTCATTGTGCGGTGCTGCCTTTATTCGATGCGCAGCAGCATGCCGCTGTACGGCGGCAGGATGAGCGGAAGCTCGGTATTCAGCTCGCCTTCCTCGGTGTTGCCGCCGAACTCGATGAGATCGGTGTGCAGCAGCAGGGAGGGCGCATCGCCGAGCGGGCCGTCATAGACCGCCGGGTCGCTGCCGAAATTGCACAGCGCGAGCAGTGTCTCGCCGTGCCCCCGGCGCACCATGCCGATGAGCGAGGGGGCGTCGGCGCGGCTGTCCGCCCAGGAAAAGCTGTCCGGCGCGTAGTCGCAGTGCAGCGCCGGGTTATCCCGATAAGTTCTGCACAGGCTGTGGAAAAACAGATGGAACGGGCGCTCCGCGAGTGCGCCGTCGAGCGTGCCGGCCTCGTTCCATTCATAAAGCTGTCCCAGCTCATTGCCCATGAAATTGAGCTTTTTGCCGGGATGCGCGAACATATAAAGATACATCGTGCGCGCCTGCGCATACTTGTCCTTTTCGTCCGCGCCCCACATTTTCTGCACGATGGAGGCTTTGCCGTGTACGACCTCGTCGTGCGAGAGGGGGAGCAGGTAGCGCTCGTTCGCGAAATAGTGCATCGACCACAGCAGCTTGCCGCGGTCGCGCGGCCGCAGGTCGGGCTGCGTCTGGCAGAATTCGAGCGTGTCGTGCATCCAGCCGAGATCCCATTTGTAGTCGAAGCCGAGGCCGCCCTCGCCCACCGGACGGGTGACGCCGGGGTAGGCGGTCGAGTCCTCCGCAATCAGCAGAGCGGAGGGGTGGCGCGCCTTGAGGCCGCAGTTCATGCCCTTGAGGAAGTCGAGCGTATCGCCGTTTATGCCGCGCTGCTCGTCTCCCTGCCAGTAGATGAGGCGCGAGACCGCATCCATGCGCAGGCCGTCGAAATGGAACTCTTCGAGCCAGTAATTCGCGGCGGATTGCAGAAAACACCGCACCTCGCGGCGCGAATGAATGAAGTTGTAGCTGCCCCACTCGCTTTCTCCGACCGCGCTGTGCGGATACTCATAAAGCGGCGTGCCGTCGTACCGCGCGAGACCGTAGGAGTCCACCGCGAAGTGAACGGGGACGAAATCCATGATCGCGCCGATTCCGGCGTGATGCAGCCGGTCGATCAGCAGCCTGAGCTGCGCCGGTGTGCCGTAGCGCGAGGTGGGGGCGAAAAAGCCGGTGTTCTGATAGCCCCACGAGCCGTCAAACGGGTGCTCGGAGAGCGGCAGGAACTCGACGTGCGTGTAGCCGCCGTCCAGCAGATAGGGGATGAGTCGGTCGGCGAGCTGCTCATAGGTAAACCAGCCGTTTGCGTCCTCCGGATTGCGCTGCCATGAGCCGAGGTGCATCTCATAGATATTCAGCGGAGCGTCCGGGTCGGCGGAACGCGCCTGCATCCATGCGTCATCCGTGAACCGGTATTCCTCGAGGTCAGTCACGATCGAGCAGCACGCCGGGCGCAGCTCCATGGCGAAGCCGTAGGGATCGCAGTGCTCGGTCACGGAGCCGTCGGCGGCGTAGATGCGGTACTTGTAGAGCTGCCCTGCCTGCGTGCCGGGCACGGAGACCTCCCAGAAGCCGCTGCGGCCGTCTTGATGCAGATCGGTCTCGGTCCAGCCGTTCATCGCGCCGGTCAGCGTGATGCGCGAGGCATTGGGTGCGAACGTGCGGAAAACCGCGCCGCCGCCGCCGAGATGTGCGCCGAACCAGCGCCACGCATCGAAGACCGCGCCGTTGAAGAATTGCTGCTTGTCCAAGGTAGCGCTCCTTTCCGTTTACTCCGCGAGACGGTAGATTTCGATGATCGCCTTTTCGTCGAGCGGCGAGTAGCTCTTGACCGGGCCGTTCACGGTGCGGACTGTGTTCGCGGCGAGCTTTTCATAGTTTTCCGGCTTGATGCCGAGCTGAGAAAGATGGGTCGGCATGCCGATCTCCTCGAAGAAGCGGCGCAGCGTGCGGATGCCCTCGCGCGCGGTGCGCTCAGGGTGTTCGAAATCCATCTCGACGCCGAGCACGCGGTTTGCAAACTGCGCGAAACGGGGATAATCATACTGCATTTCGTGCTCCGCCCACGCCGGGAACAGCACGGAAAGACCGGCGCCGTGGGCGATCTCGTCGCGGAACGCGGAAAGCTCATGCTCGAGCTTGTGTACCGGGAACAGGCGCTTTCTGCCGCAGCCGGTGTAGTCGTTGTGCGAAACGCTGCCGGCCCACATGAGGGTCGCGCGCGCCTCATAATCGCGCGGGTCTGCGATGGCGCGGCGGCCTGCGTCGCGGGTCGCGATGAGCAGACCCTCCGCGATGCGGTCAGTCAGGTCGCTCTCGCCGCCCTCCGGCGTCAGATAGCGCTCGAGCGTGTGCATCATGATGTCCACGATGCCGCAGCCGGTCTGGAATTTGGAAACGGTGAACGTGTTTTCCGGGTTGAGGAAGGAGATGACCGGACGGTTGGTCTCGCTCGTGATGCCGCGCTTCTCCTTAGTCTCCTCGTTGGTCAGCACGCAGGAGTTGCTGGTCTCCGAGCCGGAGGCCGCGAGCGTGAGCACGGTCGCGACGGGGAGCGTTTTGTCCGGTCTGGTGCCGGTGGAGGCGAACTCCCACGGGTCGCGGCCGGTCGCCGCGCCCATGGCGATGGCCTTGGCTGAGTCGATGACCGAGCCGCCGCCGACGGCGAGCACGAAATCCAGACCCTCGCGTCGACAGAGCGCGACGCCCTTGCGGACGAGGGAGATCTTGGGGTTGGGGGAGACGCCGCCGAGCTCGACGAAGGACAGGCCGGCGTCAAACAGGCTGTGCTCCACGCGGTCGAGCAGACCGGAGGAACGTGCGCTCGCGCCGCCGAAATGGACGAGAACACGGTGTGCGCCGTATTCCTTGATGCGCTCGCCGATCTTTTCCTCGATTCCTCGGCCGAAGACAACCTCGGTCGGTGTCTTAATGGTAAAATTCAGCATATAGCCTTACCTGCCCTTCGTTATACAAAATGATACTTATATTATAGTAGTCTACTTGCAAAAAGTCAAAAGATTAGATAAAATATAGTAATGCCGCCGCAGGAGGAAACGCGGCGCTGAAAGGATGAAAAGCAATGGGTTACAGCTATTCCGCTCCGCAGTGGCTGCTGGTATTCTTCCTGTACTGTGTACTGGGATGGTGCTTCGAAACGACGGTCGTGTCGGTCAAACAGCGCCATTTTGTCAACCGCGGCTTTCTGCGCGGACCGATGCTGCCGATCTACGGCTTCGGCGCGGTGCTCCTGCTGCACGTTTCGCTGCCGCTGTACGACAGGCCAGCCGCGCTTTTTTTCGCGAGCATGGCCGCCGCGACGATATTCGAGTATATTGTTGGCGTCGTGATGGAAAAACTGTTCAAGGTGAAATACTGGGACTATTCCGAGCACCGGTTTCAGTTCCGAGGCTATATCTGCCTGCAATCCTCGCTGTGCTGGGGTTTTCTCGGCCTCATTCTGGCGCGCTTTATTCACCGGCCGGTCGAATGGGTGATCGCGGCGCTGCCGTTCCGGGCGCTGCTCGCGGTGGATGTGCTCTGGTTGGCCGCATTCCTTGCCGATGTGATCGTTTCCGTCCGTGCGGCTCTCGATCTTGCCAGAGTGCTCGAGGAGCTCGACCGTCTGCGCGAGCAGGGCGCTGAGCTTCGTCAGGAGCTGAGCGAGACCGCGCTGACGCGCCTGACCAATCTCTCGTACCGCGTGGAGGAGGCCGCCGGCGAGCTGGCTGAGCGCACGCGCGACGCGCGGGAGG
>OHAY01003682.1_pt1 | contig 10270 bp, 7 predicted proteins | sample 1577191 | NCBI WGS metagenome assembly OHAY01 (sample SAMEA3541504, study PRJEB24748) | human gut metagenome | biome: human gut; feature: human-associated habitat; material: faeces | place: China | collected 2012 | reverse complement strand
ATTTGGCTCAGCTCATCTTCGACCTCAAGAATGTGAACCCTAAGGCGGCTATCTCCGTGAAGTTGGTAGCTGAGAGTGGTGTGGGTACCATCGCTGCCGGTGTGGCTAAGGCGAAGGCAGACCTCATCGTTATCTCTGGTGCTGAGGGTGGTACAGGTGCCAGCCCTGCATCTAGTATGCGTTTCGCAGGTATCTCTCCTGAAATCGGACTTTCTGAAACCCAGCAGACTCTTGTGAAGAATGGTCTTCGTGGTCAGGTTCGTCTGCAGGTAGATGGTCAGTTGAAGAGCGGTCGTGATATCATCCTGATGGCTTTGCTCGGTGCTGAGGAATTCAGTTTCGGTACGGCAGCCCTCATCGTTTTGGGTTGTGTCATGATGCGTAAGTGTAACCTGAATACCTGTCCTATGGGTGTTGCTACACAGGATCCTAAACTCCGTGCGCACTTCCGTGGCAGCTACAAGTACCTCATCAACTACTTCCGCTTCCTCGCCGAGGAGGTTCGTGAGTATCTGGCTGAGATGGGTTACACCTCATTGAACGATATCATCGGTCATACCGAGCTCATCGTCCGCAAGAAGGATGAGGAGATTGTTCCTACCGAGGGTGCTGATGCCGTAGAGCCAGAGGTGGCTAAGAGCATCGAGGAAAAGGCAGACTTGCTCGACTTCTCTCGCTTGCTGCATCGTGAAACAGGTCATTGCTCACTCTATCATACTACTGAGCAGATTCATGACCTCGACAATGTACTCGACCAGCAGATTATCCGTGGCGCACAGCGTGCCATCGAGAGCCAGGAAGAAGTGAACCTCGACTTCGCCATCAAGAATACTGACCGTGCTGCCGGTGCGATGCTGAGCGGTATGATTGCCGAGAAATATGGTGAGGCTGGTCTTCCAGACAAGACCGTGAACGTGAAGTTCAAGGGTTCTGCAGGTCAGAGCTTCGGTGCCTTCCTGGTCAAGGGAGTAGATTTCAAGCTCGAAGGTGAGACCAATGACTATTTTGCCAAGGGACTTTCAGGAGGTCGTATTTCCATCCTTCCTCCTATCCGCAGCAACTTCTCTGCCGAGGATAACATCATCGCCGGTAACACCGGTCTCTATGGTGCCACAAGTGGTGAGTTGTATATCAATGGTAAGGTAGGCGAGCGCTTTGGTGTTCGTAACTCCGGTGCCATCGCCGTGATTGAGGGTGCTGGTGACCACTGCTGTGAGTATATGACGGGCGGTAGAGTAGTAGTGCTCGGTGAAACGGGCCGTAACTTCGCCGCTGGTATGAGTGGTGGTGTTGCCTACGTATGGGATAAGAACCACAACTTCGATTACTTCTGTAATATGGATATGGTGGAGATTAACCTCGTGGAAGACAGCACCTATCGCAAGGAGTTGCATGAGTTGATTCGTCAGCATTATCTCTATACTGGCAGTAAGCTCGCCCGTACCATGCTCGATGACTGGAACCACTACGTAGAGGATTTCATCCAGGTAGTGCCAATCGAGTACAAGCGAGTTCTCCAGGAGGAGCAGGTAAAGAAGTTACAGCAGAAGATTGCGGATATGCAGCGCGATTACTAATTTTAACATTAGAAAAAAGATGGGAAATCCAAAAGCATTTTTGACTATACCTCGCAAGGAAGCAGGTTATAGACCAATTCACGATAGAATCCTCGACTTCAGCGAGGTAGAACAGACTTTGAATAGCAACGACCGCCGACAGCAGGCTTCACGTTGCATGGATTGTGGCGTGCCTTTCTGCCACTGGGCTTGTCCGCTGGGCAACAAGGCACCGGAGTGGAACGATGCCCTCTACAAGGGCGATTGGGAGCAGGCTTACCGTCTCCTCAATTCCACCAACGACTTTCCGGAGTTCACAGGACGCATCTGTCCTGCACTCTGTGAGAAGGCGTGTGTGTTGAATCTCATGGATCATGAGCCAACCACCAACCGTGAGGATGAGTGTGCCATCGTGGAGCACGCCTTCTCTGAGGATTATGTACATGTTGAGATTCCTGAGCGTAATGGCAAGACGGTGGCTGTCATCGGTGCCGGTCCTGCGGGATTGGTAGCTGCCAACCAGTTGAACCATAAGGGATATAAGGTAACAGTATTCGAGGCACGTGAGAATGCCGGTGGTCTGTTGCGTTATGGTATTCCTAACTTCAAACTCAACAAGAGCATCATCGACCGCCGTCTCCGTCTTCTCGAAGAGGAGGGCATCGAGTTCAGATACAATCAGCAGATTGATGTAACTAAATTGCCGGAAGGCTTCGATGCCTATGTGGTATCTACCGGTACGCCAACGGCACGCGACCTGAAGATTCCTGGACGAGAGCTGAAGGGTGTTTATTTCGCCCTCGAACTGCTTTCTCAACAGAATCGTATCCTTGCCGGTATGGAGTTCTCTAAGGACGAACTGGTTAACTGCAAGGGCAAGGATGTGTTGGTAATCGGTGGTGGTGATACGGGTTCCGACTGTATCGGTACTGCTCATCGTCAGGGTTGCAAGAGCGTAACCCAGATAGAAATCATGCCGAAGCCTGTAGAAGGCCCTGAGGATCCTAAGAATCCTTGGCCAAACTGGCCTCGCACCCTGAAGACCACTTCAAGTCATGAGGAAGGCTGTACTCGCCGCTGGAACATCAACTCTCTGGAGTTTCTGGGAAAGAATGGTAAGTTGACAGGTGTGAAGGTTCAGCCTATCGACTGGAAGCCAAATCCAGAGGGTGGTCGTCCGTTGATGGTAGAGGCTGGTGAGCCGGAGATTATCAAGGCAGAGGCTGTATTCCTGGCAATGGGCTTCCTGAAGCCACAGCAGCCTGAGTTTGCCGAGAATGTATTCGTGGCAGGCGATGCAGCCAACGGTGCCTCTTTGGTAGTACGCGCCATGGCAAGCGGCAGAAAAATAGCTGCCCAGGTAGATAAGTTCCTGAACAAATAAATCGGTTATTTTTAACTATAAGTGTAGGGAGGTTGACCTCAGTGATGAGGTTTTCCTCCCTTTTTTTCCCTCCCTTTTTTCTTCCTTTCCTTTTTTCTTCCCTCCCTCTTTTCTTTCCTTCCTTTTTTCTTCCCTCCCTCTCCTTTGTCTTCTGTTCCGTCCTCCTTCTGCCCCCGTTCCAGGCGATTCCATCGCCTGTCCCATGAATAATAATCAATAAAAAAAGACCATTATTCGTGAATTCTCCCCATATTTCCCTTAATAATTTGGCATTCCCAAAAATAAAGTGTAAATTTGCACTCAAAAACTTCAGCTAATAAAAATTAAACTAAGGAAATAACAGAAAATGAAAAAGAAATTATCAACCGTTCTTTTAGCATTGGCTGCCTTTATGCCAATGACTGCACAGAATCTTGTAAAGGGAGATTATGGTTATCTCTATTGTCACATGAGCGATAAGGGTGAGTGGACAGCCTATGCCATTTCTCGTGATGGTTACAACTATCAGGACATCAATGGTGGCAACCCAATCTTCAATCCAGAAGAGCATGCCCGCATTGAAGGCGGTACCCGTGATGCCTACATCACCCGCATGCACAATGGCAAGGGTTACATCATGGTTACCACCGATATGTGCGTGCGCAAGAGCCACAAGTGGGATAACTATGGTATCGATCTCCTGAAGAGTAAGGATTTGAAGAACTGGACCAGCGTTACCTTCGATTTCCGTAAGGGCATGCAGAACTTCTGCGATGCTGCTACAGCTACATCTCCTTATAAGGATTGGAGCACCATCAATCGTGTATGGGCACCTCAGATTTTCTGGGATCCTGACTATCGTTGGGAAAACGGCGAGAAGGGTGGATACATGATCTACTATTCCATGCTCAACCGTGCTGAGGAGAAGTGCGACCGCATGTATTACAGTTATGCCGACAAAGCATTCACCAAACTCACCACTCCTAAGCTACTTTTCGACTGGGGCTATGCTACCATCGATGCCGATATCAACTTCCTGAAGAGCGATGGACTTTACCACATGCTCATCAAGAAAGAGGGTGGAAAGAGAGGTATCTTCACCGCTACCAGCAAATATCTCAATCATGGTTGGGACGCTCCTGTCGATGATGACTTTGTAAGTTTCGAGGGAAATAAACTGACAGAAGGAAGTTCTGCCTTCCAGCTTATCGGTGATGATACCTGGCGTGTGGCTTACATCCAGTACAGCGACCATCCTAAACATTATCGTATCTGCAAGGCAGATAAGTATCTCCGCAATTTCTCCGATCCTGTAGATATCAAGGGAGTTACGGCTCCTCAGCATGGCAGTTTTATGAGAATTACCAAGAAAGAGTACAAAATGCTTCAGAAATGGGATAAGGAGTTAAAAAATAAAGCAAAATAGGCGATTTTTTCAAAAAAATGTCGTACCTTTGCCACGTTATATCAATTGTATAGAAGTTCTGGGTGACTAGAGAAAGTAAAACTATATTATTTATGAAAAAGCGTTTCGGATTTATCGTGGCAGCTTTATTGACTGCTTCCTGTGCCTTTGCACAGACGATAGAGCCTTCTGGTGATAAGGGAGATAAGAACATTCTCAATCATCTGGATGGTTCTATCACTTTGGGAACCACTGGCGTGGGTGTAGATTTGGCAATGCCTATTGGTAAAATGGTGCAGGTGCGCACCGGTTTCAACTTCTTTCCGCATTATGAGCAAACCATGCACTTCGGGGTGCAGGTGGGTGATGATACCGATCCTACGGTACAGGATGAGAAGTTTAACAAACTCTCTCAGACCTTGAATGAGATGTTCGCATTTGAGGTAGACCGTAATGTGGATATGAAAGGTAAGCCTACGATGAAGAATTTCAAGCTGTTGGTGGATGTCTTTCCTTTCCGCAACAAGCATTGGCATGTAACCACCGGTTTCTATTGGGGACCATCTACAGTAGCCAAGGCTGAAAATGCAGCTTATGATGCTACCTCTTTGGTGAGTGTTGCTATCTATAATAATCTTTATAACCGTGTAAAGGAATCGTGGGAGAGTCAGATTAGCGATGATCCGAATGTGATTCCTATACCTTATATCTCTATCGGCGGTAATAAAATTTATGCTGATGAGTCTCTCTACAATAAGTTTATGGATTATGGTAGAATGGGTGTTCATGTCGGTGATTATCCTGATGGAACTCCTTACCGTATGGAGCCAGATGCCAACAATATGGTTTCCTGCAAGATTAAGGTGAACAATTTCCGTCCTTACTTAGGTTTCGGTTATGGTGGTAAGTTGTCGAATCGTAGCGACCGTAATTGGATTTCGTTTGATTGCGGTGCCATGTTCTGGGGTGGAACTCCCCGTATCATTACTCACGATGGGGTAGACCTGGCTAAAGATGTGAAGAATATCTCTGGAAAAGTGGGCGATTATGTAAGTCTTTTCAAAGCAGTAAAAGTTTATCCTGTCTTGGAATTGCGTTTAACTCACCGTATTTTCTAATCAACAGCTGTCCACCGCATGCACATCAGCTGTTGTGCATGCGCATATCAGCTGTTATGCAAGCGCACAACAGCTGTTGTGCGACCGAGGATACTAACTGTTTCTCAAACATATCCTATCTTTTCCAACAAGATATCCTATATATTCCAACAAAAAGAGGGTGAATCATTAACTCATGATTCACCCTCTTTGTTTAATTGATAGATTAATCCCTTATTTTACCACATATTTCTTGTTCTTAAAAATGTAGATGCCTTCAGGAAGACCTTCTACAGATGTGGCGTTCTCTTTTACAATCTTACCTTCCATATTATATACGTTGGCTGGCTTGTTGTCATTACCCAAAGTAATGTTGCTGATGCCTGTTGTTTCTTTGACGAGCTTCAGGCTCTTAGGGCAATTGGCTGATACTGGCAGATAAGCTGTATTGTGAGGAATAGCCTTGATGTATGGATATTTATAAGGTCTGGACGCACCTTCTTTTATCATAACCGTATATGCATTTGCCTCATCATTGTTGAATACCAATGAACCGTTCTCATCAATACTCAGAAGACGCATGGTGGTTGGCTCAAACTTTGTACTGGTGAAATGAGCAGACATTCTGAGTCCCACACAGAAGTAAACACCTTTCATGATATTACCCTTGACGGCTGTTGGATTTGTCAATTCTGGCTTTAATTTGTTCTCTGCTGGATTTTTTGATCCACATTCAATGATAACTGGGGTGCTGGCAGGAATGATACCTGTAAGTTCCTTATAGGTAGCGGTTCCTTCCTTCTCATCAATGCTGCTGATATAGTATACTTTCATATTAGGCGATGCTACGCTGAATGGGAAGCCGGCATAATAGGAAGCATAATACTTACCGTTGGCTGACATCGTTGGCTTTACACCGAGATAGTTGTCTTCACAATCTACAGCCGTAATTTTCCAGTTTAATGTTTCGGGGGTATTATTGTCTACATAGCCGGTATCTCTGCCGAGCGTATATTCATAGTTGTCGCTGAGATAAACGGTACCACCGCTCTTGGATTGCCAGGCACGATATACGTTTGCGTCCTTATAATACTTGAGACGGATATAATAGTTTATCATGTCGTATAAACTGGAACCCTGATTTTTGATGTTATATTGGTCACCGCCTTTGTTGTCAATATAGAAAATAGTACCAGGATCTGTTGAAACATCATCCCATTTCTTCTTGGTTAAGAGGGCTTTGCATTCTACGGTTGTTGTTTGCATACTGATACCTCTTGTCTCTGTGGTTGTAAGCGACATGTACCTTTCTGTTGTTGCATTTTGGATTCGATAATAGCCGTTTCCTTTAACCTGAGCATGCATTGTGCCGATAGAAATACAAGCCAAGAGTAATAAAAGTGTAATCTTTTTCATTATGTCTGGTATAAATATAAAAATAACCGATTCTCATGCATTATCACAATAAATTAGATAAGTATGAAAACCGGTTATCTTTTATTAATATTGATGTGTTGTCTATTTCTTATATTTCAAATTACTTTGCAATACAGATTGTAACACGGTTCATTCCGTTCTCTGAGAATGGCTGAACGCGTGAACCGGCAGACTTCTTAATCATGCGGCTCTTGGCAACACCCTTAGCTGCAAGTGCATTGTAAACTGTCTGTGCACGGCGAGCTGCTACCTTGTCGTTGATTGCGTCAGAACCGGTACCCTTGTCTGCATAACCTGTAAGAGTAATCTTGGCATCTGGATTCTCCTTCATGTAGTTGACAATCTCTGTAATCTTTGATGCCTGTGACTTTGCAATAACTGAATTACCGATGGTGAAGAAGATATCACGACGGAACTCTTCTGCAGCAACTTCCTTCTTGGTCTCTACTGGAGCTGGAGCTGGAACAATCTGCTTCTCAATTACGCGCTCGATAATCTTCTCTACTGGCTTTGGAGCTGGAATGGTCTTTGTGCTATGAGTCTTGCCCAAAGCAATCTTAGCACCTACCAATGCGTTGAAGTACCAGTCTGGGTTGCCTGCCTTCTTTGAGTTGTAATGGTCGCTCAAAGTGTTTGCAGAAACTTCAAGACCCAAGCTTACGCGGTCGCTGACACGGAAGTCAACATTAGCTCCTAAGCGTGCAGCAAAGAATGCCTTAGAGCCCTTGCCGTCTGTTTTTTTCCAGAGATACTCCAATGGATTCTCAGAACTGTTCTTGTAGTTGCTCATGATACCAGCCTTTGCTGTAGCAGCTTCCTCGTTGCTCCAAGCAATGTTGGCACCGATACCACCGAATACACCTACGCTAACTACGCGCTCTGGATTGTACTCGCAGAAAAGGTTGGTCAGGTTGAAGGTAGCATCTACCATTGGTGCTACATAGTTCCACTTCCACTTGTAAGTTGTGGTCATCACTTTCTGACCACCCTTGCTCTGCCATGCGTTGAATGAAAGGCGGGCACCTACAACCTTATTGAAGTTGTAACCCAAGCCTACCTGTGCATTAGGTGAAATCAAATCGCTGAAACCAATTTCACCCAAAGTGTACTGGCCACCTACCTGAGCCTGTACATACCAATGTGGGTTGAAGACGTTTACTGTCTTGTCTGCTTCCTGGGCAGAAGCAGTAACACCCCCCATTGCCAAGATACCTGATAATATGATACTATTAAATTTCATGTCTGAATATGTTTTAAAATTGTTTTAAGAATGATATGGGCGGCTCTTGCCCTACGGAAAGAGCCACTCATTATGATGTCCTTATTTTACAACCTTGATGAAGAATGTCTTTGTTTTAGCTTTTCCACCAGTGTAGTCTACTGCATCGTAAGTGATGGTGTAAACACCTTCCTTAGTTGCGGTGAAACCAGCCTTGTGGATGTTACCGCTGATTACCTTACCAATGTTCTCACCAGTTACGGTAGCATCAGAAGGATCCTTAACGGTGATGTACTTCTTATAGGCAGGAGCGAGATACTCCAATGTATAAGAGGTAGGCAACAGGAGTACGTTAGCCTTGCCGTTTGTCATCTTCACGTATGTTGCACCATTAGCGATAGTAGGGAGCTTAACCCAGTTGTTACCGTCTGTAGCGAACATAGCTGGCTGCAAGAACTTGTTGGCATTATCCAACCAGTAGTTGCACTTGTGGATGTAGTTGTTTACACGGTTGATGAAGTTTCCATCAATGTTAGATACGAAACCATTTACCTTGTTTGCCAAGTCTGTTACGGAACCGAGCATGTTGCCAACCTGACTGTTGATCTGGTCGATCATATTGTTAAACTGAGCCATGCTTACAGTCACAGATACAACCTGAGTCTTGTTATTGTAACTGATTGCACCAGATTCAAATGTAATACCATTTACATTGACATCTACACCTTTCAAATCATTAATGTCGTTCTTGACTTCATTACCATGTTCATCTTTTGTCCAAACAATGGCACCTGTGGCTGTAATCTCAACCTTGTTGCCATCTATAGTCATTGTAGAAGCATCAGGAACTTCAATCTCAATTTCCTGTGTCATATCATCAATATGACCGAGGTCAGACCACTTTAAGTTGTCTGTCTTGATATAAAGACCCTTGCTTTCCAAAGTTGGGATATCCTTGATGTCATAGTTGATACCACCGCTCAAGAATTTGTAAGACAATGGCTTGATGACTGTAGCTGCAAAGTCCTTATCTGCAATGGTAACATTCAGAGATTTAGTTGTACCATCAGTAAGTTCCTGCTCCAATGCCAAGTGATACTCTGTAAGACGGTTGTTGAATGTCTTGTAAAGAGTATTGGCAATCTCTGTAAGGTTGAGATTATTGCTATGATCCTTGAGCTTGTTCAGGATATTCTTAGCTACACCCTTAAGAGCCTCAACATCTGATGAAGTCCAGGTCTTTACCTCATCCAATCTGTTTGGATCAACACTTACCTTCAAGAGGTAGTAGTTTGGAGTTGTGCTCTCTGCACCTGCACGAGTATAACCATAATGCTCTACCTTGTCGTTCTTTGTCGCTGTGGCGATGAATGGAGTAACATTGCCCTGGCTGTCAACAATCTTGAATGTCAGTCCAGAGAAGTCTTTGTTTGCAGGATTGATGTATACGCCGATAGAACCAGCATTGTCTTTCGCATCATCCAATAACAAATCGTCTGCGTTGATATCCTCATTGCCGATAGTTGCATTGTCTTCTGGATAGCCATAGTAAGCACCCAAGAAACGAGCCTCGGTACCCATCATATCCTTATAAGAACCCAAGATTGGGCTATAGAAACGGTTTACTACAATACCTGTTACCTCGTTAGCCATAGCATTGAACAGACTGTTCAACTGGGTAGTCAATCTTGTCTCCAAATCAGAAATCTGAGTCTCCAATGCATTGCTAGCATTCGTGATGGCATTATCAACCTCAGCCTTTGTATAGTAATTGCTGGTGAGGTGTGATCTCTCTACATAGTCAGCAAACTTATTTTCGAGATTCTCAACCTGGTCCCTGTAGTCATTAACAATGCTCTCGTTATCGTCAACCTTTTGCTTTAATTCGTCAAATGTAGCTTGGTCAACCTTACCAGTCAGTGTAGTGTTGATTCTACCTAATTCTTCATCAAGAGTAGTCTTGCCATCTTCTATAGCCTGAATACGTGCTCTGTCAAGATCTTGCTGATTCTTGAGTTCTGTGTATTTAGATTCTAATGCTGTAAAATCGCACTCGCAAGGCTTGAAACTTTCGAATTTACTCTCAAGTTCAGAAACCTTGCCCTCAAGACCTTGCACTCTGCCAGCTAGGGCTAAAAGATTCCTAAGACATCACCAAATTTTTGAGAGCTTTTTTGTGTTAAAATAAGCAAA
>OHAY01003680.1_pt1 | contig 10275 bp, 8 predicted proteins | sample 1577191 | NCBI WGS metagenome assembly OHAY01 (sample SAMEA3541504, study PRJEB24748) | human gut metagenome | biome: human gut; feature: human-associated habitat; material: faeces | place: China | collected 2012 | reverse complement strand
CAAAATGATATCCTACTCTGGAATTCTTATTCATTCATTTCCTCAGAAAGAAGGCAGGATATGCTGAAGCTGCAACAGATCGTCAAGGATTACCAGGCGGGCGACACCACCGTCCACGCGCTGCGCGGCGTGAGCTTACAGTTCCGTGAGAGCGAGTTTGTCGCCATCCTCGGCCATTCGGGCTGCGGCAAGACGACGCTTTTGAACATTATCGGCGGGTTGGATCAGTACACGAGCGGCGACCTTGTCATCAATGGCAAATCGACGAAGGACTTTTCTGATTCGGACTGGGACAGCTACCGCAACCACTCCGTCGGCTTCGTCTTCCAGAGCTATAACCTCATCCCGCACCAGACGGTGCTGAGCAACGTGGAGTTGGCGCTCACGCTCTCAGGCGTGAGCAAGAGCGAGCGCCGCGAGCGCGCCATCAAGGCGCTTGAGAGCGTTGGCCTCGGCGACCAGCTCGACAAAAAGCCGAACCAGATGTCTGGCGGCCAGATGCAGCGCGTCGCCATCGCGCGAGCGCTTGTCAACGACCCGGACATTCTGCTCGCCGACGAGCCGACCGGCGCGCTCGACAGCGAGACGAGCGTGCAGGTGATGGAGATCTTGAAAAAGATCTCCAAGGACCGCCTCATCATCATGGTCACGCACAACCCCGAGCTTGCCGAGACCTACGCGAGCCGCATCGTGCGGCTGAAAGACGGCGAGATCGTGGACGACAGCGCGCCGTATGAGGAGGCCGTGGAAGAAAAGCCCGCCGCGGGCAAGAGCAAAAAGACCTCAATGAGCTTTGGCACGGCGCTGTCGCTCTCGCTCAACAACCTGATGACGAAAAAGGGACGGACGTTTTTAACGGCCTTTGCCGGCAGCATCGGTATCATCGGCATCGCGCTGATTTTATCGCTGAGCAATGGCATCCAGACCTATATCGACCGCGTGCAGGAAGATACGCTATCGAGCTACCCCTTGACCATCGAGGCTGAGAGCATGGACATGTCCAGCATGGTCAGTTCGATGATGGGCGTCCATGCGCAGGACGAGGGCGACGGGGAGCAGCATGACCTCGACGCCGTCTACTCCAACAACATTATGTACGACATGATGAGCTCGTTTGCCTCGGCGGAGACGCAGACGAACAATTTGAAGGACTTCAAGACCTACCTCGAGGGCGACGACGAGCTTTCAAGCCACATCAGCTCCATTTCCTATGACTACGACCTCGGCATGAGCATCTATGCCAAAGACACCGACGGCAAGGTCTTCAAGTCCGACGTGACGGAGCTTTTGCAGACCTGCATGAGCGAGCTCTACGGCGGCGATTACAGCAGCTATTTCGAGCGCTTCGGCTCGGCCTACTCCGCGATGGAGACCTGGGAGCAGATGCTCCCGCCGCAGGATAGTGAGAGCGGCGAGCTCGTGGGCGACCTCCTGCACGAGCAGTATGACCTCATTTACGGCTCCTGGCCGCAGAATTATGACGAGGTCATGCTCATCGTCAACAAGGACAATGAAATTTCCGACCTTGTCATCTATTCGCTGGGCCTGAGCGCACAGGACGAGGTCGTGGAGTCGATGCAGCACATGCTCGATGGCTCGGAATTCGACAGCAAGGACATCCAGAGCTGGAGCTATGAAGATCTCTGCAATATGAGCTTCAAGATCGTCCTGCCCGCTGAGCGCTACCAGTACGATTCCGCAAGCGGCACATATACCGACGTCAGCACGACGGACACGGGGCTCGACTTCCTCTATAACTCCGACGATGTCGGCACGCGCGTGAAGATCGTCGGCATCCTGCGCCCGAATGAGAACGCGGTATCCTCGATGCTCTCCGGCGCGATCGGCTATACGTCCGCGCTGACGGACTACCTCGTCGAAAAGGCGGGACAGACCGAGATTTTGCAGAAGCAGAAAGAAGACCCCGATACCGACGTTATCCTCGGCCTGCCGTTCCTGACCGATGACTACTCCGTGAGCGACGAGCAGAAGGAAGCGGACGTGACGGACTATCTCGAAACGCTTTCCGTCACCGAGCGCGCCGCAGCCTACACCGCGATGATGAGCGTGCCGAGCGAAGAGTATCTCTCCGCCATCGTGGACCAGCAGATGGGCTCGCTCGACCGCGCGAGCATCGAGCAGATGGTCATTTCGACCTACGCCCAGCAGATGAGCGTGGACGAGGCGACCGTCAAGTCCTATATCGCGCAGATGGACGACGAGACGCTTTTCGGCTACGTGGAGCAGTCTATCCGCGAGCAGGTGACAGAGCAGTACGCCGCGGGCGTGCAGGCGCGGCTATCTAACATGACAAGCGATCAGCTCGCCATGGCGCTCGACCTGGCGCTCGAAAAATCGCCCGCTGTCAAGCCGCTGACAAGCGAGCAGTACAACTGGCTTTATGATAACTACATGCCCGCGACGGTCTCGAACGGCACGTATGAGGACAATTTGAAGCTGCTTGGCGATGTCGACCTCGCGAGTCCCAAGACCATCAACATCTACGCCTCGACCTTTGCCGACAAGGATGCCATCGCCGATGCGATCGAGCAGTACAACAGCAGCGTTTCCGAGGACGACCGGATCGACTACACCGACTATGTGGCGCTTCTGATGAGCTCGGTCACAACGATCATCAACGCCATCAGCTATGTGCTCATCGCATTCGTCGCGATCTCGCTCGTCGTGTCGAGCATTATGATCGGCATCATCACGTATATCTCGGTGCTTGAGCGCACGAAGGAGATCGGCATCCTGCGCGCCATCGGCGCGAGCAAGCGCGATATCTCGCGCGTGTTCAACGCGGAGACGCTCATCGAGGGCTTCTGCTCCGGTGCCATCGGCATCGGCATCACGCTATTGCTGATCATCCCCATCAACCTCGTCGTGCACCACCTGACGGGTATCGAGAGCCTCAACGCCATCCTGCCGCCTGTCGGCGGCGCGGCGCTCGTGGTCATCAGCATGGCGCTCACGTTTATCGCGGGCCTCATTCCCTCCGGCATCGCCGCGCGCAAGGACCCTGTCGAAGCGCTGCGCACCGAATAACAAGATATTTGACCTTCAAAAAGGACGTTTTTCGACGGAAAACGTCCTTTTTCTCTTTTACCGCGATTTTACAAAAGGCGACTTTCTGATTTTACAACCTGCCTTTATGATGGCAAATGTAGCAAGGAACAACATCTTGGAAAAATTGAAAGGAAGTATTTCAAATGAAAAAGTTTCTCACTCTTGCGCTGACCGCTGTCATGGCGCTGAGCCTGCTGACCGCCTGCGGCAGCAAGAACGACAACAGCGCCGACACCAACACTGACGGCAGCAGCACCGAAACGACCCTCTCCGGCACCGTCTCGACCGACGGCTCCACCTCGATGGAAAAGGTCATCAACTCTCTTGGCGAATCCTTCATGGCCATGAACAAGGACGTGAAGTTCACCTATAACCCCACCGGCTCGGGCTCCGGCATTCAGGCCGTTAGCGAAGGCCGCTGCGACATCGGCCTTTCGAGCCGTGCGCTCAAGGATGACGAAAAGGCCTCCGGCCTTGTTGAGACCGTCGTCGCGCTCGACGGCATCGCCATTGTCGTGAACCCCGAGAACCCTGTCTCCGATCTCGACATTGACACCATCGCCAAGATCTACACCGGCGAGATCACCAACTGGAAGGACGTCGGCGGCAACGACGCCGAGATCGTGCTCATCGGCCGCGAGGCCGGTTCCGGCACGCGCGACGGCTTTGAATCCATCACCGGCACCAAGGACGCCTGCCAGTACCGTCAGGAGCTGACCTCCACGGGCGACGTCATCAACACCGTGTCCCAGAACCCCGACGCCATCGGCTATGCCTCCCTCTCCGCGGTCGGCGACAGCGTCAAGGCGCTGACAGTCGGCGGTGTGGAAGCCACGGAGGCGACCGTCAAGGACGGCAGCTATGTGGTCCAGCGTCCGTTCGTGCTCGTCACGAAGGAGGGCACCAAGCTTTCCCCCGCGGCACAGGCCTTCTTCGACTACGCGCTGTCCGCTGACGCGGCAAGCATCATCGCCGCTGCCGGTGCGGTCGCAGCCAACTAACAGAACACAGGAACCATCACGGGAGGCGGCGTGAGCCGTCTCCCGCTGACAGCAAAAAGAGGAAACAATTATGGCGCAGAGGAAAAAAATGTTTGAAGCCGTCGTCCACGGTATTTTTCTGCTTCTCGGCCTCATTACGGTCGGATGCGTGCTGCTGATCACGGTGTATCTCATCATCTCCGGCATCCCGGCCATTCAGAAGATCGGCCTTGTGCCGTTTCTCACGGGCAAGGTGTGGTCGTCGACGTCGGCGGAGCCGAAGTACGGCATTCTGCCCTTTATTTTAACGAGTGTTTACGGCACGGCAGGCGCGATCGTCCTCGGCGTGCCCATCGGTTTTTTGACGGCGGTGTACCTCTCCAAGGTCGCGCCCAAGAAGGTCCGCACCGTGCTGGAGGCCGCCGTCAGCCTGCTCGCGGGGATCCCGTCGGTCGTGTACGGCCTTGTCGGTATGCTGGTGCTCGTGCCTGCCATCCGCAAGACGTTCCACCTGCCGGACGGCGCAAGCCTGTTTGCGGCCATCATCGTGCTGGCCGTCATGATCCTGCCGGCGATCATCAAGGTGAGCGTCACGGCGCTCGAGGCCGTTCCGCATGAATATGAGGACGCCTCGCTTGCCCTCGGTGCGACTGAGGTCGAGACCTATTTCCGCGTCTCCGTTCCGGCGGCAAAGAGCGGCATCGCCGCGGCGGTCGTGCTCGGCGTGGGCCGCGCCATCGGCGAAGCGATGGCCGTGATGATGGTCTCGGGCAACGCGCCGAACATGCCCGGCTCGATCTTTGAGAGCGTCCGCTTTCTCACGACGGCGGTCGCGAGCGAGATGTCGTATTCGAGCGGCTTGCAGCGTCAGGCGCTCTTTTCCATCGCGCTCGTGCTGTATCTTTTCATCCTGCTCATCAATGCGGCGCTCAACATCTTCTTAAAGCGCGACAAGGAGGGTAACTGATGCTGAAAATGCAGTCCTCGGCCCGCCGCAAGGCCTATATCACGGCGATGAAGCTCCTGATGGGCGTCGCCGCAGTATTGACTTGCGCGCTCGTAGTCGGTATGATTGGTTATATATTGGGCAACGGCATTCCGAACATCACCTGGGAGATGCTCTCCACCGCGCCGAGCTATCTTGCCAACCGCGTCGGCATCCTGCCGGACATCCTGAGCACGCTCTACATCGTCATCGTGACGCTTTTAATCGTGCTGCCGCTCGGCGTGGGCGCGGCCATCTACTTAAATGAATACGCCGCGAACAAAAAGCTCGTCTCCATCATCGAATACGCGTCCGAAACGCTCTCCGGTATCCCGTCGATCATCTACGGCCTTGTCGGCATGCTGATCTTCTGCAAAAACGGCACGTCGCTTCTTGCGGGTGCGCTGACGCTGACGATCATGAACCTGCCGACCATCATGCGCACGACACAGGAGAGCCTCAAGACCGTACCGCAGAGCTACCGCGAGGGCGCGTTCGGCCTGGGCGCGGGCAAATGGCGCACCATCCGCACGGTGGTGCTGCCAAGCTGCGTGGACGGTATCGTGACGGGCTGTATCCTGTCGATCGGACGCATCCTCGGCGAGTCGGCGGCGCTCTTATTCACGGCGGGCTCGGCGCACATGCTCTACAACTTCTTTGAGGGCATGCACAACGCGGGCGCGACGCTGACGGTGGCTCTGTACTTCTACGCCAAGGAGTCGAGCGATACGGGGGTGGTGTTCGCCATCGCGGCCATTTTGCTGCTGCTGACGATGCTCATTAACCTCATCGCCGATCTGGTCGGCCGATACTTCAGGAGGAAACAGCAATGATACGACCTGTCAACGGAAGCGGCATGAAGCGCATGGCGCTCTTAAATGACCTTTCCTGCTTCGGCAAGTGTTCGCTGAGCGTGGCCATGCCCATCCTCTCTTCCTACGGGGTGGAGACGGTACCGCTGCCGACGGCCATTTTATCGACGCACACGGCGGACGGCTTCGGCAGCTACGTCATGCGCGATATGACGGACGAGATGAAGGCTTTTGCCGCGCACTGGGGACAGCTTCAAATCAAATTCGACGGCATCTGCATGGGCTTTTTCGGCTCGGTGGAGCAGATGCATTTTGCAAAAGATTTCCTCCGCGACTTTGCGGGGGAGGATACCATCGTTGTGGTCGACCCCGTGCTCGGCGACAACGGCGCGCTGTACGGCTGCTTTACCGAAGAGTACGTGCAGGCGATGCGCGCGCTGTGCGAGAGCGCACAGCTCATCACGCCCAACCGCACGGAGGCGGCGCTTCTCGCGGGCTGCGGGATGGACGCACCGATAGAAACGCTTCTTAAAGCGCTCACGGTGGAAAATGTCATCATCACCGGCGTCCACCGCGGGGAGGAGATCGGCTACTGCGCGCGGCTGAACGGGCAGTATATGGAAATTTTCAAGCCCTGCCTTCCGCAGACGCTGCATGGCACGGGTGATGTGTTCGTCTCCGCCCTGTGCGGCGAGCTGATGAACGGTAAAGGCATGCCGCAAGCCCTGAAAGACGCGGCGGAATTCTGCGACGACTGCGTGCAGAAAACGGCAAAACGCGGCGAGAGCCACTGGTACGGCCTCGCCTTTGAAGACAAATTGAAAGAGGGGAGAGGGCTATGAACAACATCCTTTCCGTTGAGAACCTGTGTCTGTGGTACGGGAGCCATCAGGCGCTCAAGGATATCAACATTGAAATTCCCGAAAAAAGCATTACGGCGCTCATCGGCCCGAGTGGCTGCGGCAAGTCGACGTTTTTAAAGACGCTCGACCGCATGAACGATTTGCTCCCCGATGTGAAGATCACGGGCAGCGTCCTCTATAAGGGCGAGGACATTTTTGACCCGTCCGTCGATGTGAGCGAGCTTAGGCGTCAGGTGGGTATGGTGTTCCAGAAGCCGAACCCCTTCCCAATGAGCATTTACGATAACATTGCCTACGGTCCGCGCACGCACGGCGTGAAGAACAAGGCAAAGCTCGATGAGATCGTTGAAAAATCCCTGCGCGGTGCGGCGATTTGGGACGAGGTCAAGGACCGCCTGAAGAAAAACGCGCTCGGCCTCTCCGGCGGCCAGCAGCAGCGCCTTTGCATCGCCCGCGCGCTCGCGGTCGAGCCCGAGGTGTTGCTGATGGACGAGCCGACAAGTGCGCTCGACCCCATTTCGACGTCGAAGATCGAAGAGCTCGCGATGGAGCTCAAGGAGAAGTACACCATCGTCATCGTCACACACAACATGCAGCAGGCGGTGCGTATTTCCGACCACACGGCGTTCTTCCTGCTCGGCGAGCTCGTAGAGTACGGCGAGACGGAGAAGCTCTTCTCCCAGCCGCAGGACAAGCGGACAGAAGATTACATCACGGGGAGGTTCGGTTAAATGAGAAGCCGGTTTGATGAACAGCTTGCGCTTTTGAACCGCGAGCTCATTGAGATGGGCGCGCTGTGCGAGGAGGTCATCGCCCTTTCGGCACAGGCGTTGACGGAGGGCAACGCGGAGCTTGCCGCGCGCGTCGCACCGCTCGATCAGGAGATCGACCGCAAGGAGCGCGAGATCGAGTCGCTGTGCCTAAAGCTTCTTTTGCAGCAGCAGCCCGTGGCAAAGGACCTGCGCCAGATCTCGGCGGCGCTCAAGATGATCACGGACATGGAGCGCATCGGCGACCAGGCCGAAGATATTGCCGAGATCATCACGTTCCTCGGCGGGCGCGGTGCGGAAAACGGTAATCTCCTGCGCGAGATGGCGCGCTCGACCATCAAGATGGTGACCGAGAGCGTGGATGCCTATGTCAAGCACGACACGGCGCTTGCCGATCAGGTCATCGCTGAGGACGACACCGTGGACGACTATTTCGCGCGCGTGAAGAAGGACCTCATCAAGCGCATCGCGCAGGACCCTGATGATGGTGAATTCGCACTCGACCTGCTGATGATCGCCAAGTATTTTGAGCGCATCGGCGACCATGCGACGAACATCGCCGAATGGGTCATTTTCTCTGTGACAGGAGAGCATAAGGAGGGGTAAAGTATGATCTGGTGCGTGGAAGACGATGCCAGTATCCGCGATATCGAGGTATATGCCCTGCAATCGACCGGCTTTGAGGCCAAGGGCTTTGAAGACGGTACCTCGTTCTGGGAGGCGCTGCGCACGGGAAGACCCGAGCTTGTCGTGCTCGATGTGATGCTCCCTGGCATCGACGGGATGGAGCTGCTGCGCCGCATGCGTGCGGACGCGGCGCTTTCCGATATCCCTGTCGTCATGGCGACGGCCAAGGGCGCGGAATACGACAAGATCCGCGGTCTCGACCTCGGTGCAGACTACTATCTGACAAAGCCGTTCGGCGTGATGGAGCTCGTCTCCTGCGTCAAGGCGGTGCTGCGCCGCTGTGGCACAAAGAGCGCATCCCAGTTCCGCTGCGGCGGTCTGGTGCTCGACGAAGAGAGCCACACCGTCACGGCGGATGGAGAGAGCGTCGCGCTGACATACAAGGAATTCGAACTGCTGCGCCTGTTCCTCTCGCATCCCGGCACGGCGTTTTCGCGCGACCAGCTCATGGCGGACGTGTGGGGCACGGACTACTGCGGCGAGACGCGCACGGTGGACATGCACATCCGCACGCTGCGGCAGAAGCTCGGCGCGTACGGCGAGAAGATCGAGACCGTGCGCGGTGTGGGCTACCGGATGGAGGGCAAGGCATGACAAAAAAGATATTTCACTCCATCCTGCTTGTGGCGGGCACGGTGCTGCTGGCGAGCCTGCTCGTCATCATGGGCTGCCTGTACGAATACTTCGGGAGCGTCGAAAAAAAGCAGCTGCGCGACGAGCTGGAGCTTGCCGCCGTCGCCGTGAAGGAAAACGGGACGGAGTATCTCTCTCAGCTCTCCTCCGAGCGCTACCGCCTGACGTGGATCGAAAACGACGGTACGGTGCTCTACGACACCGTGACCGATGCCGAAAGCCTTGAAAATCACGCCGACCGCGTGGAGGTCAAGCAAGCGCTGGAATACGGCGAGGGCGAGAGCACGCGCTATTCCTCGACGCTGCTGCAAAAGACGATGTACTGCGCGGAAAGGCTCGCGGACGGGAGCGTGCTGCGCATTTCGATGAGCCGCGCGACGGCGGGTGTGCTGCTCGTCGGCATGGGGCAGCCCATTTTAGTGGTGCTGATCGTGGCGCTGATCCTGTCCTCTGTTTTAGCCAAGAGCCTGTCGCACCGCATCGTCCAGCCGCTCAACAAGCTGGACCTTGAGCATCCGCTTGAAAATGACGCCTATGAAGAGCTCGCCCCGCTGCTCGGGCGCATCAACCGCCAGCACTTGCAGATCGACGAGCAGATGGACGAACTTCAGCGCCAGCAGACGGAATTTTCGCAGATCACAAGCAGCATGCGCGAAGGGCTTGTGCTGCTCGATGAAAAAGAGCATGTGCTGAGTATCAACCCCGCGGCGGAAAAGCTCTTCGGCACGGACGAGAGCTGCGTCGGGCAGGACTTTTTGACCATCGACCGCAGCCACGACATGAGCCTTGCCATCGAGCGCGCCATGGACGAGGGACACAGTGAGGCGCGCGTGGAGCGCGGCGGCCGTATCTGGCAGTTTGACGTCAGCCGCATCGGCGCAAGCGGCGCGGCGGTCGGCGCTGTGCTGCTGGCTTTCGACATCACCGAGCGCGAGACAGCGGAGCAGACGCGCCGTGAATTCACGGCGAACGTGTCGCACGAGCTCAAAACGCCGCTGCAAGGCATCATCGGCAGCGCGGAGCTGCTGGAAAACGGCATGGTGAAGCAGGAGGACGTCCCCCGCTTCGTCGGCCACATCCGGAAAGAAGCGCAGCGCCTTGTCACGCTGATCGGCGACATCATCCGCCTGTCCCAGCTCGACGAGGGCGACGAAATGCCGCGCGAGACGGTCGACCTGCTCGCGCTTTCACAGGAGGCGGCGGACGATCTCAAGACCGCGGCGGCGGAGAAGCACATCGCGATTGCCGTCGAGGGCGGGAGCGAGACCATCGGAGGCGTACGGCGGCTTTTGTACGAGGTCATCTATAACCTCTGCGACAACGCCATCAAGTACAACGTCGAGGGTGGCAGCGTGACCATGAGCGTCGGTGAACGGGACGGCAAGGCGTTCGTCTCCGTGGCCGATACGGGCATCGGCATCGCGCCGGAGCACCAGAGCCGCATCTTCGAGCGCTTCTACCGCGTGGACAAGAGCC
>OHAY01003677.1_pt1 | contig 10277 bp, 4 predicted proteins | sample 1577191 | NCBI WGS metagenome assembly OHAY01 (sample SAMEA3541504, study PRJEB24748) | human gut metagenome | biome: human gut; feature: human-associated habitat; material: faeces | place: China | collected 2012 | reverse complement strand
TAGGGCGATCATATAATTCATCATGCAATGCAAAGGGGATAACATCTGTTAATATATTTTGTTGCATTGTATGTGGATCTACGACAATCCACGACAATCTCGTGTTATCAAAATAAAGAAGATAATCTCCTTGGGGACTCCAATGGACCGACTGAGTCAATTCCTTCGCCAACAAATGATGATCCCCATTTCTCAAATCTACCAAGTAAAGATCAAAACGTTGATCATGCCTCCAATCCCTTTGACCTAAATAAGGTTTCTCGTCTTTTTCATAAGCAAAAACAGGATCCATCCCTTCTGCAACATATAGCCCCGAATGATTCTCCTCACAGACTTTATAATTTTTCCCATTTTCACAATTATATAAAAACACCGCTGGCTGAGACCGTTTTTTATATCCCCCCCTAGCTTGTTCAGAAGGAATCACCGGATCATGCCAACTCCAAAGCTCCAATTGAAAACTTTCATCTTTCTCTTGTTTCTTTGGTTTTACCTTCTGCACACTTTCTCTCCGATACATAAATCGTTTATTTCCCTCAAGGAATTGTATTGAATATTTATCTAACGACAATTGTTCCATTTGTTCTGCACCAAGAATCTTTTCCACATTTCCATTCACCAAAGAGAATGTGTAATAATCTTGCTTTTCTCTATCATTCGTGTCAGTACAAACAAAGAAATTTCCCTCCTGTTTTTCCTCATAAAAATAAAAGTTATCTAAACTTCCCGTTTTATCCACATAGAGGACTTTTCCCACGCTATTTTCATCTCCTCCATAGCGTAACACGTTTCCTTGATCTTCCTGACACACGCAAATCACCTTCCATTTTTCACCATACAAACAATATTGAGAAACATCAGTTAAAATCGTGCTGTCACGCTCCGCCACATTCAAAATAATCAAACAATCATCTTCCTTATAAGCCACCTGAGGAAAAATAGAATTCAATTCTGCTCCCTCATGGATATTGATCTCATACCCATCTTTTAATCGATGAGCAACACGAACACTTGTTCCATCCTGTCTTATTCTGGAAAAAGCAATCCAATTCCCTCCCGCAAAAAATTCGGGAGAATCAATATCCCTCAAGATACGGATTCCCCCTGACTTTAATTCATAAAAATAATAGGTATTGCAAATAAGACTATTTAGCGAGTCATTATCATAAAACATGTATCGGTATTTTATCCATGCTCCGTTATTTGCTAATTCATAATTATCAACACGCCGCCATTGCTTATAAGCCTCTTCATCTAATTCCTTCTGTTGAGAATGACCAGACAATGTTATTACAAATAAAACAACTGAAATAAAAATAACACGATACATATCCATTGCCAATCAAGATAAAAAACTACTTCTGAGCATTAACACGTTCTTTAATAACCTTTGAATTCAAGTACAAAAAGGCCAGACGAGGATTCGCTTCTTGCACAACCAAACATAAAGAATCTGTGGTTAATTGATCTATTTTCTCTTTTGTTGCGTATTCGGCCTTACTCCCATCCTCTGTAACCTCAAAGCCTTTCACGATAAGATACCCGTCCTTTATTTCCCAAGACTTCAATTCTAAAGAAGGAATATTAATTGCCTCACAAACACCACCTTTTTTAAAATTAAAACCTTTCAATTCGCCTGTTGATTGATATGTATACGGATTACACCATTCTCCGACAATTGCTTTTTCCATTTCTTTTTGAGGATCACTCGCACAAGCAAAAGCAAATAAAATCAAACTAATACATAATAACTTTTTCATCTTTTCCATTTTTAATTAAAATTATATTTGTCTAAACACATGATTTATTTCACAAAGTCATACTTTTGGTCAACCCCACGCTCATTCACATTAATTCCTTCTTTCATCCAACGAGGCATCGGAGCATCTTTCAAATAATAATCAAAGAATTGTTGTAGACGGATTGTCCAGTCAATCTCAGCAGCCTTATTATAAAGGAAATGCCTATCTCCCTTGTAATTCAACAACCACGCAGGTTTATGCAACCGTCTCATTGCCAAGAAAAGATTCAATCCTTCAGAATAAGGAACAGCCTCATCCCCATCACAATGAAAAATCAATAACGGGGTCTGAATTTTATCAGCGTAAAAAATGGGAGAATTCTTAATATACATCTTGGGATCATCCCAAAGTGTTTTCCCCATGCGACTCTGAGTTTCCTCGTACATAAACATACGAGGCATTCCACTTCCTGCACGAATACCCGTATATGCAGATACCATGCTAGATACAGCCGCTCCTGGATTAGCACAACGGAACATGTTCGTACGAGTAACCAAATAAGCAACTTGATAACCAGACCAACTATGTCCTTGTATTCCAATTCGATCTTTATCTGCAATACCCTTATCTATCAACATCTGAGTCCCACTAACAACTGCATTATAACAACTCTCTCCCGGAGCACCTACTGTAAAATGCACATCAGGCATAAAAACCACGTAACCATTGCTCACGTAAGTCACCACATTAATCATGGCACTACTTAATGTTGGAATCGGACTAACATGTAATTCTCCCGTGTGGGTTTCATAAAAGTTAACAATTACCGGATACCTCTTGGACGGATCATAATCATCAGGCAAATACAATAATCCTCGATTTTTTTCCCCTTCATAATTCACCCAATCAACTAATTCCACAGATCCCCAATGATAATCTTTTTGTTGCGGATTTGCCTCCGTTATCTTGACGGGGTTAGCAAAATCTATTTTACTCCACCAAATATCTCTGAATTCGGAATAACTCTGTCGAATAAACATACAGTATTTTCTGTCACTAGACAAAGCATTAAAATTTAACGCATAAGGCCCTTCTATCAACTTTCGAAGTTTCCGAGAAGGTGATAATTCATATACTCCCTGATCTAAACTCTCAGTGTTTACAGTCTCTAACAAAATATTTTGCTTCGTATCAATCTTCTTTGAGTCATAATCCGATTTCAATATCCGTAAGACAGTCTTATTCTCTCTTCCCCAACCATTTGTTAAAGAATACGCTTTTTTTCTACCAGTTAAATCTATCACCCACATATCATATTTATCATACAACACCACCTCGTTCCCTTCTGCCATCCATCCGGCAATACCATAAGAATTGGCAGGTTTTGGTAAATCATGTTCCTCATTATATACAGGGAAACCGATTGCAGCAGAGATGTCTGTCAATTCACCGGAAACTGGCTCCAACTTATACCACGCTTTTTTCTTTCCATGATAAAACAGAACATACTTCCCATTAGGACTCCATACGGGACGCTCACATAAATCAGGAAATACCAATTTTCGATCTCCAGTTTCAAGACTAACAAGATAATAATCAGCTGCATCTCCATCTCTCCAGTCTGTCAATTTACGATAAGGGGTTTCATCTCCAATAATCACATAATTATACTCATCACAGGTTGGACTATATATATTAGTCATATGGGAAGGTGCGACAAGCACACATTTTTTCGAATCCACATGATAAACATATTGAGGCTCTCTCGATCGATAAATTTGCTCGTACTTTTGGCGACTTTGGGATATTTCGTCATCCCATTTCCACAATTCCAGTTCAAAACTTTTATCAGGCTCTACTTTCTGACGACGAGGAGTTCGCACTTTAGGAGTAACGTCCACCATAATGTATTTTCCTTTATTAAAAGGCCGAGCCAACCCACCTCTTACTCTATAATCCCCTTCCAAATGAATATCTTTAATATCCATGATCAATTTAGGAATCCTCTCCTTTATGTCAAACGAATACAACAAATCAGGATCATCTAAATAAGAAGTATCCGAAGCTACGGTAAACACTCCCTGAGAATTATCTCTATTTAAAGAGAAATTTATCAATCGAGCCTTCGGATCACCATAGATCACACGTTTTCGTCCTTTTACAGGACCGACGTAAAGAGATTTATAGCCGTTACACTCTTTCGTGTAAATAATAGTCTTATTATTATCAAGCAATATATGATAATCCAAACTATCCATAACAGTTGAATCTCCCGTTTCATAATTCCAGATGACTAGACGCTTAATATCTCTGCCTTTTTCGTTCTTCCCGATAGGATAAGAATAAGTCATAATAGGAGAATTAGCTGACTCATTACAATCATACGGTCTATCCCATAACCGCTTTTTCATATTCTTCAACGTCATCAAAAATACAGAGTCTTTTACTACCCTAGAAGTATCTTGCGAAGAAGGAGAAACAATATATTTTAACCCTTTCCCTCCATTAAAGAAATAGACTTGATGCACATTCTCTAATTCGTAAGTTTTTTGGTTCTCCGTATTGTACAAATAAGTGATGGGTATATCTTTATCATGTCCATCGTTATCAATATAAACAAAACGGTAAGTAATCCACTTCCCATCATTCGACATTTGCTGCGCCTCAACCCTACGCCACAATTTATAAGCCTCCATATCTAGAGGTCGCTTTTGTGCCATACCATCTGTAAACCAAATCGATAATAGGCAACATAGCATAACATACTTTCTCATCATAAACTAACGTTTCTGAAAATAATTAATATCTCCTTGAAAATCAGCAGAGGAATCTCCTAACAAATACTTCGCAAAATGGAACCATAATTTACGTTCAAAAAATTCATTTGCCGCACCGGAAAAACCATGCGAATTTCCCGGCAATACAAGCATATCAAAATTTTTACCTTCCTTTATCAATGCATCCACTACTCGCAAAGTATGAGAAGGATGTACCGTTCGGTCCATATCACCAGTCACGATCAATAGTCCTCCTTTATAATTCTTTGCCAATTCCTGATTAGTCCTACTACGGATTTCAAATATGATTTTTTCTCGCTCCTTACCTGCGCTATCTTTTACAATCTCTTTCTTTTCTTTCACGCCATAATGAATTTCCACAAATCCTTTATTGTAGATATTATTATCATGATTTCCCGCAGACGAAACAGCTGCACTATAGAAATCTGGATAAGTCAGCAATGCCGCCATAGACATAAAACCACCACCAGAATGTCCAAAAATTCCCACTTTCTTTTTGTTGATAAAAGAGTAACGTTCCGCTAATTGCTCAATAGCATATTTATCATCCGCCAATGGATAATCACGTTGATTGCCATAACCATAGGAATGATAATATTTTCCTCGCATGGGCGTTCCTCCCCGATGTCCCATAGACACCACAATAAAGCCAACTTGCGCTAAACGGGTATTCAAATCGTCATTCACAGTAAAACGAGTCTGCACGTACTCAAAAAATGGTCCTGGGTAAACAGATGAGATAATCGGATATACCTTTGTCGAATCAAAATCAGCAGGTTTCCACATTACACCATAAATATCGGTTACACCATCTGCCGCCTTCACTTTAAAACGCTCTGGTTTTTTCCAACCAAAATCATAAAGTGCTTCCAAATCAGTCTTCTCCAATTCCAATATCACTTTTCCTTTCCGATCACGAACGACGTTAATAGGTTCCATATCTACCCGCGAATAACTATCCACGAAAAATTTACTGGAAGGAGATATCATCACATCGTGAGAAGCATTCTCAGGAGTTAGCAAAGTTATATCGTTAGGTTTATCCAAACTTGCTCGATAAAGAATGTAATAATAGGGATCAATGTCCTTTTCTTTCCCCAGTCCAATAAAATAAATTTGCCTATTTACTGTATCAATCTTCATTATCGGACCTGCCACCCAAGCACCCGCAGTAACCTGATTCTTCAAATTACCATCCTTATCATACAAGTAATAGTGTCCCCATCCGCTACGTTCCGAGCGAAAAAGAATCTCATTTCCATCGTTCAAGAAACTGATACTCCTCATTTGATAATCCAAGTAAGGTTTATCTATTTCATGAATTAACACCTTAACCTCCCCTGTTTCAACATCCGCAACACAAATTTCACATTCATCCCAAGTACGTTTATAACGCTGAAAATAAAGACGTTTAGCATCCTTACTCGTATATAAAACATCAATATACTGATCTTTCCAACGATCAATATTAATTTTTTTTACCTCACGAGTATCAGCATCTCCAATCAACAATTCAAACTGTATAACATTCTCGTCACCTGCCAATTCCGCTTTATAAGTTTGCAATCGAGGACGAGGCTTTGCCAAAGCATCTATTAACCATAAATCCCCCACCTTCCGAGCATCATCACGTATAGCATAAAATTTATGTCCAGCGTCAAACCAACGGGCTGAACATCCCATCCGTTCATCTAATTCCCCTTCATCTTCCCGATTAAAAGTATAGTAACGTTCACCATCTGTGGTCAACTGTACCTCTGTTGTATCTTTCCCTTTCGCTGCATTTCCAACAATATAGAGATTATGCCGTTTAGCAAATAACATATAAGTACTGTCACACGAATAGTACATCCAATAAGGATCATATGGCTGACTATCTTTCTTTTTTTTAACCAATTTCAACACTTTCGTCTTGAAATTATAAGTAAAATCTCTCCGATCAAACCAAAAACGAAGCGTTTCACCATCCTCATCAAATTCGAAATCCAAATCTAGATCTTTATGGTTATAACCCTTGTTAGTGATTTCACTGATTTTCATCAACAATTCAGCATTATCAAAAAGCAACCGCTTAGTTCTTTTAGCAGGATCGACGAAATAATATTTTACCCCCTCACTTGTTCGGAAAGAATACCAAAAACAATCCGTATTATTAATATAACGAGGACGTACCTCCAAACTATTTTTAGTTAAAGGAGCCTGTGTAATACGCCGAAAACGTTCTGCCAACTCATAATTTGCTTTATACTGTCCGAAAGTTCCAGCGGCGAGCAACAAGAACAAACTCATAATAACATACCTTGCCATCTTCTATCTATTTGCTTTTTCATATTGCCTAAGCTCATAATAATAATCACCAGTATTATCCCCTAACAGAATACGTGCAAAATGGAACCACATTTTATGTTCATAGAAGATATTGGAAGCCCCACCAAAACCATGATTTTCTGTTGGTAAAATAATCATATCAAAATTCTTATTCTCACGAATCAAAGCATCAACCATGCGTAACGTATGAGCCGGATGTACGTTATCATCCATCCACCCATGAATCAGTAATAAACCTCCTTTATAATGCTTAGCCAATTCCATGTTAGTCCCCACGTTAAACTTAAATATACTTTCAGTTCTGACTCCATTGACACTATCTTTTATCACTTTTTTTTCTTCTGTCACCCCATTATGAGTCTCTCCCCACCAATGATTATAAATATAATTATCATGGTTTCCAGCTGAAGAAACCGCTGCTTTATAAAAATCTGGATAAGTACAAATTGCCGCTGTGGACATAAACCCTCCACCAGAATGTCCATAAATTCCCACTCTTGTTACGTCAATAAAAGAGTAACGATCCGCCAATTGTTCAATAGCATACTTATCATCTGCCAATGGGTAATCCCGTAATTTATCATGGCTATACGTATGATAGAATTTACCTCTCATCGGTGTACCTCCCCGATGTCCCACAGCAATGACAATAAACCCCAATTGTGCTAATCGGGTATTTTCATCATGCAACAAACGAAATTGCGTGGGTACATATTCGTAGAACGGACCGGGATACACGGAAGAAATAATCGGGTACACTTTTGTAGAATCAAAATCGAAAGGTTTCCACATCACGCCATACAAATCAGTAATCCCATCAGTAGCCTTCACTTTAAAACGTTCTGGAGCTTTCCATCCCATTTCCAAAGCTCTGCGAATATCAGGTTTAGACAACTCCATAATTTCTTTTCCCTTCCGATTTTTTAATACGATTCGAGGCACCATATCCACTCTCTCGCAAATATCCACAAAATAATCGAAAGATTTCGAGAAGTGTATCTGATGATTCGTGTTATCGAAAGTCAATTGTGTTAAACTTTCTGGTTTATCAATATTTACTCTACACGGGGTATAATAATATGGATCTATATTTTTATCTTTCCCTAAAGCATAAAAATAAAGCGTTCGCCCCACGGTATCAACTTCTATACAAGGCCCTGCCACCCATTCTCCGGAAGTGATAGCATGCTTAAAGTTTCCCTCACCATCGTAAAGATAATAATGTCCCCAACCCGTGCGCTCCGAACGAAACAGAATATCTTTCCCGTCATTTAATATTACCGTATTCTGCATATGATAATCCCGGTAAGGTTTGTCAACCTCGTGAATCAACTCCTTTACTTCCAACGTTTCCGTATTTACCACGCAAATATCAACTTCATCCCATGTACGTTTAAAACGCTGGAAAAAAAGCTTGTCACCTTTTTCTCCGGGTTGGATAACCTGAATGTATTGATCCGTCCATTTATCAGCCGGAACCCGGTTGGCTGTTTTTTTCTCGATATCAATAATCCACAATTCGTACTGGCATAAATCCTTCTCTCCCGGCATCTCATATCGATACTTTTCCAACGTCGGACGTTTAGTCAATGAATTAATAACAAACATATCCTTCAATTTTCGACTATCTTCACGTACCACATAAATATGCTTGGAATCCTTAAACCAGCGGGCATTCGTTTCCGCTTCGTCTTTTCTATCATCCTCCGAATCACGGGCAAAAGAGTAATATTTTTCTCCGTCAGTTGTTAACTGAATTTCTGTGGTATCTATACCTTTAGCTTTATTACCTCGTATATACAGGTTATGATCTTTCGCGTACAATATATATTTCCGATCCGGAGAAAAGGTCATCCAAGAATAAATCACTTCGTCATCTTCCTCTGAATGATCCTTCTCCACAGCCCGTACTTTCTTTGTCTTAAAGTCAAATTCATAACGACCATCCATAGAAAAGGTCATTTTAGTCAGATCTTTGGATAACTCTATATCGGAGATTCTCAAATCTTTCTCGTTATAGCCTTTCCGGGTAATCAGACTTACCCCTTGTGCAATATCCGTATTATTAAAAAATAAACGTTTTTCTCCTTTTACCGGATCAACAAAATAGAAATTCTTTCCCTCTTCCGTGGTAAACTCAAACCAGAACTTATCCGTATTGTTAATCTGTTTGGGAAACACGTTCATACTATACTTCCCGATCAAACTACCAAATGAAACATTCCGTAACTTCTCTGCCAATTTATAATTCGCTTTCTGCTGGGCTTTCCCCCCAAAAGTAAATAATAACAATGACAATAAAACTAACACCTTCTTCATACAAATAACTGATTTACATACAAATGACAATAACCACCTATTTTTAAAATAACAAAAGAGAACTCAAAGGGAGCAATGCTCCCTTTGAAATTCTATCGGTTAAAACAACATACTTAATACATACTAGCTGAGCCTGGTCTATTTCCTTGACCAAACTTACATTCGATATCTACAATTTCCCCGAAACCATCCTTGTGGTACAACTCCACTAATTCCATTTCCTCTAGTTCGCTATCATACTTTACTTCAAAAATATAAACCTCACCGGACTTCAAAGCCACAGCCAAATGAGCATTTAAAGTACCATAAGATGAATCATAATCCTTTACAGCAAGACCTACAATTTCCGAATTGAACTGTGGCAAAGAAGCCAGATTGATTATTCTATTTTCCCAATAATCATAGAAATGTAATTGGTCACTAGAAGCAACAAGCAACCATTCATGCCAAGGGAAGAAAGCCATACATTTATAATCAACCATGATAGAAGCAGGTATTTGACCGGATTCACTGGATTCCTCCGTCAAATAGAATTTATCATTTTCCTCCCGGTAATCTAATTCATAATAGTGCCACAAATACTCTCCATTTTGGTCAAGAACTGAAAAATAGGCTGGTGAAGTATAATAATTTGCCTCGTTAGCCCAAGCATGAAAAATAAACTTACCTTTTACCTCTTTAAAAAGATCATTCTCATAATCATCTCGAAACTCCGCACACGCTCCCACGCTATTCAAGGGGTTTATCACATAATCGGTAGAATTATAACCACACTCTCCATCATTCACGATCCCGAAATAAGTATCGTTTTCATCAATACCAACGATCAGATAATTACCTTCACCTTTGTAATATGGTAATAAAGTCTTCACCTTTTTCCCGTTTAACGACGGATCTTTCAAGTAGAACCCGGAGTGCAAATCAATCGCAACGGAAAGATTAGCCATATATATGTAATTATCAGAATTCAAAAGCCACTTCCCGTCAAATGTCAGCACGGCATCCACCGGATCAAAATGATCCGGAATCCCGTCAAAAAACTCATTTTTTGCATATCCCACCGGTGTCAATTTATTTCCATCCAACTCCA
>OHAY01003676.1_pt1 | contig 10277 bp, 9 predicted proteins | sample 1577191 | NCBI WGS metagenome assembly OHAY01 (sample SAMEA3541504, study PRJEB24748) | human gut metagenome | biome: human gut; feature: human-associated habitat; material: faeces | place: China | collected 2012 | reverse complement strand
TACAGCAGCGGCCGCCCGGCGCTGCCGCCGACGTTGTCCGCCAGCGACTTGCACCACAGCAGCATCATGCCGTACAGGATGAACAGCACCTCGAACAGCAGACCCTTCCAGAATTTCTTCTTGAACAGCCCCCAGAATTCGTGGATGCGCCGCAGATCGCAGCGGTCGTCGAGGATCTTCACCAGCGTCCCCTTCATCGCGAGGATTGCTGGCCCGGCTGTGACGACCGGGATGCACAGTCCCACTGTCAGCAGGTTCAGCAGCAGCAGGTTGTTGAATTCTTCGCCAAACAGGCGCTTGAGTACGTATTTCACCGCGCACTCCTCCTCTCAGGGTTCCTCGCCCGTTTTTATTGCTCCGCCGCGCGGCTGACCGTGTAGTGTCCGTCCGCGGCAGGCTCGCCGTAATAGGTCTGCTCACGGATCTTCTGGCTCTGCACGTCGTACTGCCCGTCACCGCTCGTGCGCACGCGCACCGTGCCGTCCATGCAGGTGTAGAACACCTGCGCGCCGCTCGTGTAGAAGCGCAGAGCCACTGTCTTGCTCGTGACGGACTCGTGCTGGCTGACGGTCAGAATCGGCTGGAGCGTGTCGATAAACTGCTTGCCGCTGGAGGTGTCATAGCCGTGGTGGTTGACCTTTACGATGTCCGAGCGCAGCTCGTCGCCGTAGCGCGCGATCATCGCCTCCTCGCCGGAACTGTACATGTCGCCGCTCGTCCAGAAGCTGGAATCGCCGAACGTCAGGCGCATCGCCAGTGAGCAGTTGTTCGCGTCCATATATTCGGAGGAGAGCTTCGCCTCCATCCCGGCGTCGGGGTTATAGATCTTCACCGTCACCTGATCGCCGAATTGGAACGAATCCCCGTCGCGCAGGACGGTACTCGGGATGTTATTGCGCTCGATGGCCTCCATCGCGGCGCGGTAGGTTCCGGAATTGTACTCGTGCGAGTTCATGTAGACCTGCCCGATCGGATAGTTGTCCGCGAGCTCGGCGAAGCTGCCGATGTGGTCGGCGTGCGGGTGGGACATGACGAAGATGTCGATCTTCTCAACGCCCATGGCCTTGAGCTGCGCGTCGATCTCCGGGAAGCTCGCGGGGTTGCTGCAGTCGACCATCATCACCAGCCCCTCGGGCGAGGTGTAGACGGCGCAGTCGCCGACGTTGACCTTGTCGTCGTTTGCGCGGTATGTCTCCTTCAGCGCGAGATAGCGCACCGTGAGGCAGCCCGCGTCATTCTGTGTGTCGAACACGGCGGAGGAATACGTTCCGTCGGCGTCGGGCTTCACCTGCTGCGGCGTCTGGCTGCCGCAGGCGGTCAGCAGCGCCAGCAGCAGTGCCGCGCAGCACAGGCCGCCGAGCCAGCGTTTGATTTTTTTCATCTATGCTACTCCTTATGTCATAGGGAAGTTACTTTCGCTTTCAGTTCTGCCCGCGCTCCGGCGGGCGGAAACGGGAACGAGAGGGAACGGAGCCTCGCTCCGCTCCCTCTCGTCGTTGCTTTTCAAATTTCCGTTTTCAGGAAGCTTTTACTGGGCAGGGTTGGACAGGTTGTACAGCTCAATGGCCTCCTGAATGGTGTCATTGGCCTTCTGGATGATGGTGTCGAGATCCGCGTTCGGGGCAGAAGCAGCCTCCTGAATGGCCGTCTTGTTGGCGGCCTTCATCTCGTTGGAGATGGGGATGTAGGGGTTGTTCGCGGAGGAATCGGACTTGGCCAGATTGTCATACACCGCGGTGATGGCGGGGAAGGTGTTGGTCAGATAGTCCTTGTAGGTGTCGGAGTTGTAGGCGTCGGAGTTAGGAGCCAGATAGCCGGTCATAGTCGCGAACTTCGCGGCCTGATCGGCGGAGCTGGCGAACTTGATGAACTCGTAAGCGCCCTTCTGGGCCCACTTGTTGCCGTTGTTGCAGATGAAGCCGCCCGTACCGCCGGCGGGCTCGCCCGTGCGCTTACCAGCGTTCGTGGCGGAGATCATGGGAACGATGCCGACCTCGAACTTGTCGCCGACCGCGGTCAGAACCTTACCGGTCACGGAGACAACGGCCATCATCATCGCGCAGGCGCCGTCCGCCAGCTGGGGGATGATCTCCTTCTGATAGTTGGAGCCGTAGGCGATGCAGAGATTCTCCGCGTGCAGCTTCTGATACACGCCGAGCATGGTCTTGACGGCGTTGTTCACGGTGCTGTCGGAGGTGTACAGGCAGTGCTCAATCGTGCCCTTATAGCCGTTGTCGTTATCATAGTACATGATACCCTCGCGGCCGAGCGCAGCGTTGAAGTAGAAGCCATCGGGATGGAAGCCGATGCCGTAGGTGGTGTAGCCGCCGTCGACAAGCTTCTTGCTGATCGTGTACAGATCCTCAAAGCTCTTCAGATCCTTGGTGGCGTCAATACCGGCCTTGGTGAACATATCCTTGTTGTAGTAGATGCCGGGATAGGAATAGCCCTGCGGATAGCCGATCTGCTTGCCGTCCTTGTCCTGATAGGCAGTACGGATGGCTTTCCATGTGTCGTCGAGCTCCTTCCAGGTGCCCTTCTTCTCGAGGTCGATGAACTCCTGCAGAGGCACACAATAGTCCTCGTTGGCGTACATGGCGACGTTCTCAACCGCGCCGTGGAACATGGCGGGCAGCTCACTCTGATCGGTGGAGGCAATCTTGGCGTTCATTTCCGCCTGGCTGCCCTGTGCCTCACAGGTCACATGATATTTCGTCTGGCTGGCGTTGAAGGCGTCGATGATCTCCTGATACTGGTTCTTCACCGTCTCGCCGAAGAACGTCCAGATCGTGACCTCGATCGTGCCTTCGGGTTCGGGACCCCAGTCTTCGGTGGGATCCTTCTCCTTGCCGCAGGCCACAAGGCTCAGCGCCATGACCAGAGCAAGGATGAGTGCAAGTACTTTTTTCATCTTGGTTCTCCTTTGTTGGTATTTATAAAGCGCACACCGTGCGTTTTATACGGGGAATCATGTCCTGTCCGGAGCTTAGTTGCTGGTGGGGTTGGACAGGTTGTAAAGCTCGATGGCTTCCTGAATGGTGTCGCAGTCCTTCTGGATGATGGCGTCCAGATCCGCATCCGGATTGGAGGCCGCCGCCTGAATGGCCGCGCGATTTGCCGCCTCCATCTCGTTGGAGATGGGGATATAGGGGCTTCTGGCGGAGGAGTCCGCCTTGGCAAGGCTCTCATAGACCACCGCGATGTCGGGGAAGGTGTTCTTCACATAGTCCTGATAGACCTCGCTGTTATAGGCGTCGGTGTTGGTGGCAAGATAGCCCGTCACGCTCGCGAAATAGCCCGCCTCGTCCGCGGAGCTCGCAAACTTGATGAACTCGTAAGCGCCCTTCTGGGCCCACTTGTTGCCGTTGTTGCAGATGAAGCCGCCGGTGCCGCCGTTGGGCTCGCCCGTGCGCTTGCCCGCGTCCGTCGCGGAGAGCATCGGGATGATGCCGACCTCAAAGTTATCGCCGACCGCGGTGAGCACCTTGCCGGTCATGGACACAACGCCCATCATCATCGCGCAGGAGCCGTCCGCCAGCTGGGGGATGATCTCCTTCTGATAGTTGGTACCGTAGGGGATGCTCAGATTCTCGCTCTGCAGCTTCTGATAAACGCCGAGCATCGTCTTGAGCGCGTGATTGACCGTGCTGTCGGAGGTGTACAGACACTTTTCGATCGTACCGGAATAGCCGTTGTCGTGATCGTAGTACATGATGCCCTCGCGGCCGAGCGCGGTGTTGATATAGACGCCGTTGGGGTGGAAGCCGATGCCGTAGGTGGTATAGCCGCCGTCGACGAGCTTTCTGCAGACGTCGTAGAGATCCTCAAAGCTCTTGAGATCGTTCACCGCATCGATACCGGCCTTGGCAAACATGTCCTTGTTGTAAAAGACGTTGCCGTAGCTGTAGCCCTGCGGATAGCCGATCTGGCTGCCGCTCTGATCCTGATACGCGGTCAGAATGGCCTGCCAGGTGTTGTCAAGCTCCTTCCAGGTGCCCTTCTTCTCCATGTCGATGAACTCCTGCAGCGGCACGCAGTAATCTGCGTTGGCGTACATAGCGACGTTCTCGACCGTGCCGTGGAACATGGCGGGCAGCTCCTCCTGCGATACAGAAGCCAGCTTCGCGTTCAGCTCAGCCGCGCTGCCCTGCGTCTCGCAGGTGACATGGTACTTGGTCTGACTGGCATTGAAGTCGTCGATGACCTTCTGGTACTGGTTGCGGAGCGTTTCTCCGAAGAGGGTCCAGATCTCGACTTCGATCGTTCCTTCGGGCTCGGGGCCCCAATCAGCCGTCGGATCTTTCTCCTTGCCGCACGCCACAAGGCTCAGCGCCATGACGAGGGCAAGGACAAGCGCAAGAATCTTTTTCATCTCTGTTTCTCCTTGTTCTTTTTTCCTTTTTCTATTTATAAAACACCGTCGGGTGCTCTATACGCCGGGAGAGAGAATAACGGGAGAATATAGTTTTTTTATCAGCCCTTGACGCCGCCGGCCGTCATGCCCTTGATGATGTAATCCTGGCCGAAGATGTAGGCAATCACCGTCGGGATGATGGCGATCATGGCGCTGGCAAGGATCTGGCTGTAGTCCACGACGTCGCCCGCGACAAGCTGCGCCACGCCGACCTGCACCGTGCGCATGGTGGACTTCGTCGTGACCAGCAGGGGCCAGAAGTAGGCGTTGTAGATGCTCACGAACAGGTACACCGCCAGCGACGACAGCGTCGGCAGCGACAGCGGCAGCGCGATGCGGAACAAAAAGCCGATATCGCCGCAGCCGTCGAGCGTAGCCGCTTCCTTGAAGTCCTTCGACAGCGTCAGGAAGTACTGACGCATCATGAAGATGGACGTACCGCCGACGAGGGAGGTAATAATCAGGCCGAGATAGGTGTTCGTCAGGCCGAGGTTCTGCACCGTGACGAAGTTCGTGATCACGACGACCTCGCCGGGGATCATCATGCTCGCGAGCACAAGGCCGAACAGGAACTTCTTGCCCTTGAACTCAAAGAACGAGAAACCGTAGGCCGCGAGACTCGCCACGGTGATCTGGATGGTGATGGCCAGCACGCACACAATCAGCGAGTTTTTCAGGTACGACAGCAGGGGAACCTTCTGGAACACCTCGATATAGTTGATGAGCGTTGGGTTGGCAGTGAACAGCCGCAGCGGCGAGCTGGTCAGTTCATCCTCATACTGAATGGAAAACAGAAAGCCGATAATCAGCGGGGAGATAAACAGGATGCCGAGCAGCACCTTCAGCCCGAAGGAAATTCCTTCTTTCGTCTTTCTGACTTGTTTCTGCGTCATCATTGATAATGCACCACCTTATCTTCCAGAGCAAACTGGATGCGCGTCAGGATAAAGATCATCAGGAACAGGAAGATGGCCTGTACACATGCCGTCTCGAAACGGCCGTTGACGATAGCGTTTTCGTAGATGTAGTAGATCAGCGTCTTCGTGCTGTTGGCGGGGCCGCCCTGCGTCAGGAGCTTGATCTGGTTGAAGCACTTGAACGAGTTGTTGATGTTCAGGAACAGCACGAAGAAAATCTGGGGAGAGGCCAGCGGGAGAATGATCTTGCGGATACGTTCGAGCGGGCCGGCGCCGTCGAGCCATGCGCTCTCGAGCAGATCCTCCGGCACGTTGCGGAAGCCCACCAGCAGGAAAATGAAACTCGTGCCGATGTGCTGCCAGACCGTCATCGCGACCACGCACCAGAAGGCGGTGGATTTCGTGGTCAGCCAGGAGATATCCGTGCCCAAAATGTTGTTGAGCACGCCGTTGTGCTGGCTGAAGAAAAACAGGAAGATGGCCGCCGCGGGGGACGAGGCGATCGCCATGGGCAGCGCGTACATCGTCTGATACAGCTTCGACCAGCGCACCTTCTTCGTGGCAAGCAGAGCAAAGATCATCGCGATGCTGAAGGTAAAGACCAGATTGGCCGCCGCCATTTTCAGCGTGACGACAACAACGTTCCAGAATTCATCCTTCTTCAGTACGCGGAGCCAGTTGCCGATGCCGACCCACTTGGCGAAGTTACCGCGCTTGTCCGTCACAGCGAAGGACAGCACAATCGCCCGGATGAACGGGTAGAATGTGAATGCGCAGAACAGGAGGATCGCCGGGGCAATCAGCAGATACGGCAGTTTTTTTGTCCGTTTCTTTCTTGCCAGCGGCAGTTCGTTCTTTTGTGACATCTTAAGGTTTCTTTCCCGGCCCTGCGGCCGTTCATTTTATCCATTCAGGCAGTCTGCCAAACGAAGGGCGTCCCGTCTGAAAAGCTCGGGGGTGATGTGCGGGCCGGATATATATTCCAGTACCAGATCCGCATCCGGCGTCTCGCGGCCGATCTGCCGCAGGAGCCGTTCCATCTCCTCCGGGGTATACCACAGGCCCTCCTCGAACATCGGCCGGTGCAGATCATGCACGCCGTCGGTGTTGTGCAGATGATAGCCCTTGATACGCGTACCCAGCTGGGAGATCAGTTTCGGGATGTCCCAGTGGTTTGCCATGGCGTGGCCCGTGTCGATGAGCGCGCCGACCTCGTCGGGGAGCTCATCAAACATCTTCACGAACTCGTCCTGATCGAGCAGGACGCTGTCCTTGAACGGGAAGCCGACGTTTTCCACCGTCAGGTGCAGGCCCTCGGCCTTCGCCTTGGCAGCGGTGCTGCGGATGGCCTCGAGCGACCACTCCTGCAGCTGTGCGCGCTCATCCGCCGGAACGGCACGCTCATGCGTGTGCATGACCATCGACTCGGCGCCGAAGAGATGATACCAGCGGAACGCCTTGGCAAACGCCGCCTCCATCGCCGCGCGCTCGGGGCTGTCGGGCGCGCCGCTGATCTCAACAAACGGCGCGTGCAGCGTCACGGGGCCGCTGGCAAAGCGCGGCACCTGACTGTCCAGCAGCTCGTCGAAGTTCGGAATCGGCCAGCTCGTGCCGAGCTCCGCGCCCATCGGAACCTCCGGACAGCTTTTGCAGAGCTGTTCGAGCAGGTCATAGTCCTCAAAGAGTACGCAGAAGGAAGAGATAAAGATTTTTTGCATTGTTTTTTCGCCTCACGCAAGAATGGGATAGGGGCAGGGCGGGCAGAACAGATACAGACACTGATACGCGGGGTGTCCCTTCATTTTTTCAAATACAAATCGGTCAACGACGCGCTGCTCCTCTGCGCTGCAGCCGCAGCGCACGGCGATGTGCGTCATGTCCACATAGCGCAGCTCGTGCGCTGCGTAGCCGAACAGCTGCTCGCTGTAGCCCTGGCCCTGCAGGGCGGGCTTTACATACATGGTGTCAATCACGCCGCACGACGCGGGGAGGTCTTTGTCGGTCCCCATGCGGACGAAGCCGGAAACCTCACCCTTGAGATAGCTCAGCGCGATGTAGTTCGGGTGCTCGGCAAGCAGAGCGCGCGCCCCGCGGCGGTAGCTCTCACGGTCAAACGCCGCGCCGCGCTCGGCGGCCTCGGCCTGTGCCAGGTCGAGAAGCGTCTCCTCCTGCTCGGGCCTTACGGGATAGACGGCCATGTTGATGTCCGCCCCGGCGATGCCGCCCCACGCGCGCTTGAGCCGGTCGGGCAGGTGGGATTCATCATTCATGAACTCGACGGTGATGTTCCCGTCCCCGTCCACGTTCAGAAGCGACACGGAGGTGTTGTCCCCGTGGCCGAACTCCTTCACGCGCGTCATCGGCTCACCGAGGATCGTGCAGAGCGTGGCCTTGATGGTGCAGGAGTGGGAAACCGCGACGGCCACGCCGTCGGGGCCGACCTCGCGCGCAATGCGCTTCAGCCCGCAAATCAGCCGGGCCGCAACCTGCTCAAAGCTGCTCGCGCCGGGGGTCTTAAGCGCCCACGGTGTCTCGCTCCAGGCCCGGTTCTCCTCCGGGAACTCGTCGGCGATGTTGCCCCAGGCCATGTCCTCCCAGATGCCGGTCGTCACCTCACGCAGCGAGATGCGCGTGTGAATCGTCAGGCCGCGCTCCTTCGCGATGGGGTCGATCGTCATGATCGAGCGGTAGGAATCGCTGGAATACAGCTTATCAATATGAATCCCCTCGAAGCGGCGGCGCAGCATCTCACACTGCTCATAGCCCTTGTGCGTGACCAGCGCGTCCACGTGGGCCTGTGTGCGCCGGCAGGCATTGCCCTCCGACTCGCAGTGTCTCACCAGATAAATCTTAGCCATAATGTACCTCTATCATTCAACAAATTATTAATTTTTCGTCTCAATAAACAGGCATTCGCCCAAGATATGATGGTTTTAGCTTAGCACACGCAATCGGACAAAGCAAGATATTTTTCTCTCTTTTCCCTGTTTTTTTGGCGTCATCTTGAGCGATAAACCAATAATTTGTGCAGATTCTCCAATTTATTTCTCCAGTTTTTGTGGATTTCTCTGACCTCTTTCTTGTTAATTTCTTGTCTATTATTAGTAAATCCATATTTTTCCATTTGGTGAAAAATCCTGATATTTCTCAAAAATATTAATAATGCATCTTGCATCCGCCGCAAGACTGTGGTATACTTTTCTCAATCAATTCGTCCGACCTTACAGGAGGTGCTTATGCGAACCAAAGGCGTCACTATGCAGGATGTCGCAAAGGCGGCCGGCGTTTCTCAATCCACCGTCTCCATGATCCTGAACCAGAAATCCAGTTCCTTCCCCACCACTACGATCGAAAAGGTGCTCGCCGCGGCCACGGCGCTGAACTATCAGTTCCGCCGCACCGCGCCGCCCCCCTCGAACAGTACGGTGCTCGTCATCGCCGTGCAGACCACGAACCCGTACTACAGCGCCATGATCCAGGGCATCGACCGCGCGGCCATCACCCAGAGCATTTCGATCATCACCGCATGTTCCTACCACAATCCCGCGCTTGAGAGCGCCTATCTCCAGATGGCCCTCGAGCACCACTATCTCGGCGTCATCTTCCTCTATCCGCCGGATAACGACGCAGCCTATGCCAACGCCAACACCCGCATCCCCATCGTCACGATCTGCGACCGGTCGAGCCATGTCACCGGCGACATCGTGGAGCTGAACAACTTCGAGGCGGGCGCGCTCGCCGCGCGGCACCTGCTCGAGCTGGGGCACAAGAATATCGCCGTTCTCTCTTCGACCTCCGTGCGCAGCACGACCTCGCGCGCAACGCGCGTGGCCGGCGTTCTCTCCGAGGTGCGCAAGGTTCTCTCCGAGGATCATCTGCTGATCCTCAGCGGCAACTCCGGCTCCACTGACATGCTGCAGGAGAAGAGCTCGCACTATCAGATGGGCCACACGCTTGCCCAGAACAAGAAGATCTTCCAGCGCAACATCACGGGCCTGATCTGCGTCAATGACCTCGTGGCCTACGGCGCGATGGACGCGCTCATCAGCCGCGGCTACCGGATTCCGGAGGATTTCTCCGTCATCGGCTCGGATAATCTGCTGTTTTCCAGCATGCCGCAGGTCTCGCTCACCACGATCGAGCACCACCCCTACATCGTCGCGCAGTCCGCGCTCACGACGCTTCTCAACCGCACGCACATGTCCGTTACGAACCAGAGCGCCTCGTCGACGGCGCGCTTTCAGGTGCAGTGTCAGCCGAACCTGATTATCCGCCACTCGACCGGCCCCGCGCGCACCGGGATGCTGCCCGGCATGCCCGGCCCCCGGTTCTGATAAGAGGTAGAAACCGCATGGCATCTCTCATTCTCGTCTCCGATATGGATGGGACGCTGCTCGACGACAGCTCCCGCATCCCGCCTGAAAACATCGCCGCCATCCGCGAGCTCATCGCCGCCGGCGGCGGCTTCACCATCGCGACGGGCCGCCCCGTGCGCAGTATCGTGGATCATCCCGCCCTGCGCGGGCTGATTACCCTGCCCGTCATCGCCTGCAACGGCGCGTGCCTGTACGACACGCAGAAACAGACGTATCTCTTCGCGCACCGCCTGCCGGACGATGTGCAGGCGCTCGCCGCGCGCCTGCTCGCGCAGTATCCGGATTTCGGCGTGCTCGCCTTCTCTCAGGCCGACAGCTGCACCTACACGCTGCGCCGCACGGACTTGACCGACGAGGTCGTTCTCCGGCGCGAGACGGTCGGCCTGCACGAGTGCGGCCCGGATGGTGCGCCCACCCCGTGGAGCAAGCTCGTCCTCTCCTGCCCGGACACGGCGCACATCTCGCGCTGCGCCGAGCTGCTCGCCACCGAGCGCCCGGACGTCAGCATCACGCTGACCGAAGGCTGCTACATCGAAATTCTCCCCGGCGGCACCAGCAAGGGTACGGCGC
>OHAY01003673.1_pt1 | contig 10279 bp, 9 predicted proteins | sample 1577191 | NCBI WGS metagenome assembly OHAY01 (sample SAMEA3541504, study PRJEB24748) | human gut metagenome | biome: human gut; feature: human-associated habitat; material: faeces | place: China | collected 2012 | reverse complement strand
CCGGGACCTCGAGGGTCTTGCCGGGGGCGGTTACCTTCATGCCCCGGGCCAGACCCTCGCTGCCCGCCAGCATGATGCAGCGAACGACCCGCTCGCTCATGTGCTGGGCTACCTCCATCACGCGGGTCTGACCGTTCAGCTCCACGGACAGCGCTTCCTTGATCTTAGGCAGATGTCCGGCTTCAAACTCCACATCTACCACAGGGCCGGATACCTGCGTGATCGTTCCGATTTTCATACTGTTATCCCTCGCTTCCAAAGGTTCCCCGCTGTGCCGCCGCGCCTGCGGAAATTTCTGTGATCTCCTGGGTGATGGCCGCCTGCCGCACGCGGTTGTATTGCAGCCGCAAGGCGCTCAACAGCTCCTCTGCGTTCTGGTTGGCGGCATCCATAGCGGTCATGCGGGCGTTCTGCTCGCTGCAGAAGCTGTCCAGCAGGGCGCTGTACAGGAAGCCGGAGACATAGCTGGGGATCATGCTGTTCAGCACCGCCCCCACGGACGGATAGAATTCAAATGGTTCCTGCACGGCCTTTTCCTTGGCGGGCGGCGCGAACTGCATCCGGTGGAAAGGCAGCAGCCGGGTGGACTTGGCCTCGGAGAGCAGACTGCTCTCCATATCGGTGTAGACCACGAAGATCTCCTTCAGCGTTCCCGTCAGGAAACCGTCCAGCAGCAGAGCGCTGATCTCCCGCGCCCGGTCCAGGGTGGGATTCTGGGCGGTGTAGAGAAAGCTGTGCTCGATGGGGATCTTGTGCTGGTCAAAGTACCGGCGGCCATACTCCCCCACTACATACAGCTTGGTGTCCGGATGCTGGGCAAGGAGCTTTTCAGCCTCCTTGATGACGTTCTGGTTGTAGGCTCCCGCGAGACCCTTATCCGCCGTGATGACCAGACACCCATAGGTGCCCTCCAGCGGCGTGTTATTGTCCGGCGGATAGAAATAGGGACTGTCCACATCCCCTGCCGTGCGGAAGACCCGCTTGATCTCACCCCGCAGCGCGTCAAAATACGGCCGGGTGTTGGCCAGATCGTTCCGAGCCTTCCGCAGCTTGGTGGAGGCGATGAGGTACATGGCGTTGGTGATCTTCCGGGTCTGCTGTACGCTTTCGATCCGGTTTTTGATCTCACGGGTGTTGGCCATTTCAATCACCGTTCTTTTCTGCGGCTTCCGCCTGATACTGGGTCAGAAAACCCTTGGACAATTTCAAAATCCTCTCCTGGTCTTCGTCGCTCATCTGGCCGCTCTCGTCGATCCGGCGGCACAGCACTTCGTTCCGGGTCTCTATATCCTGAAGAAGTCCCGCGCGAAAATCGTCCATCCGCGCAAGGGGCACCGTCTGCATCACATGATCCAGCGCCGCCACCAGCAAAATCACCTGCTGGTGCTGCTGGTAGGGGTGGTTCTGGGGTTGGCGCAGCAGGCGCATCAGGCCCTGTCCGTAAATCAGCTGCCGCTTGGTGGTTTCGTCCAGATCGCTGGAAAACTGGGTAAAGACCTCCATCTCCCGGTACTGGGCCAGATCCAGACGCAGGGCGCCCGCCGCCTTTTTCATGGCCTTCGTCTGAGCGTCGCCGCCCACACGGGACACCGACAATCCCACGTTGACTGCGGGCCGTTGGCCGGAGAAGAACAGACTGCTCTCCAGAAAGATCTGGCCGTCGGTAATGGAAATGATGTTGGTGGGGATGTAGGCGGACACGTCGCCGGCCTGGGTCTCCACGATGGGCAGCGCCGTCATGCTGCCGCCGCCCAATTCCTCCGAGAGGTGGGCGGAACGCTCCAGCAGACGGGAGTGCAGATAGAACACATCGCCGGGGTAGGCCTCCCGTCCGGGGGACCGCTCCAGCAGCAGGCTCAGCGTCCGGTAGGCCACGGCGTGCTTGGAGAGATCGTCATAGACGATCAGAACGTCCCGGCCCTTCCGCATGAAGTACTCGCCCAGTGCCGTTCCGGCATAGGGGGCAATGTACTGCAAGGACGCCGACGCGCTGGCGGGCGCGTTCACCACGATGGTATAATCCATAGCGCCCTTGTGCTTCAGATTCTCTACCAGTTGGGCGACGGAGCTGGATTTCTGCCCGATGGCAACATAGATGCACACCACGCCCTTCCCTTTCTGGTTCAGAACGGTGTCCAGAGCGATGGCGGTCTTGCCGGTCTGCCGGTCGCCGATGATCAGCTCCCGCTGTCCCCGGCCAATGGGAAACATGGAGTCGATGGCGAGCAGGCCCGTCTCCATAGGCGCGTTTACCGGCTGGCGGTCAATGATGCCGGGGGCCGGGGACTCAATGGGCAGATAGCCCTCCGACGGAATGTCGCCCTGCCCGTCAATGGGCATACCCAGCGCGTCCACCACCCGGCCCAGAAAGCCGTCCCCCACCGGGATACCGGCGGTCTTACCTGTGCGGCGGACGATGCTGCCGGATTCAATGGCCTCACTGCCGCCGAACAGGATGCAGCCTACACGGTCCGGCCGCAGATCCTGCACCATGCCCTTCACGCCGGAGGAAAATTGCAGAATTTCACCGTAGGCCGCGTGCTCCAGTCCGCTGACGGTGGCGATCTCGTCACCCACCGTCAGAACGCTGCCGACCTCCTCCGGCGCGGTATCCGGCTGCCAGTTGCGGACGGCCTCCCGCATCAGCGGGATGACGGACTCATCGGTGGGGTTCAGCTGCTCCAGCCGTTCCCGGAACTGCCGCAGACGGCCTTCCAGACTCCAGTCATACAGGTCGGCGCCCACTTCCATCCGAAAGCCCTTTTCCAGCGCGGGGTCCTGCTCCCAACGGAGGGGAACCTCCTGCCCGTACTGCTTTTTCAAAAAGGCCGCAAAACGGTTCCGCTGCGCCTCACTGGGGGCGTCCGCACTGCGCAGAACCGCTTCCAGTACCGTTTCACGCATGGGACTCCCCCCTCTCCGCCGCGTCCAAAAACTGATCGAACGCATCGCCGTCGGATTGCAGCACCAGCTTTTCCGTGGCTGTCACCGCCAGATCCTTCAGCTCCTTCTGCGCGTCGGACAGCAGCTTGTCATGCTCCCGCTGGGCAGCGGCATGGGCGTCCGCCAGAATTTGCTCCGCCTGTGCCCGTGCGTCGGAGAGCTGCCGCTGCATGGCGGCGTCCGCCGACTTCTGGGCGGCGGCGAGCTTTGCCGCAGCGTCGGCGTCGGCATTTTTCAACTGCTGACGGACCTCTGCCATCGTTTTCTCCGCGTCTGCCAGCGTCTTTGCCGCTTTCGCATCCTGCTCCTGATAGTACTGCTGCCGCTTCTCCATAAACGTCTTGACGGGCTTGTAGAGCAGCAGATACAGCCCGCCTGCCAGAATCACAAAATTCAGCAGGTGCAGCAAAATTTGCTGCCAATCAATATTCAACGGGATATTCACGGTTTCCCACCTGCCTTACTTATAGGACGAAGATGATCAGAATGACGACCAGCAGCGCATAAATGATAGCGGTTTCGATAAAGACCAGTCCCAGCATCAGCGTGGTACGGATCTTGCCCTCCGCCTCCGGCTGACGGGCGATCCCCTCCGCAGACTTGCTGACGGCAACGCCCATGGCCACGGCGCCGCCTGCGGCGGCAAGGCCGATGGCAATACCCGCGGCGATGGACTTGGACCCCGTGGCATCGTTCTGGGTCTGGGCGGTTTCCGCCGCAGCGGGTGCGGCAGCGGTATCCGTGGAAGAAGCGGCCAGTGCGGGGACTGTCAGGGACAGCACCACCAGCAGGATCAGGAACAGCGCGGGGACCTTTTTCTTAAGCAGTTTCATATTGATTACCTCCAAAATGATTCGATCCGTAAATGATTGGGACGGTCATGCCCGCCCGGACGCCGGTTCGGGACGCTCCGACACCTCGCCGTAGAACAACGCTGTGAGCATGGTCAGAACATAGGCCTGGATCAACGCGTGAAGCAGGGTGAACAGAACGCCCACCAGCACTGGCAGCACATAGCTCAGCTGCACATAGTAATAGACCAGCTCCGTTACCAGCAGGCCGCTGAGCAGCGCGCCGAACAGACGGAAGCTCATGGAAATAGGCAGCGAGAATTCCTTCAATGTGCTGCCCACGCCCTTCAGACCGTTGCCCGCGATCCCGCCGGAGAGGATCACAAGATAGGATAAGCAGCCAAGGGCGATGGCACCGTTTACGTCCGACAGCGGCGCGGGAAGGGTCACGGAGCGGCCCGTGGTGGTGACGGCCTGCAAGCCCAGCAGCTCAAACAGCGTCCCCACGAAGATATACGCGCCCGCGCCGAAGATGTAGGCCCCCAGAAATCCGTTTCGCTGAGGACTGCTGGTTCTGGCCATGCCGTCAAACAGGCTTACGGCCTGCTCCAGCAGCAGCTGGAACCGCCCCGGCACCAGCTTGAATTTCGGGATGACAAACACGCGGATACACGCCGCCGCTATCAGCAGGATAGCGGATACCGTCATGGCGGAGATCAGTCCCGGATTGACGTTTTTCCAGCCGAACAGGCTGATCTGATTTTCCTCATGCAGGACCGCGTCCCGCATGGCGGTCTGAATGGTCTCCGCTTTTCCCGGCGGCGCCGTCAACAGACTGCCCGCGAACAGGACCGCGATGAGCAGGACCCATAGGATCATAAATTTCTTTTTGCTTTTCATGCTGATAGCCGGTCTCCTTTCCACACCGGAATACAGGCGCTGCGGTCTGCCCTGACCGCGTCCCATTTTCCGGCGTGACCGTTAAAGGACTTGTCTTCTAAGAACGCCCGTATTATACTGTTCTAACAGAAAGATGTAAAAAGTATATTTGATATGTTGGACATATCTGAATGATATGGCACGGAGGCGAAAAAAGTGGCTGTTCCCTACGATTATTACCGCATTTTTTACTATGTTGCCCAACACAAGAGCTTTACCAAGGCCGCCGAAGCTTTGGGCAATAACCAGCCCAACATTACCCGCTGCATGAACAATCTGGAGCAGGATCTGGGCTGCAAGCTGTTTGTCCGCACCAACCACGGCGTCTCCCTGACCCCGGAAGGCCAACGGCTTTACAGCCGTGCTGCTGTGGCCTTTGAACAGTTGCGCCTTGGCGAAAGTGAACTCCGATCAGATTGCAGCCTGCGGACCGGCAGCATTTCCATTGCCGCCAGCGAAGCCGCGCTCCATCTGACCCTTCTGGACCGCCTTGACGCGTTTCACCGGCGGAATCCGGGGATCCACCTGCGGATCACCAACGATTCCACCCCCCGCGCCATGGAAGGGCTGCTGCGGGGACAGGTGGACTGCGCGGCGGTCACCACGCCCTGTCCGGTGAAAAAGTCCCTGCAGGAAACCGCGCTGGTCTCCTTCCGGGAGATCCTGATCTGCGGTTCGGATTTTCATGATCTGACCGCAGAAACGCAGAGTCTGCGGGATCTGGAAAACATCCCCTTTGTGTGCATGAGCAGAGGAACCAGTACATATACCTTTTATCAACAGCTGTTCTTAAAGCACAATCTGGCTTTTCATGTGGAAATGGAAGCCGGCACCATGGATCAGGTCCTCGCGATGGTGCAGAGCAATCTGGGCGTCGGTTTCTACCCGGAGTCCATGGCTGCTTCCGCCCTTGCCGCCGGGACGGTGTTCCAGATCCGCCTTGCGGAGCCGATCCCGGAACGGTTCGTTAACCTGATCGAGGATACATCCCGCCCCCAAAGCGTTGCCATGAAAGCCTTTAAGAAAATGCTGCTGGCCCCGGAGGAAGAGTAGAACACCGGAGAGGAAATGATTTCCTCTCCGGTGTTTTTTGGATGGTTTTGCGTCTGCCGGTATGGGGCTTTTGCGCCGTCAGTCGCCCAGCGCCTGCTTCAGATCGGCGATGATGTCATCCGGGTCCTCCAGACCGACGGACATCCGGATCATTCCGTCGGTAATGCCGGCGGCCTCCCGGATCTCCTTGGGGATCATGGTATGGGTCATGGCGGCAGCCTGCTCCACCAACGTTTCCGTATCGCCCAGAGAGACGGCCAGCGTGCAGAGCTTCAGGCTGTTGATGAACTTCTTACCGGCCTCCAGACCGCCGGCCACGTCAAAGGAGATCATGCCGCCTCCGCCCTTCATCTGCTTCTTGGCGATGGCGTACTGGGGATTGGATTCCAGGAAGGGATAGCGGACCGTTTCGATCTTGGGATTGGCCTCCAGCCACTTGGCAATCTTCAGAGCGCTTTCATTGTACTGCTTCATGCGGACGCCCAGCGTCTTGAGTCCGCGGCACACCAGAAATGCGGTGAAGGGCGCCATGACGGAGCCAAAGTGCATGAGGGTACCCAGACGGCACTCCCGCAGGAACTGCTCATCGTTGGAGATCACCGCGCCGCCCAGCAGATCGCCGTGGCCGCCGATGTATTTGGTGAGGCTGTGGATGACTGCATCCACGCCCAGATCCAGCGGGGTGGTGTTGTAGGGCGTGGCAAAGGTGTTGTCGATAAAGACCTTGACGCCGTGCTTATGGGCGATCTCCACCACGGCGGCAATATCTACCAGCACCATGGTGGGGTTGGCGGGAGATTCCACATAGATCAGCTTGGTGTTGGGCTTGATCAGGCCCTCCAGTTGGCTGAGATTGGCGGCGTCAAAGGTATCGTGGGCGATCCCGAAGCGGGGCAGCCAGTCGCTGGTCACGTCCTCCGTGCCGGAATATTTGGCCTTGGTGAAAATAGCGTGGTCGCCGCTTTTCAGCAGTGCGAAAATCGCGCCGGAGACAGCGCCCATGCCGGACGCATAGGCCACGGCCTCCTTGCCGTGTTCCAGCGCCGCCAGCTTCTGCTCCAGATAATCCACGGAGGGATTGGTGATCCGGCTGTATGCAAAGCTCTCGGCGTAGTCATCGCAGGCCTTCACCGCATCGTCCGTGGAATCAAAATAGAATGTGGACGTCTGATAAATGGGCGGGATCAGGGCACCGTACATATCCCGCGGCTCGCCGGCGTGGACCTCTACCGTGTTGAATTTCAGATCTTCATGCTTCAAATCAGGGTGCTTCAAAACTAACTGGCTCATTTAAAATACCTCCCGTCGGTTGTGTGACTGCGCAAATGAATGCCTACTAACTTACTTGGTTGCATTGAGCATAGCACAAACACCCATGGAAACGGAAATATCCGAATGTTATCGCTGGCAATAACATTCGGATATTCAGCTTCTGCGTTTTGCCGCACGGTGGAAATGCGTCTGGGACCTAAAGTCCCGGAAGCACCATCCTTAGCGTTTGCGCTTGGGTGGTGGAGTTCACGTTGAGGCTGTGGCTGTCTTCATGACAGAATATATTTTCAAAATATCGTATAAAAGCGTGATTATTAAGCATAAAACGCCAATAAAAATGTGAGAAGCGATTCTGCGGAGCGATTTATCTCAAAAAAATGCTGGCTTGGAAGAATTTTCCCTACCGCAAGCCCTTGATCTTGAAGGGCGTACGTCAGGTGGGTAAGACTTGGATTCTGAAAGAGTTCGGCAGACGCTGTTATGAAAATACAGCCTACTTTAACTTCGACGAAAACGAAGAATATAAACAATTTTTTGAAACAACCAAGGATGTGGACCGGATTCTACAAAACCTTATGCTGGCAAGCGGTCAAAAGATCTTGCCAGAAAAGACACTCATCATCTTTGACGAGGTACAGGACTGCCCGAAAGTCATTAACTCCATGAAATATTTCTGCGAGAATGCACCGCAGTACCATGTTGCCTGTGCCGGTTCTCTGTTAGGTATCGCCTTGGCGAAGCCTTCCTCTTTTCCAGTAGGCAAGGTCAACTTCATGCAGATTGACCCAATGACCTTCGCTGAGTTTCTACTTGCCAACGGTGATGAAAATCTGGCGCAGTATCTGGAACAGGTGGATACCCTTGAACCTATTCCTGACGCCTTTTTTAATCCGCTGTATGAGAAGCTGAAGATGTACTATGTCACCGGTGGTATGCCGGAGTCGGTATTGATGTGGACGGAGGCACGGGATGTTTCTGCCATGCAGGAGGCATTGTCCGGAATCCTTGGAGCCTATGAGCGTGATTTTGCCAAGCATCCTAATCTCAGCGAGTTCCCGAAAATCTCAATGATTTGGAAGTCTGTTCCTTCTCAACTGGCTAGGGAGAACAAGAAGTTTATCTATAAGGTGGTCAAGGAAGGCGCACGAGCCCGTGAGTACGAGGATGCTTTGCAATGGCTGGTGGATGCCCGTCTGGTGCATAAAATTTATCGCAGCTCAGCTCCCGGCTTGCCGATTGCAGCTTACGATGACTTGTCTGCTTTCAAGATTTATTTGGTAGATGTGGGACTGCTTCGCCGTCTGGCACAGTTGGCTCCCACTGCCTTTGGAGAAGGAAACCGCCTGTTTACTGAATTCAAAGGCGCATTAACCGAAAACTTTGTGTTGCAGACTTTAATTACTCAGTTTGAAGTCATGCCCCGTTATTGGAGCCAGAACAACCCACCTTACGAGGTGGATTTCCTCATTCAGCGGGAGAACGACATCTTCCCTGTGGAGGTCAAATCCGAAGCCAACACAACCAGCAAGAGTATGAAGAAGTTCAAGGAACTGTTCCCTGATAAGGTCAAGCTTCGCATCCGGTTCTCATTGGACAATCTGAAACTGGACGATGATGTGCTGAATATCCCGCTGTTCATGGCAGATCAGGCGGATCGATTGATTGGGTTGGCATTGGAAAAGAGGAAGCAATAGAAACTGAAATTGGCACATTTATGGAATTGCTTTTTGCGGCAAAAAAGGTTGAGATAGCAATGTAAAGCCTTCTAATCCATTCTGCACATAAAATAAAAACGTATAATCCGTTGATAAATTTAAAAACAAGTGTTATACTACTTATAATTTAAATATAAAAACGAAAAACCTGTTTATAAATTTGGAGGTGAATATGAAACTTCTTCGTATTACAGCGGAAGGATTGCCGTTATTCAAGGAAAAATTGGATTTATCCTTTTATGCACAGCAGAGAGTCACAGAAGAACAGAAGAATATTTTATACCCATTGTTTGCAAATATTTGGGTGAATTCTGCTATTGGATTTATTGGTATTAATGCATCAGGAAAGACATCTGTCTTAAAGGTTATTTTGCTGGCTTTAGAAATAATCAATAATGAGCCGATCAATCATATTGAGACCAGAGATATTCTGGGAAACTCAAAAGAAGTTAAATTAAATATGTATTTCTTTTCGGGAAAGACAAATGAAGTTTGCCGGTTGGAAACAATTATTACTTCCCATAAGAGCAAGTCAGAAGGGATAAGTTATAGCATCGCTTCTGAGACCATGTGGACAAAATGTGCAGATGTAGTGACTACTCGTAAGGCAATGTTGGATTTTGAAGGAAGAGAACCGGTAATGATTAGAAGTAGTCAGGAAGATTTTTTGTCGGATGATGTAAGTATCATGATTGCCAGAAACAAAAAAACGAAGGAACATATACGAATTGTAAATCTCCTGAAATACACAAATGAAAATGTTCTTCCATTTTCGGAAGATATTCCGGCAGAAATCATTACTTTTTTGGATCCGACAATTGAGAAGCTGCATTTTGATGAAAATGACAGTAAGACTTTAATACATTTGAAATTCAGAGGTAAAGAGGAAATTCTACTCAATAGCCCGGTGGAGCTTAATAGTTATCTTTCGTCAGGTACGGTAAAAGGAATGATTACCTTTACATTGGCACGGGAAGTATTACAGAGCGGTGGATATATTGTTGTAGATGAGGTAGAAAATCATTTTAACAAAGAAATTGTAACAACACTATTACGATTTTTCATGGATAATAAGCTGAACAAAAATGGTGGAATACTCATTTTTTCTACACATTATCCGGAATTGCTGGATGAATATGAACGTAATGATGGTATATTTATTACCAGAAATCGTAATGGAATTACTGCGGAGAATCTGTCAAAGATACTGAAAAGAAATGATATCAAGAAGAGTGATGCGTACCAGAGCGGTTTCCTTGAGGGAACGACTCCGACATACGAGGCTTATATGCAACTGAAAAAGAGTATTGCTTTGACTCTGGTGTAGTAACTTTTGTCAAGAATTACTTTAGCAATCCAATAATTCTTGTGACTGCAATAAGAAAGTATCATGAAGTGTCGAAAGTGCCAAAGGGAGAATACACATTGCTGGACCTGTTACGATAGGCTGGACTTAAATTCTCAAACTTTTTAATTAAGTGAATGGGTACAAAAAAACAAGAGCATATGCTCAATGTCATTAAGTTAAGATGACCAATCAAGATCTTAGCATCAGAAATGATGCTA
>OHAY01003667.1_pt1 | contig 10301 bp, 9 predicted proteins | sample 1577191 | NCBI WGS metagenome assembly OHAY01 (sample SAMEA3541504, study PRJEB24748) | human gut metagenome | biome: human gut; feature: human-associated habitat; material: faeces | place: China | collected 2012 | reverse complement strand
TGAGAAACTCCGAACTTTCTTGCCATTTTGTTACCTGAAATGTGGTCTGTGCAACCGCAAAAATGGGCTTTTGGGGGTCAGAGGGGCCTTTCCAGGCCTTCAGCTCGTCCAGATCGCTGAACACAAATACCTCTCCCCGGGTATGGCCCACGATGCCCTGCACTTCGGGGTGGGCAGCATCACCGGCCACCAGAAGCACCGCGCCCTCGGCCTCGGCCCGGGCGGCAATGCTCTGGATCTTCTTCACAAAGGGGCAGGTGGCATCGTGGTAAACAAGGCCGCGCTGCTCCAAAGTATCATAGATGGTGCGGGGCACGCCGTGGCTGCGGATGATGACCTCGTACCCGGTGGGGATATCGTCCACGGTATCAGCCACCAGCGCACCGCGCCTTTCCATATCGGCCACTGCCTGCGGGTTATGGATCAGCGGGCCCAGCGTTGCCACCTTATGGCCCTCGTTCAGCAGATTGTAGGTCAGCTCCACCGCGCGGTTCACGCCAAAGCAGAAGCCGGCGGTTTTGGCAAGACGAATTTCCATAGCGTTTCTCCTTCTCTAAACCTCTCAGCCTCACATTCGCTCGGCAGCTCCCCTACCAGGGGAGGTGTCACCGAAGGTGACGGAGAGGTTCTCACTTCAGCTGTTCCCAGGCATCCAGCAGTGCCTGCTTATTGGCCCGGAGCACCTTCATATCCCGGCGGCTCTCCATGGCAAACTGGGCGGCGGGCATCGGCTCGCCGTAGATGACGTTCACCCGGCAGAACAGCCGCATCTTCCCGTCCGGCGTATCGTAGCGGATGCGCACCGGCACCACATCCACCCCGGCCTGCGCCGCAATGACGAACAGGCCGCTCTTGGGCGGCAGGAGCCTGCCCTCTTTTTCGCGGGTGCCCTCCGGGAAGATGAGCAGGGTCTCGCCCGCCCGGCAGGCCTCCACGGTCCGGTCAATGATCTCCAGCTCCTCCTTGGTGCCGCGCACGCAGAGCGCGCCGCTGCAGCGGAAGAACCAGGTGAGCAGGGCGTTGATCTCAAACAGCTCCTTTTTGGCAAAAACGAGCATCCGCCTGCCCCAGAACCGGCTGATGACGATGAACACCGGGTCAATGGCTGAAACGTGGTTGGGGGCAATGATGCAGCCTTTGGTCTGCACCTTGCGCAGGTTCTCGCGGCCAACGGTATGGACCCGGAAGCCGATGTGGAATACCAGCCAGGCCAGCGGCAGCAGTATGTAATATAGTACCATTTAATTAACCTTTTCTGCAATAATCTTTTTCATCGCCGCAAGGCTCTGCTCAAAGTTGAGGTCAGAGGTATCCAGCAGCACTGCATCCTCGGCCTGCTTCAGGGGGGCGGCGGCACGGTGGGTGTCCTGATAGTCCCGCTGCTTCACATCAGCCAGCACATCCTCAAAGGCGACCTCCATGCCCTTCTGCTGGTATTCCAGCCAGCGCCGTCTGGCCCGGGCTTCGGGGGCAGCGGTCAGGAAGATCTTGACAGTGGCATCCGGCAGCACCACAGTGCCGATATCCCGGCCATCCATCAGGACGTTCCGGGTCTTGGTCATGCCGCGCTGCAGCTCCAGCAGGAAGGCGCGGACTTCCGGGTTGGCACCCACGGCAGAGGCGGCCATGCCGGCCTCCTCCGTGCGGATGGCGGTGCTCACGTCCTCGCCGTTCAGATAGATATGCTGCTCCCCGTCAATGCAGTCCACCCGCAGGCCGATCTCCGGCAGCAGGGTGTTGACCGCCGCATTGTCCTTCGGGTCCACGCCCTTGCGCAGGGCATACAGGCCGATGGTGCGGAACATGGCACCGGTATCCACATAGATGTAGCCCATCTCTGCGGCCAGCCGCCGCGCCAGGGTGGATTTTCCTGCCCCCGCAGGGCCGTCGATTGCAACTGAAACCATTTGATACGCTCCTTTTATAATATAAGCTTTTCTTTTATCGGTCAGTATAAACTTTACGTAATGCCAAGGGCTCCCCTACTAGGGGAGCTGGCATCAAGCGAAGCGCAGATGACTGAGAGGTTTAGTCCAGATTCCTCGCAAAGCTCTGCGCCGTACAGAAAGCGATCTGCAGGTTGTAGCCGCCGGTATAGGCATCCACATCCAGCACCTCACCTGCAAAGTAAAGGCCCAGCGCCTTCTTGCTCTGCATGGTCCTGGGGTCCACCTCCCGCACGGACACGCCGCCGGAAGTGATGACCGCATGGGCCAGGTCGCCCCGGGCATCGATGGGCACGTTCCAGTGCTTCATCAGGCGCGCCAGCTCCCGCTTCTGCTCCCGGGTGATCTGGTTGGCCTTTGTGGCAGGGTCAATGCCCCAGCGTGCCACCATGACCGGCTGCATACTGGCAGGCAGCAGCTTGACCAGCGCCCCCTGGGCGGCATGGTTGGCCAGCAGGGCAAAATCCCGGGTGATGCGGTCATAGAGCTGCTCCTCGCTCAGGGCGGGCTTCAGGTCGATCTCGGCGTGGTACTTGTGCTTTTTCATGTCGCCCAGATGGCTGGACGCGCTCAGGGTCAGCGGGCCGCTGATGCCAAAGTGGGTGAACAGCATCTCGCCCTGCTCCTCAAAGATGTCCTTGCCGTCCTCAAAAAGGGTCAGGGTCACATTTTTCAGGGCAAGCCCCATCATCTTTTTGCAGTCCGGGTCATGGCTGACCAGACTGACCAGACTGGGCACCGGCTCCACAAGGGTGTGCCCGGCCTGCCGGGCCAGCCGGTAGCCGTCACCGGTGGAGCCGGTGGTGGGGTAGCTCACACCGCCGGTAGCCACCAGCACGGCATCGGCCCGGTATTCTTTCCCGGAAGTCCCCCGCACACCGACACACCGCAGGGCAGGCCCGGCTTTTTTCTTTTTGGGATGGCGCGGATTTTCCGGCACGGCAGGGGCGGCTTCCGGCTCCGGGGGCAGCTCTTCCAGAAGCAGCTTTTTTGCCCCGTCATAGACGATCTCCGCGTCCTGTGCGTAGCGGAGCAGTGCCTGCCGGATCTCTTCGGCTTTGTCGGACACCGGGAACACCCGGCGGCCGCGCTCCACCTTCAGCTCCACGCCCAGGCTCTCGAACAGCTCCATGGTCCTGGCGGGCGGGAACGCCCCCAGCGAGGAGAACAGAAAGCGCGGATTGGTGCGGACATGGTGCAGAAACTCCTCCGCAGTGCAGTCGTTGGTCACATTGCAGCGCCCCTTGCCCGTAACCAGGATCTTCTGACCGGGCTTGTCGGTATGCTCCAGCACCGTTACCTGATGCCCCTGCCGCACAGCGGCCCCCGCCGCCATCAGCCCGGCCGCACCGGCCCCCACGATCAACACCTTTGCCATTCTGGTTCCTCCCGCAATTCACTGCCTGTCGAAATTTGTTCTAGTTTATCATACCAGAATCGGCACGCAATTGCAATCTGCATTCCTTTGGAAAGGCACAGAAAAGCGGCAGACAGTCGCGTCTGCCGCTTTGGGTCACTGCATCAGTTTTGCGGGGTCAAGATAACTGTCGTCCTGCTTCACTTCCAGATGGATATGGCTTTCCTCGGCGCATTCACAGCTGACGCTGCCCACTTTGCCCAATGTCTGCCCGGCACTGACCGTCTCGCCCTCCTTCACCGCCGGGCTGGCCACGCCGCAGAGCCGCCAGACACGGCCCGCACTGTCCTTGATCGCCACAGTGGGGCCCCAGCTGCCATCGGAACCGGCCAGCACCACCGTGCCCGCCGTAGGGCTCTGGACGGCGGCATCCTTTGCGCAGGCGTAGTCGATGCCGTTGTGGGTGCGCCAGTCGCCCAGGGTCTTGTTGTAGACCAGCTCATCGCCGCTGTATCCATTGAGCACTCTGCCAGAGACCGGCTGCGTGGAAGCAGGCGCTGCCGAACTGCTGGCAGGCGAGGATGCACCTTGCAGCGCGGATGGTTCGCGCACCGAGCCAGAGCCAGCCTGCGGCACAGAGGAGGCCGAAGATGCACTCCGCGATGCCGAGGAGGCCGCCTTGGGCACATTGCTTACACTGTTTGCGGCGGGTTCGGTCGGCCATTCCCATGTTGTTTCGTCCTCCTGTGGCGTGGTGGTGGAAAGCCCCTCATCGATGCCGGGGGCCGTGGATGTGCTGTCCGGTGTCTTCAGGCCCGAAAGGTTCTTGTCCAGCTCGTCGCGCACGGTGCGCACCGCCCAGACCCCCGCCGCCGCTGCCGCCACCAGACAGGCCAGCAGTGCCAGCGCAAACCCTTTGTCCCGCAGAAATTTCCTGATCTGTTCCATGTTCGTTACTCCAATCCGTCATGGTTTCGCTTGATTTTCTGATTGCAGTATGCGATTCCGGAACCGGGTTTATACACATTTTATAAAAAGAAAACCCTCTCCGTCAAAGCCTGAGGTCTTGACGGAGAGGGCTGAAATACACAGATCAGCTGCGGCGGCGGTTGTTGCCCATCAGGCGGACAACATACAGGAAGATGTTGATGAAGTCCAGATACAGGGTCAGCGCGCCATAGATGGAAGCCTTTTCGGCCATCTCAGCATCAGCGGAGTAGTAGCTGTACATCTGCTGCAGCTTCTGGGTATCGTAAGCAGTCAGCAGCATGAACACCACCAGACCGATGCCGCAGTAGAGCACCGAGCCGCCAAAGCCGAAGCCGAACAGCATCCCCACAAAACCGGTGATGATCATGGCAACCAGAGCCATCATCAGGCGGGGGCCCCAGCCGGTCAGGTCCTTATGGGTGGTGGTACCGTAAACAGCCATCAGCCCGAAGTAAAGGGACGTTGCCAGCAGCGCCATGATCAGGGTGCTTGCCGAGAAAACAAGGAAATAGTAGCTCAGCACCATGCCGTTGAGCAGTGCATAACCGAAAAAGGTCGCGCGGGCAGCTCCCACCGACATGGTCTGCACCCGGGAGCTCAGCACGATTACCAGCGCCAGCTCCGCAATGGTCAGCACAAGATAGAGCGAATCGACCAGATAGATAAGCGAGGTCGTCGCAGTGAGATAGGCCATGGCGAAGGTGATGAGCAGGCCGCAGGCCATCCAGCGGTAGGTGCGGGTCATATAGTCCGATGCGCTCATCGTGGGCTCCGCATAGCCGCGGTCATAATTTCTGTAATCCATTGTGGAACTCCTCCAGTCTTTTTGCCGGGGCGGGCATTCCGCCTTGCTCCGGTCTACGTTTTATAGTATACTGCATAGAAATGAACGTTTCGTGAAAAAGGCTGTGATATTGTATGTCTCTTGGACTTTATCTGCATATTCCCTACTGCTTTTCCAAATGCCGGTACTGTGATTTCTATTCTGCCCCCGGCCAGCGCGGTGTGCCCACCCAGTATGTGGATGCCCTTCTGCGGGAGCTTGCCCGCTTTGCGCCGGAAGCGCCTCTTCACCCGGACACGATCTATTTTGGCGGCGGCACCCCCAGCCTGCTCTCCCCTGCTGATGCCGCCCGGCTCATTGCGGCGGCAGCTCCGGCACCCGGGGCGGAGATCACGCTGGAGGCCAACCCCGAGACCGTAACCGAACAGACCCTGTGCGGTTTCCGGGAAGCCGGGGTGAACCGCATCTCTTTCGGGGTACAGTCGGCCCGGGACAGCCAGCTGAAAACGCTGGGCCGCCCCCACACCGCCCGGCAGGCCCGGGCAGCTTTTGCGGCGGCACGGCGGGCAGGCTTTACCAACATCAGCGGCGACATCATGCTGGCCCTGCCCCATTATACGCAGGCCGAATTCGACGAGACACTGGAGCTCATTGCGGAGGGCGGGGCAACGCACATCTCCGCTTACCTCTTAAAGATCGAACCGGATTCCGCCTTTGGCAGGCACCCGCCCGAGGGCCTGCCCTCCCCCGACGAAGCAGCAGACTTTTACCTCTACGCCGTGGAGCACCTGGAGCACCACGGATACCGGCAGTATGAGATCTCGAACTTTGCAAAGCCCGGCTATGAGGGCAGGCACAACCTCATCTACTGGGACTGTGGGGATTACCTCGGCCTTGGCCCGGCGGCGCACTCCTGCATGGGCAGCAGACGATTCTATTATCCCGCCGACACCGAGGCCTTCCTGAACGACAAAGCAGCCCCCGTTATGGACGGAGGCTGCGGCGCAGAGGACTATCTCATTTTACAGCTGCGGCTGCGCAAGGGGCTGGATCTTGCCGCCTATAAGGCCCGCTACGGGAAGGAGTTTTCCACCGCCCAGCTCGCCTTTGTGAAAAACTGTGTGAAGTCCGGCTATGCCACCTTCGATGGCAGCACCCTTGCCCTCACCCCCGCCGGTCTCATTGTGCAGAACAGCATTCTGGCGGAGCTGCTGTAAGCGGCTGTCCGGGCGTTCCCTAAGCAAGTGTCCGCTGGGGTGGGACCCTGTTGCCGCAGGCAATAGGGCGGGCGATGGAATGGCCCGTTTCACTTGCGTGGGAATGACCGGACAGCCGCCCCCTGCTTACGTCAGGTCAATGACCCTCCACCCCAGCTCCCGGATGGCTTCCCGGTCATGGGTGGCCAACAGAACAGCCCGTTCGCCGCGGCGCTCTTTCAGGAGCGCTGCGGCTTTTTTCATGGTCTCCGGGTCCATGCCGGTGAAGGGTTCGTCCAGCAGAAGGGTATCGCACCCGGCCCAGAGGGCGCGGAGCAGGGCCGCACGGCGCTTCTGCCCGCCGGAAAGCTTCCGGGCAGGCAGGGCAAGCGCCTGCTTATCATATCCAAATCGTTGAAAATCCGACACGATTTGCGTTTTGTATTGTGTTTTTTCCTCCGGAAGCACCAGTTCCACGTTCTGCACGGCGGTCAGCTGCGGGCAGAGCCGATCCTCCTGAAAGACAGCGCCGACCCGGCCCACGCCCTGTACCGTGCCGGAATCCGGCGCTTCCAGCCCCATCAGGATGCGGAGCAGGGTGGTCTTGCCCCAGCCGCTGGGGGCCCAGAGGATGGCAGGCTCCGCAAGGGTCAGATCCAGATCCTCAAAGAGCGTTTTTTCTCCAAAGCGTTTTGTTAATCCGCAAATTTCCAGTTTGTTAATCATTTTCTGCCACATCCTCTCCCAGCACACGGGCCACTGCCTTGTCCAGCAGGGCCAGGAACAGCTTCTCAAAGCCTGCGCTCAGCAGGATGATGACGAACGTCCAGGCGAACAGCTCCCCGGTAGAGAGTGTGATCTTTGCCCGGTAGAGGGCATCTCCGATGCTGCCATCGGGCAGGCCAATGACCTCGGCGGCCACACCGCTCTTCCAGCAGATGCCCAGCGCCACGCTGCACCCCTGCCGGAAGGCCGGCAGAATGGCGGGCAGCCAGATGGCTTTGACCCGCCGGGCCAGCGACAGACGGAACACCTGTGCCATTTCCAGCAGCTGCACGTCCGCGCTCTCGATGCCGGTGCGCACGGCACTGTACAGCACGGGCAGGACCATCAGAAAGCTGATGAGGATGGAGAGCGACCGCCCGCTGACCCACACCAGCGCCAGAATGATAAAGCTGGCCACCGGCGTGGCCTTGACCAGCTGGATGGCCGGGGCCAGCAGCGTATCCACCCAGGCCCAGCGCTCAGCAGCGGCCGCCAGCAGAACGCTGACCACCACGCCCAGCACGAACCCCAGCAGGATATGCCCGGCGCTGAACCCCACCCGCTGCCAGAAATCGGCCTGCGGCAGCAGCTCCATCAGGGTGCCCGCCGCCTGAATGGGTGACACCAGAAAGACCTCCTGCCCGATGGCCATGGCCGCCGCCTGCCAGACGGCCAGCCAGAACACCGCCGCTGCCAGCAGCCCTGTGCGGCGTTTTTTTGTCTGTTTCATTTTACCTGCTCCGTTCTCACTCAAAAAAAGCCGTGCGGCTGCACGGCTCTCCTTTTTATCGCTTTACTGGAAGCTGCGCTGGACGCTTCGCCAGAACACCTGACCGGGCGTGGCCTTGGTGTAGTAGAAGTTTGCATCCGGAAGCTTGCCGCCCACTGCAGCGGGGGAAGCATCATACAGCACCTTGAGGTAGGCGTTGACATCGGCCTTCATCTCGTCCCCCACACGGTAAACGATGTTGCACTGGGGCAGCGCCTTCTGGGCAATGGCCTTTTTGGCCACCACGCCGGTCTCCTCGCAGAGAGCCGCCGTACCGGCAATATCTGTCTGGGCGGCCTTGATGCTCTTCTCGTAATCCCGCAGGAAATTTGCCACGATGTCCGGGTTCTCTTTGGCGTACTCCGTGCGGACAACGGTGACACCCGTGATGAGCTGGGTGTCACAGACCTTGTTCCACTCCTTGGTCAGGTCCAGCACCACCCGCAGGCTGCTGTCCTTCAGCTGGGCGGCGGTCACATAGGGCTGGGGCAGAACGGCAATGGCATCCTTTTTGGAGGCGGCCATCTGGGCGGTCACCTCAGATGCCTCGCTGTAATACTCGATCTTCACATCCTTGTCGGGGTCCAGGCCATTCTTGGTGAGCAGGTAGCGCAGAACATACTCCGGCGTGGTGCCCTTTCCGGTGGACAGGATGGTGCGGCCCTTCAGGTCGGCAAAGCTGTGGATGCTGTCACCTTTTTCCACCACATACAGCACGCCCAGCGTGTTCACGGCCATCACCTGGATGCCGCCATTGGTCTTCTGGTAAAGGGTCGCGGCCAGATTGGCAGGGATGGCGGCCATATCCAGCTCACCCTTGATGAGCTTGGGCACGATCTCGTCCGCTGCACCGTAGAGCTGCAGGTCGTAGTGCTGGCTGGCCTTGCCGCTGCGCTCCATATCCAGCAGATTGACCAGGCCCATGGTGGTGGGGCCCTTCAGGCCCGCAATGCGCACGCCTCTTTCTGTTTTGGCGGCAAAAGCCCCGCAGGCCAGCAAGCTGATCATCAGCGCAGCCGACAGCAGCAGGGAGGTCAGTTTTTTCATCATGGTTCAGATTCCTTCCTCTCTTTGTTGTTTCAACCAGAAACAAAATTTGCAAATTTTGCAAAATCATTTGCTTTACGCGCTCAAGTTTACTATAATGGAGCTAAAAATACCGTTGCACCCGCAACGGAATTGCAGAAGGGCGGTGAGGGCCCGGGGAAAACCTCACGGAACTGACATGGAAAACTATCTGCCGCTGTTACAATCCACCTCTCTTTTTGCCGGGATCTCTGCCGGGGAACTGCGCCCCCTGCTCAGTGAGCTGGGGGCCTGCATCCGCAGTTATGGCCGTGGCGAGGCGCTGGTGCAGGCCGGGGCCCCCAGCCGCCGGGTCGGCGTTGTGCTGACCGGAAGCATCGAGGCCTACCGCCCGGCACCGGGCGGGGCACGGATCCCCATCACCCACATGGGGCCGGGGGGCGTGTTTGGCGACGTGCTGGGCGGTTCCAGCCTGGACAGCCCGGTCACGGTGGTGGCATCCGCCCCCTGCGAGGTCCTGCTCTTCCCCTACGAGAAGCTGCTCCAGCCGGACGGCTCCGCTGCCCGCCAGCGCCTGCTGCAGAATCTGGTGCGGACCATCAGCGATAAATATTTCCTGCTCTCCCGCCGGGTAGACCTGCTGGTGATGAAGACCCTGCGGGCCAAGGTCTGCGCCTACCTGCTCAGCGAGGCCGAGCAGCAGGGCAGCATGACCTTTACCATCCCCTTCTCCCGCATCCAGTTGGCCGATTACCTCAACTGCGACCGCAGCGCCCTTTCCCGGGAGTTGAGCCTGATGCAGCGGGACGGGCTGCTGGATACCTACCGTTCCAGCTTCAAGCTGCTGGAGCCGGAGGCTCTGCGGCAGATGATATTATAAACCTCTCAGTCTCGCTTCGCTCGCCAGCTCCCCTAATAAGGGAGCCCTTGGCAGGCCGGGCAAGTCCGAGTATTTCGCCTGCGGCGCCAAAGGCTTTCGGCCCTTGCTGTTTCGGGTAGATTTCTATAAGATGAAAGTGATATGTAACTATGTCTAAACCAATTCTCTGGATCGTGATCCCCTGCTACAACGAGGAGCAGGTGCTGCCCATTACAGCGCCGATGTTCCTGCAAAAGATCACCAGCCTCACCGAAAAAGGCATGATCAGCGACAAGAGCCGGGTGCTGTTCGTCAACGATGGCTCCCGCGACAAGACCTGGGAGCTCATCTGCGGCTTTGCAAAGCAGGATGCGCATTTCATCGGCATTTCCCAGAGCCGGAACCGGGGCCATCAGAACGCCGTGCTGGCGGGCCTGATGGAGGCCCGCGCCAACAACTGCGACATCACCATCTCCATCGACTGTGATGGTCAGGATGACATCAACGCCATGGATGAGATGGTACAGAAATATCTGGACGGTGCCGAGGTGGTATACGGCGTGCGCAGCCGCCGGGACACCGACACCTTCTTCAAGCGGTTCACCGCCG
>OHAY01003666.1_pt1 | contig 10308 bp, 9 predicted proteins | sample 1577191 | NCBI WGS metagenome assembly OHAY01 (sample SAMEA3541504, study PRJEB24748) | human gut metagenome | biome: human gut; feature: human-associated habitat; material: faeces | place: China | collected 2012 | reverse complement strand
GGTACTGCTGCAACAGAAGGCGCTTTCAACGAAGATTTGATCGGTTCTGGTTCTTTAACCGGTTCTGGAATCGGTTGATACCAGGCCGCAAGTTGTTCACGTTCACGGGCTCGCTTCTCTTCCACTTCTTCAAAATAGTAAAGCGGCGGACGCGCGGGGTTTGTCTCTTCTACAACGGGTTCAGGCTCCACAACAGGCTGCTGTTCAACGGGTTGCGGCTGTTGGTACAACGGCTCCTGAGCGGCTGGTTGCTGATAAGTTTGCTCAGTCTGGTATGTAGACTGTGGAGCAAAAGTGGATTGCTGCTCTTCGGCTTGCCAGGCGTTACCTGCCACCGGTTGTTCTGGCGCAGGGGCGTAATACGGTTGCTGAACAGGTTGTTCCGCCGCAGGAGCGTAGTAAGGTTGTTGCGCAGGTTGTTCAGCTGCAGGTGCATAATACGGCTGCTGCGGCTGTACTGGTTGTTGCAGCGGCTCATTATATTGCACTGCAGGCTGCGCATATTGTGACTGCTGTGGGTAACCTTCCGGTGCAGGAGCAATAACCGGCTCTCCCGTTTGTGGACCCGGTACAGGCTGCCAGGCTACTGTAGGTTGCGAGGGTGGAACATCAACAGAGGCAACAGGCGGCGTCTGAGTCACAGGTTCAACCGGCGCAGCCCAGCTTTGTGTCGCCGTGGTAGCAGCAGCTGCTACAGCGACAGGTTCGGTAATTGGCGCACCGTTTAATAATGGATCGTATTCGTCATATTCTGGCTGCGTTGCACGATTGCCCGAAAATAGGACGTCGTCCGGGTCGGCAGCCACACCGCGTGCAGTGTAGGTAATCTCTTCGTCATCATCCATCCGCTTACCGGAGAACAACGCAGCGTCTGTTTGCCGCCCCATCGGATTAATGAATTTTTCCGCCAACCGTTTACGACGCGCTAGCGCGCCGCGAAGAATACGGGCACGGCGTGATTCATGCTGTTTGCCGTGGTTTTCATCTTCATACTCTTCGTCATCTTCATATTCATCTTCATCGACCCAGGTATCATCGCGACGGGTACGATTACTGGCGAAGGTGAGAATGTTTAAAATCCAGCCGCCGAGTTTTTCAGCAATGGTCACCCATGACCAACCGGTGAACAGCGTCAGGCCCGCAGCCCAAACGCAGAGCAGCGCAATAGTTCCCCCGCTACTGTGTAGCAGTGGTTGTAGCGTAGTACTTAGTAAGCTGCCAATGACGCCACCGGAGGCAAAATACCAGATATCGTCAGCGTTGATTGCCGCCAGACCACAGGAGGTAAGGATGAGCGCCAAAACGCCAATGATGCGTAGCGAAACGGCAAAATAATCAATGTATTCGTCGCTGGACTGATGACGCCAGGCAAACCAACAACCGCCGACAATAATGACGGGAATGGTGTAAGCCATCACGCCAAAAATAAAGAACAGCGTATCTGCCAACCACGCACCGGGCATCCCACCTAAATTATGGATAGGTTCATGCCAGGCCGTTTGCGACCAGCTGGGGTCCGAAGGGTTAAAGCTTAGTAAGGCAGCCATCAACCAGACGGCAAACAGGACAATAAGGATCAGCAACGCCTCCAGAAGGCGGCGGCCGCTACTTAACTTTGTCAATGTGACTTCTTTGTCTTCAGTGTATTCCTGGCTCAAGAAAGGCTCTCCAGGTTACAGGCTTTTCCTGCCCGATGCTAAAACGGACAACAGTACCAGGTTACCCCAGTACTGTTGCTGTATGGATTAACAGGAGTGTAATCAAAATACGCCGATTTTGCACCTGTTCCGTGTTAGCGCGTCTTAATAACCAGACGATTACTCTGCTTGACTTCTTCCATAACAACGTATGTCCGTGTGTCATTGACGCCAGGCAGACGCAGCAGGGTTTCCCCCAGCAACTTACGGTAAGCTGACATATCCGGCACGCGTGTTTTCAACAGGTAGTCGAAATCACCAGATACTAAATGACACTCCTGAATTTCTTCAAGTTTTTGTACAGCGGTATTGAATTGTTCAAACACATCCGGTGCGCCACGATTCAGAGTAATCTCAACGAATACCAGAAGTGATGCATCCAGATAATGGGGGTTCAGCAGCGCCGTATAGCCCTGAATAAACCCTTGTCTTTCCAGCCGACGCACACGCTCAAGGCACGGCGTTGGGGAAAGTCCCACACGTTTAGAAAGCTCGACGTTAGAAATACGCCCATCCTTTTGCAACTCATTAAGAATGTTACGATCGATACGGTCGAGATCTTTGCCAGGGCGCTTCTTGCTATCTACCATTATTATTGTCTCTCTGTATTCCTTCCCTACTCCTGTCTGACCCTGAAACATCACTGTTCAGAGTCGCTACCCGTCACGATAGACCGAAATCATGAAGATTCACGGCGCGCAATGCCTGGGTCTACGGTGAGAAGACCGTTGCCTTGTGGCAGCTATCGACATCACGAATGGCGTCTGTCCACGCCATACGTAGATTTCACTAGCACGGTAAACATGGTATTTACATGCATGGTTATGCGCATATAAGAATACTGTTTTTTTCTTCCTCGAATGTTTTCGCAAAACACCAGGGGATTGTCAAAGCAAAACATCGATTTTTAGTACAACATGCCAGATATTCATTAACAGGGGCGTTTATTCATCATTTAATCGGCTTATAAAGCGGGAAATTTAAGTAGCAGAGGTGATAATGACGGGAGAATTTGACCTGCTTATCGATGCTGCCGATTGCACAAATTGTTAACAAAATCGTCATACTCTTTTTTTACGTCTGTAAATTCCCTACAATCCTGCCCATTGTCTGCCAACAACTATGGGGATCTCATGGGCACGACCAAACACAGTAAACTGCTTATCCTAGGTTCAGGCCCGGCGGGATACACCGCTGCTGTCTACGCGGCGCGCGCCAACCTGCAACCTGTGCTGATTACCGGCATGGAAAAAGGCGGCCAACTGACCACCACCACGGAAGTGGAAAACTGGCCTGGCGATCCAAACGATCTGACCGGTCCGTTATTAATGGAGCGCATGCACGAACATGCCACCAAGTTTGAAACTGAGATCATTTTTGATCATATCAACAAGGTGGATCTGCAAAACCGTCCGTTCCGTCTGAATGGCGATAACGGCGAATACACTTGCGACGCGCTGATTATTGCCACCGGAGCTTCTGCACGCTATCTCGGCCTGCCCTCTGAAGAAGCCTTTAAAGGCCGTGGGGTTTCTGCTTGTGCAACCTGCGACGGTTTCTTCTATCGCAACCAGAAAGTTGCGGTCATCGGCGGCGGCAATACCGCGGTTGAAGAGGCGCTGTATCTGTCTAACATCGCTTCGGAAGTGCATCTTATTCACCGCCGTGACGGTTTCCGCGCGGAAAAAATCCTTATTAAGCGTCTGATGGATAAAGTGGAGAACGGCAACATCATTCTGCACACCAACCGTACGCTGGAAGAAGTGACCGGCTACACCACCGCCAATGTCACCGGCGTGGTCAAGGCTCCGGACGGCAGCACTGCCATCAAGGCCGAGGAAAAGGGCTTTGACGGCGGCATCCTGACCGTCATCATGGGCTTCGACGCCAACGGCGCCGAGACCGGCATCTGGGTGGACGCTTCTACCCAGACCAAGGGCATCGGCTCCAATGTGTCCACCGATGACTTCCTGGCACAGTTCAACGGCATGGACGGCACCAAGAACATTGTGATGAATCAGGATTTCGATGCGTACAGTGGCGCAACCATTTCGTCCACCGCTCTGTTTGCTGCCATCAATGATTGTATCAACTGCTTCAACGAGCTGGCATAAAAGGAGGTTGGTAAGAAATGGCACAAGAAAATAAGTCCAAGGTAAGCATCCTTACCAACGGCATCATCAAAGAAAACCCCGTTCTGCGTCTGGTTCTGGGTACCTGCTCCATTCTGGCAGTTACCACTGCAGTTTCCAGCGCTCTGGGCATGGGTGCCGCCTTCACCTTCGTGCTGGTGTGCTCCAATATCATGATCTCCCTGCTGCGCAAGGTGATCCCCGGCAAGGTGCATCTGCCCTGCTACATCGTCATTATCGCAAGCTTCGTGACCATCGTTCAGATGTTCATGCAGGCTTACATGGAAAGCCTGTACAACGCTCTGGGCGTGTTCCTGCCCCTGATCGTTGTCAACTGTATCATTCTGGGCCGTGCCGAGATGTTCGCCTGCAAGAACAGCATCGTGGACTCCGCACTGGACGGCGTGGGCATGGGCGTTGGCTACACCCTCACCGCTACCCTGATGGCATCCATCCGTGAGATCCTGGGCAGCGGCACATGGCTGGGCTTCCAGGTGATCCCGGAAAGCGTTGCCAAGGTCTCCATCATGACGCAGGCTCCCGGCGCATTCTTCTGCTTTGGCCTGTTGATGGCCGGCTGTGTGTGGCTGGAAGGCAAGCTGGATGCCCGCATCGAGCGCAAGAGCTGCTGCGACCTTGATAACCTGAAGAAGGAGGCAGAATAAGATGTTAGTAAAACTCGCTGCGATCTTCTTCAGCATGATCCTGGTCAACAACTACGTGCTGGTGAAGTTCTACGGTATCTGCCCGTTCCTGGGCGTTTCCAAGAAGCTGGATTCCTCCATTGGTATGTCCGGCGCTGTTATCTTTGTTATGCTGGTGGCAACGGCTGTCACCTTCCCCATCCAGATCTTCGTTCTGAACCCGGCTGACCTGGGCTACCTGCAGACCATCGTGTTCATCCTGGTCATTGCAGTGCTGGTGCAGTTCATCGAGATCTTCCTGAAGAAGTATGTTGTTGCACTGTACAATTCTCTGGGCGTTTACCTGCCCCTGATCACCACCAACTGCTGCGTGCTGGCCGTGACCATTCTGGTCGTGGACGACTACGGCGCAGACGTTGCTACCCTTGGCTTTGCCGCTGCCTACATTGAGGCTCTGGTCTGTGCCGTGGGTGCAGGTGTCGGCTTTATGCTGGCCATGGTCATGTTCAGCGGCGTGCGCAAGCGTGTGGAAGCCTGCGATCCCCCGGCACCCTTCAAGGGCCTGCCCATCACCCTGATCGCAGCAGCCATCACCAGCCTGTCCTTTATGGGCTTCGGCGGCCTCGTCGAAAACCTGTTCAACGTGACGCTGTAAGGGAGGAACAGGATTATGAATATTGTATCTGCTGTGATCCTCTGTACCATCGTGGGCGCGATCGGTGCCGTTGTTCTGGTGCTGGCCGCAAAGTTCATGGCGGTTGAGGAAGACCCCCGTATTGAAGAAGTTTCTGCCTGCCTGGCCGGTGCAAACTGCGGCGGCTGCGGCTACGCCGGCTGTGCCGACTACGCAAAGGCCGTTGTTATGGACGGCGTTCCCTGCGACAAGTGCGCACCCGGCGGCCCCAAGGCTGCTGCCGCCATCGCCAAGATCATGGGCGGTGAGGCAAGCGCTGTGGAAAAGAAGGCTGTGGTCCAGTGCCAGGGCAACTCCGAGCACTGCAAGCCCAGCTATGAGTACAAGGGCATCCAGACCTGCGCCGCTGCCGCGACCCTGTACGGCGGCCCCAAGACCTGTACCTTTGCCTGCATCGGCCTGGGCGACTGCACCAAGGTGTGTAAGTTCGATGCCATCCACATTGTGGACGGCGTGGCCAAGGTGGACAAGGACAAGTGCACCGGCTGTGGTGCCTGCGCCAACATCTGCCCCAAGCACGTCATTATGATCGACGCAGGCGGCCCCCGCAAGCCCGTGGTCATGTGCTCCAATCAGGATAAGGGTGCTGTGGCAAACAAGCTGTGCACCACCTCCTGCATTGCCTGCGGCATGTGCGAGCGCACCTGTAAGTTCGATGCCATCCACGTTGTGGACGGTGTGGCCCGTGTGGACTACGACAAGTGCAAGGGCTGCGGCATGTGCGCCCAGAAGTGCCCCAAGCACATCATCCTCTTCCCGCTGAAGGACGATCCGAATCCCCCCAAGCCCGTGGTGAAGCAGGCTCCGAAGCCCGCTGCCGCTCCTGCCGCTCAGGCAGAGGCCGCCGCAAAGGCTGAGGAAGCAAAGGCTCCCGAGGCCCCCAAGGCTGAGTAAGCGGAATCCATTGTAATATGGTAAAGCGCCCCCATTGCTCCTTTGAGTGATGGGGGCGCTTTTTGGTGAGGCACGCCCTCTCAGTCTCGCATTCGCTCGACAGCTCCCCCGAGGGGGGAGCCAACGCATCTGCAATGGAAACGGGAGCTTTGGGCAGGCTTTTGGGCGGTAAATGCCGCTGAAGGTCGAGCCGCAATTGGCTCTCCCTTTGGGAGAGCTGGCAAAGCCGTCAAGCTTTGACTGAGAGGGCTCCGAAAACTTTTTTCAAAAAATCTCGAAAAAAAGTGAAAGGAATCTGCGTTTCATGTATTATAGAGAGTGAAACTGCGAATAGACAACGCAAAACGGCGAGATATATCAATGCGGCGGGGCGTGCGGATAAGTTAGACTGCGCTACTCCCCGCGATATATTACGGCGGTTCATAACTTGCTGTATATCGCAGAATATTTTGTCCGAAAAGGGGAAGGAAAATAAAATTTCACTATTGAAAATGCCGGGTGTACATGCTATAATTAATAATGGGTATATCTGGAAAAAATAACTTGCCGAGAGAAAGAAGGCCGACAAAGGTTGGATATCTTTCTCCTCGGCTTTGCCAAAAATACTATGATGCAGGGAGGGCTCCACTGTGCGGAAAAATCATCACGGAAAAAAAGATAGGCTAACGTGAAAAGAATGCGTAAAGTATCCCCCGGGCTTGTCTGCATCGTGCTGGGTGTGGTGCTCCTGCTGGCGGCGGGCGGCCTGTACGCCTACAACCGCTACGAAGATGCCCACGCCGGTGCCGAGGCCCAGACCGTGGTGGCCGACCTTCAGCAGAAGGTGGAGACCCCGGAACCGGAGGCAGAGAGCGGCCCCCTGGACCCCGAGCTCCCGGTGGTGGAGATCGACGGCAACGAATATGTGGGTGAGATCTCCATTCCCGCCATCGGCATTGAACTGCCGGTGATGAGCGAGTGGAGCTACCCCCGCCTGAAGATCGCCCCCTGCCGCCAGTTCGGCTCTTCCCGCACCGATGATCTGGTCATCGCAGCACACAACTACGAGAGCCATTTCGGCAAGCTGACCTCCCTCACAGCGGGGGACAGCGTCACCTTCACCGATATGGACGGCATCGTGAATGAGTACGTCGTGAATAAGGTCGAAGTGCTTGACCCCCACAGTGTGGAGGAAGTGGAACACAGCGGCTACGCCCTGGTGCTGTACACCTGCACTTATGGCGGCAAGACCCGTGTCACCGTCTTCTGTGATCGTGCATCGTAAAAATCAAGGCTGAAAAACAAAAAGAAGCCCCGACATTCGTCGGGGCTTCTTTTTTACTATGTGGGAACTCCCTCCGTCATTGCTGACGCAATGCCACCTCCCTCTCAGAGAGAGGCTTTTCGCTGCCGTAAGGCTCCCTCCTAGAGGGAGCTGTCGCCGGAGGCGACTGAGGGAGTTACTGTTTTTTCCACCGCCGCATCACACCCATGCCCAGCGCATAGGGGCCGGTGTGCACGGCAATGGTGCAGCCGATCTGCAGCAGGACCACATTGCACTCGCAGGTGGGGTACTTGGCGCGCAGGGCGGCGCGGGTCTGCATCCAGAGCCGCTTGCCCTCGTCGGCATCGTAGCCGTAGCCCACCGTGATGCAGTAGTCATCGGGTGTGCCGTTGTGTTCGGCCAGATAGGTCATCAGCAGGTCGAGGGCCTTCTCAAAGCTCTTCTGGCGGCCGCGGGCCACGCCAGCGGAGAAGATCTCGCCCTCCTTGAACAGGATCATGGGCTTGATGCCCAGAATGTTGGCGGCACGGCCCGTGACTTTGCCGATGCGCCCGCCCTTGATGAGGTAGTCCAGATTACCCACCGTGAAGAAGATCTGGTTGGTGATCTTCTCCGCTTCCAGCCAGGTCACGGCTTCGTCCAGCGTACAGCCTGCATCCCGCATGGCCACCGCGTTTTCCACCACGATGGATTCGGTCACGGTGGCGGCGGTGCTGTCAATGACCTCGATCTTAGCATCGGGGAAATCCTCCAGCACCAGCTCCCGGGCGTTGCGGGCACTGCCCACGCAGCCGCTCATCTTGCTGGTAAAGCAGATGCAGAGCACCGGGCGGCCCGCCTCGGCATGGGCCCGGAAGGCGGTCTCAAAATCCTCCAGAGAAGGCAGGCTGGTCTTGGGGTAGGCCGCGGGGTTATCTACCATGAACTGGTAGAAATCGCGCACGGCGATCTCCTTGCCTTCCTTGCGGTAGTGCTCACCGTCCAGCGAGACATAGAAGGGGATGATCTCAATATTCAGTGTTGCGGCCGTCTCAGGGGTCAGGTCGCAGGCGCTGTCCGTGATGATATCAAACATAGTCACGCTTCCTTTTCAATGCGGCGGGTTCTGTGGCGCGGATCAGACGTTGTGATGGATGTAGGCCTCACGCTCGGCACCAACGGAGATGTAGGTGATCTTGCAGCCAATAGCCTTTTCCAGATACTCAACGTAATCGCGGGCTTCCTGGGGCAGATCCTCCCACTTGCGGGCGGCAGTGATATCGCAGTGCCAGCCGGGCAGATACTCCACCACGGGCTGTGCGGTGTCCAGAGCCATGCCCATGGGGAAGCGCTTGGTGATGGTGCCGTCGGTCAGCTTGTAGCCGGTGACCATGGGGATCTTCTCCATGTAGTCCAGCACGTCCAGCAGGGTCAGGGCAACCTCATCGCAGCCCTGGCAGAACACGCCGTAGTGGCTTGCCACCAGGTCGATGGGGCCAACGCGGCGGGGACGGCCGGTGGCTGCACCGTACTCGTGGCCAGCCTCACGCAGGGCGTGCTTCTCTTCCTCGGTCATGGCCAGCTCAGTGACAAAGGGGCCGTCGCCCACGCAGGAGGAGTAAGCCTTCATCACGCCGATGCTGTTGGTCAGCTTGTGGCCCGGGATGCCTGCGCCGATGGGGGCGTAAGCGCCGATGACGTTGGAGGAGGTGGTGTAGGGGTAGATGCCGAAGTCGATGTCGCGCAGAGCGCCCAGCTGGGCCTCGAACAGCACCTTCTTGCCGGCGGCATCAGCGTCAGCCAGATACTGGCCCACGTCGCAGATGTAATCCTTGAAGATGGCGGCATACTTCTCCAGCCATGCCCACATCTCGTCCACGCTGATGGGGGCGGAGTGGTAGCTGCCCTCCATCACCAGGTTCTTGGAATCCACCATGGTCACCAGGCGCTTCTTCACGCTGTCGTCCAGGTGGAGCAGGTCGCCCATGCGCAGGGTCTTCTTCATGTACTTGTCACCGTAAGTGTAGGCGATGCCGCGCTTGGTGGAGCCGAACTGTGCGCCGGTCTTGGCCAGGCGGGCCTCTTCCAGGCCGTCCTGATCGACATGGTAGGGCATGGTGATGGTGGCCCGGTCGGAGATCTTCAGGTTATCGGGGGTGATGGTGATGCCCTGCTCCCGCAGCTTGTTGATCTCGCCGTCCAGATGGTGCGGGTCGATGACCATACCGTTGCCCATCACGCAGACAACGTTGGGGCGCAGGATGCCGGAGGGCAGCAGGTTCAGCACGAACTTGCCGCGCTCGTTCTTGACGGTGTGGCCGGCGTTGTTGCCGCCCTGATAGCGGGCAACAATGTCATAATCCTGGCTGAGCAGGTCGACCATGCGGCCTTTGCCCTCGTCGCCCCAGTTGATACCGGTGATGGAAGTAAGCATACGTTTTTACCTCTTTCGTAAAAATTCGTAATCTAGGCAATACCGAGGTATCGCCATCAGGCATTTCAGCCTTCTCCGGGAACATCCGGGATCCGCTGCCGTTCTTTTATTATAGCATACTGCCTTGCAGATTTCCATAGTGATTTTTGGTGCAATTGTGCAAGGCTGCCTTAACTTTTCGGGGTGTTTGCGCTCCCCTGCCCGGCATGCTCAGCCTGGATGTCATTGGCGGCCTCTTTGGCGGTGCGGGCGTACTCGGCATAAGGGATCTTCGCGCCGTCAGCGGTCTGCACGTAGGTGGAATCCAGCTGCGCCTTGAACGAGGCACGCATCTCGGCCAGGTATTCCTTGCGCAGGGCATCGCGCTCGGCGGTTTCGCGCTCATTCAGGCCAACGGTCTTGGCCTTTTTTGCCAGCGCGTTGATGCGGTCAATTTTGGATTTTTCCATGGTGTATGTCTCCTTGTTGTTTGTATTTTGCCATTATACCACATTTTCACAGCAATTTCATTTTACTTTTCCGAAAAAACGTGTATAATAAGAAAGTATACAATTTTGAAAAAGACAGGAG
>OHAY01003660.1_pt1 | contig 10318 bp, 9 predicted proteins | sample 1577191 | NCBI WGS metagenome assembly OHAY01 (sample SAMEA3541504, study PRJEB24748) | human gut metagenome | biome: human gut; feature: human-associated habitat; material: faeces | place: China | collected 2012 | reverse complement strand
CTTTCACCAATCGCTTCCATTGGCTTTCCAAACTCTTTTTTCAGATCTTTTTCTTTAAGTTCTTTATCTGACATATTTCCATCCTGCTTAGAACTTGGAGTTAGATTTGTTTAATTCAGTCGGTTGTGAATAGTGTAAGCTCTTGCCATCTTTTGACAGATAGACTAAAAGCTCCTGTTTTTTGCCATAAAAAGGAATGACCCGGTCATCTTGCTCCATATCGTCGGCAGTTTGATAATTGCCGCATACAGCGCAGAGAGTTGGTTTAAAAGAGCCGGAGACATAGATGAAACTTTTATCATAGCCTTCACTGTCAGCACTCTTAGGACTTCCGGCATAAGCCTCACCAAAGAGGGAACCGAAGATAATGATGCTGTGGGAGGCAATGACTCGGGCAGTAGCGGCCACATTGCCAAAGATGACGACGCTATTGTCTTTAGCTGAAATGATTTCACCAGCTCTAACATTACGGCTGATGACCATTAAAGGCTCTGCAATTTTGACCTCATAGGGCACATTGACTTTAACTGGAACTTCAATAGTAAAGGTCTTAGTGACGATACGCGGTTGCAGGCTTTCCTCTCGGATTCTGACAAAGCGATTGGAATTGACAATAGGGACTTTTTTCTCTTTAAGGCATTTAACATTCTCTTCTGAGGTAATACCGGAGATGCCTAAAAGATAGGTATCAAATTTGCTACAGATCTCCACAAGCTTAGGATAATCAAGGTCCTCAAAGGATTTAATTTCAGAGGCCTCTAAAACTAAGGGAGAGTAGGCGTAAAAATCACGATTAGGAGTGATCTTTACATTTAATAGTTGCTCTAAGTGCTCGGGATCTAGATCTTTGATGACAATGGTATTAAAGGAATAACCAGTGCGCATCAAGCCACCGTTAACCGCAAGGGGTTTGCCGTCACCAGAGGTAATATTCGTGGTCATGGATCAAAAAGCCTATTTCTTCTCAATAATTTCTAAATTCTAGCATATTGAAAAACTTTGTGCAGAATGATCAATCTTTTCCGTGATTTAGGGCGGTTTTAGACAATTTTTTTTAAAGTTTTGAAGTCTTTTTTAAGTATGAGTTAACTATTATTAGCACTATTTTGGCAAAAGCTCATTAGCTTAACTTCTGATAGTTAAGAGCTTTTATCTTATAAAAGATACCCTAAAAGCATAATGGGGAGAAGATTTAATATTTTGTAAATATTATAAAAATTTCTCCTGCGACTTTTTATCTATCGATTTGCTTTTAAATATTTCTCACCATGTAAAAATACATTTGTAAAAATCAAAAATCTAAAATGGCATTTTTAAGCCTTTTTAAAATTTGATTTTCTAAAATTTCATAAGAATTTAGCTGTTTTTATTAACGTTGCGTAAAATTTAATGCTAACTTATTGAAAATATTAGATTTAAAATTTTGACACTTTCTGCTTTTGCTGAAACTTATTTCAGGTAATTTTTCTTAATTTCAAAAAAAGCTGAATTTTTAGCCAAATATCAATACTTGTATACTAATAGTTCAGGGTATTTATACAAGTTTGTTTACACTTGCACAGCGATCGCTGAACATTTGTAATATACATTGATTAAAAAATGTGATCTATGTGAAATTTTAGGTCACTTAATTCTTTAAATTTCATATCAAGCTAATTCACTTAATCGAGGAAACAAATTATGAAGTTAAATAAGTACATCGACCACACCATCTTAAAGTCCGACGCTACTGAGGCTCAGTTAGACAAGATCATTGAGGAAGCTCGTGAGAATGATTTCATGTCCGTCTGCGTAAGCCCAATGTGGGTTAAAAAGTGCGCCAAGGCTTTAGCTGATACCGATGTTAAGGTTTGCACTGTTATCGGCTTCCCGCACGGTGTTCACACCACTGCTGTTAAGGCTTTTGAGACCCGCGATGCCGTAGCTAACGGTGCTACCGAAGTCGATATGGTTATTCCTGTTGGCGCTTTAAAGGATGGCAAGCTTGATTATGTCCGCAACGACATCAAGGCTGTTGTTGATGCCGCAGGCGCAGGCGTTATCACCAAGGTCATCATCGAGTCCTGCTTATTAACTGACGAGGAAATTGTCACTGTCTGCAAGATTGCCAAGGAAGTTGGTGCTGACTTCGTTAAGACCTCTACTGGCTTCTCTACCGGTGGTGCTACCGTTCACGCTGTTGAGCTCATGCGCAAGACCGTAGGTGAGGATACCGGTGTTAAGGCCTCAGGTGGTGTCAGAACTCTCGAAGACGCTAAGGCCATGATTGCCGCTGGCGCTAACCGTATCGGTACTAGCAACGGCGTAACTATCGTTCAGGGCGAATAAGCTTCAAGCTACAAACATAAGTACAGATTAAAAAGAGAAAAATATTATGTCAGAAATCACTCAAAATTCCGTAGCTAAGGACGAAATCGTCCAGTTACCTGACGGCTATTTAAGCAAGACCCCGTGGTTCCAGTATATCCTCATCTCCTGCATGTTCCCGTTATGGGGCTGTGCCGCTAGCTTGAACGATATCTTAATTGCTCAGTTCAAGAGCGTTTTCACTCTCAGTGACTTCGCTACTGCTTTAGTACAGAGTGCCTTCTATGGTGGTTACTTCTTAATCTCCATTCCGGCAGCTCAGATTATTGCAAGAACCACCTATAAGACCGGTATCTTAATCGGCTTAGGCTTCTACATCATCGGCTGTACCTTATTCTTCCCGGCATCCGGCATGGCAACCTATACCATGTTCCTCTTTGCCGTATTCGGTATCGCTATTGGCTTAGGCTTCTTAGAGACCTCTTGTAACACCTATTCCACCATGTTAGGACCTAAGGATAAGGCTACTTTACGTCTGAATATCTCTCAGACCTTCTATCCTATTGGTGCTATCACCGGTGTGCTCTTAGGCAAGTACTTAATCTTCCAGGAAGGTGAGAGCTTATCTAATCAGATGGCCGCTATGACCGCTGAAGCCTTACACGCCTTCAAGCTCGAGTGCTTACAGTACACCTTAGAGCCGTACAAGGTTATCATCGGTATCTTAGCTGTAGTCTTCGTTATCGCCTTATTAACAAAGATGCCTTCTTGCAAGGTTCAGAACAATGCTAATGTTGCAAAACCTGGCTTTGTTGAGACCATTAAGTACTTATTATCAAACCGCCGCTTCATGGTTGGTATCTTCACTGAGTTCTTATACGTCGGTATGCAGGTTGCTGTATGGTCCTTCACCATCCGTTTAGCCTTAAGCTTAGACAGCTCCATCAACGAGCGTAATGCTTCTGACTTCATGGTCTTCAGCTTCATCTGCTTCTTCGTCGGTAAGTTTGCCGCTAACGTACTCTTTACTAAGTTCTCTGTTAACAAGGTAATGGTTGTATTCTCACTCTTAGGTGTAGCTTTAATCCTCTATACCGCTTTAGCACCGAACTTCTCTGCTATCTATGCTGCTGTTGCCGTATCCATCATGATGGGACCGGGCTGGGCTACCATTTATGCTGAGACCTTAAAAGAGGCTGATCCTAAGTACAAGGAAACTGCTGGTGCCATCTGCGTCATGGCCATCGTTGGTGCCGCCGTTGTTCCGGCAATCCAGGGTTTAGTATCCGATATGTTAGGCTCTTTACAGTTATCCTTCTTAGTTAACGCAGTTTGCTTCTCTGTTATCGCACTGTTCTTCTTAGCTAAGTTAAAGCGTGAGAACTAATCTTAAGGGAGATAAATAAAATGGCTATCGTAAAACTTTACAAAAGAGATTTCGAAGAGAACGCTAAGGTAATTGTCTCCCACAAGGATTTGTGTGTAGAGATTAAGAAATATGCCTCCGGCATTGAGTCCTTAACCATTAAAAACTCTAAGGGTCACGTTGAGGTTCTCCCCTTCATGGGCCAGATTATCTGGGACGTAGTCTTCAACGGCAAATCCTTAAAGTTACACAATATCTTTGATATGCCGCGTCCGGCTAAGACCATTATCGACACCTATGGTTGCTTTGCCTTCCATTCAGGTCTCTTAGCTAACGGCTGCCCGGCACCTGATGATACGCATCCGATGCACGGTGAGTTCTCCATCACCGATATCCATGAGGCTTATCTGGAGATTGAAGAGAACAGCATCAAGGTCGTCTCTAAGTGCAATTATTGCCAGGGCTTTGGCTTCCACTATATCGCTAAGCCTTCTGTAAGCTTAGAGTCTGAGGCCTCCTGCATTGATATTGATTTAGAGGTTGAGAACCTGACTGCATCTCCGATGCCGCTTCAATATATGTGCCACATGAACTACGCATATTTTGATAACGCTAAGATTACCTCTAATATTCCTGACAGCGCCTTTAAGCTCCGTGAGTCCATCCCCTCTCACGTCCACCCGACTGAGAAGTGGCTGGCCTATAACGAGCAGTTAAAGGAGTTACAGAAAGAGGGTAAGACCTTATCTGTACTCAATGAAAAGCAGATGTACGACCCAGAAATCGTCTTTATGGCTGACGGTGTTGATAAGTATGCTGAGGACGCTCACTTTGAGATGGATTGTGGCGATGGCGATGTATGCTTCACTGAATACAAGACCTCTGACTTCCCCTGTGCAACTAGGTGGATTATGTACAACCCTGATCTTAAGGTAGCCGCTTTTGTGTTACCGGCCACTTGCCGCCCTGAGGGCTTCAACGCCGCTAAAAAGGCAGGAACTTTAATTTACTTACAGAGTGGTGAGCGTAAACACTTCCACGTCAAAACTGGTATCAAGGCTTAAGGAATTACGAGGAAAGAATTATGAAAATTGCAGTTATCGGCTCAAACATGGTTGATTTAATCTCCTATATCGACAGAATGCCTAACCCCGGTGAGACCATTGAGGCTCCGGAGTTCTCCTTAGGCTGTGGCGGTAAGGGTGCTAATCAGGCAGTAGCTGCCGCTAAGTGTGGCTCTGAAGTTTTAATGCTCACTAAGGTTGGTGACGATATCTTCGGTAAGAATACCTTAGAGAACTTAAAGAGCTTCGGTATCGATACCTCTTGCTGCGAAATCGTTCCGAACATGAGCTCTGGTGTGGCTCCGATTTTCGTCTCTAAGAGCTCTCAAAACTCCATCCTCATCATCAAGGGTGCTAACAATAACTTAAACCCTGAGGATATCGATGCCGCTGAAGACAAGCTCAAAGAGTGCAAGCTCATCGTCTTACAGTTAGAGGTTAAGTTAGAGACTGTTTATCACGCCATCGCCTTTGGTAAGAAGCACGGCATCGCCGTTCTCTTAAACCCGGCTCCGGCTGATCCGCTCTTAGACTTACAGAAGATTAACTCCTGCGAGTTCTTCGTTCCAAACGAGTCTGAGCTTGCCACCTTAACTAAGATGCCAGTTGACACCGACGAGCAGGTTCAAGCAGCCGCTAGAACCTTAATTGAGGCTGGTATTAAGAACGTCATCGTTACTATGGGTAGCCGTGGCTCCATGTTAGTAACTAAGGATGATGTAGTGAAGGTTCCGTGCTTTAAGGTACAGGCTGTTGACACCACTGGTGCCGGCGACGCCTTCATCGGTAGCTTCTCTGACAGTTATGTCAAGACCGGTGACATCGTGCACTCCATGAAGGTGGGCTCTGCTTTTGCTGCCTTATCTGTACAGAAGCGTGGTACTCAGAAGTCCTATCCAGAGCCGCATGAGGTTCAGGCCTTCTTAGAGAGCCATAAGTAAAGAAAATTAAGCTTACCTAAAAATACTAAGGTCGAGTCTTGTGAGGACTCGACCTTTATTTTTTTATACAAAGAACTTTAGCGCAAAGCTAAACGCTCTTGCCATAACTTTAATTCTAAAGCGGTTTGAGACGGAGCAGTACCACCCTTAATATCACGCTTAGCGATGATATTTTCTAACTGTAAGCACGGATAGACATCATCCTCGATGACATCGCTAAACTGCTTGTACTCAGAAACTGCCATCTCTTCTAAAGGCTTCTGCATAGAAATAGCATAGAGAACGACACGGCCGACAATAGAGTGAGCCTCACGGAAAGGAATGCCCTTAGAGACTAAATAATCAGCAAGCTCGGTAGCATTAGAATAACCACCCTTAGCGGCATTTTCTGCGGCCTTATGATTGAGCTTGATACCCTCAAAAACTAAGGCTGCCATATATAAGCTGTCTTCCCAAGTATCCATAGCATCAAATAAGCGCTCCTTATCCTCCTGCAGATCCTTATCATAGGCTAAAGGTAAAGCCTTGCAGGTGACAAGCATACCGGTGAGAGCGGCAACAACACGGCCACACTTACCACGGATGAGCTCTAAAGCATCAGGATTCTTCTTCTGCGGCATTAAGGAAGAGCCGGAGGTAACCTTATCGGATAACTCAACAAAGTGAGCCTCACCGCTATTGTAGATGATGAGATCCTCAGCTAAGCGGGATAAATGCACCATAGAGATGGAAGCATCAGATAAAAGCTCCATGACATGATCACGATCGGAAACAGCGTCTAAGCTGTTAGCTGTAGCCTCTCTAAAGCCTAAAGCACGGGCTAACTTATCGCGATCGATATTATAAGCAGTACCAGCTAAAGCAGCCGAGCCTAAGGGGCTAGTCTTTAATAGCTCTAAGGTATTACCTAAACGCTGATAATCGCGCTCAAACATATTTGCATAAGCTAAAACCCAGTGACTGAAGGTAACTGGCTGAGCTCTTTGCAGATGGGTATAACCCGGGAATAAAGCGCCCTGATTTTCAGAGGCAACTTTAACTAATTCCTTCTCTAAAGTGACTAAAGCCTCACGAACACGCTCACAGGCCTTAAGGCACCAGAGTTTCAGATCTAAGGCGACCTGATCGTTACGGCTACGGCCGGTATGTAATTTCTTACCTAAAGCACCGACCTTTTCGATGAGACGACGCTCGACATAAGAGTGAATATCCTCATCGCCAGCTGAGGCAATAGCATGAATATCCGGGCTAATCTCAGCATGGAGCTCCTGTAAGGCTTTCTTTAAATCCTCACACTCCTGAGCACTCAAAACGCCAGCCTCACAAATAGCCTCAGCCCAGCAAATAGAACCCTCGATATCCTCTAAAGCCATACGATAATCAAACTTTAAGGAATCGTTATAATCCTTAAAACGCTGATCCGGTCCTTCGGTGAACCTTCCACCCCATAAAGCCATAAATACCTCACAAATTGGAAAAACTTAAACTAAGCTCAAAATCCTTGAGCCCTGCAAGCCTGATTCTAGGTATTAGACTTAAACAAGCCTTCTTAAGTCTCAGGCTAGATCAAAAAACGGCTCTAAACCTAAGCTTAGAACCGTTTATTGCTATATAAAAGCTCTAATTAGTGCTTTTGCTTCTGATCGTTAATGGCTCTGATGCGGCTCGGTAAGGAGTACAGACGGATAAAGCCCTCAGCATCAGCCTGAGAGTAAACGTCATCGGCACCAAAGGTTACGAAGTCGAAGTTGAATAAGGAGTTCGGAGAATCCTTCTGAATAATGTCGATATTGCCCTTATAGAGCTTAACTACGACCTTACCGTTTAAGTCCTGAGCTAAATTGTCAGCTGCGGCTAATAAAACCTCACGCAGACGAGTGAACCAGCGGCCATCATAGACTAACTGAGCAAACTCAATAGCTAAGTGCTCACGGAAAACGCGTACAGACTTGTCCTCAACTAACTGCTCAATAGCACGTAAGGCCTTCCAAATAATGGTGCCACCCGGGGTCTCATAGCAACCACGGGACTTCATGCCAACTAAGCGGTTCTCAGTGATGTCGATACGACCAACACCGTGACGAGCACCGACCTCATTTAACTTCTCGATGATCTGGAACGGAGTCATCTTCTCGCCATTGATCTCAGTAACAAAGCCCTTCTCAATGGTTAACTCAAAGGTCTCAGGGGTGTTAGGGGCCTTCTCCGGATCGGTAGTCCATACCCAAACGTTCTCAGACGGAGCATTCCAGGTATTCTCTAACTCACCACCCTCAGTAGAGATGTGTAAGCAGTTAGCATCACGGCTGTAGATCTTCTTTAAGGTAGCCTTGCACGGAATGTTACGAGCCTCTAAGTAGGCTAATAACTCTTCACGAGACTGCATGTCCCAAATACGCCAAGGAGCGATAACGTCTAACTGCGGAGCTAAAGCGGCAACAGCGCTCTCAAAACGCACCTGATCGTTACCCTTACCGGTAGCACCGTGAGCGATAGCATCAGCACCTTCAGCGATAGCGCACTCAACCATGGCCTTAGCGATTACAGGTCTGGCAATAGCGGTACCTAAGAGGTATTCACCCTCATAAATAGCACCAGTCTTCATGGCCTCAAAGACATAATCACGGACGAACTCTTCACGTAAGTCCTTGACGATGCACTTGCTAGCGCCGGACTGAATGGCCTTCTGCTCGATACCCTCTAAGTCATCACGCTCTTGACCTACGTCAGCGACGAAGCAGATAACCTCACAGTCACCATAGTTCTCTTTAAGCCACGGTACGATGGTAGAAGTGTCAAGACCGCCTGAATAGGCTAAGACTACTTTCTTATAGTGCTTGTTCTCGTGTTTTAACATCTTTTTTATATTCCTCAAGGAAAAAACTTAAATAAGCTTAGCAAGTAATGCCATATGAATATGTAAACGATTCTCTGCCTCATCGAAGACCACAGACTTATCTCCGTCCATGACCTCATCGGTAATCTCATAATTACGGTGAGCCGGCAGGCAGTGTAAAACGATTTGAGCGCCGGATTTATCGACTAAATTCTGATTGATCTGATATGGCATGTACTTCTTCTTGACGGTATCAAGCGGAGTGTTGTCACCCATTGACACCCAAGTATCAGTATAAACAACATCCATATTCTTGATGTTCTCAATATCGCTTCTAACCTCAAGCTTGCAACCGTTCTTAGCGGCTAATTCATAAGCACGAGTGAAGATCTGCACATCCGGACCGCAGCCCTGCGGGCAGAAGCAGCTGACGTTAACACCTAAAATAGCACCGGCAACTAATAAGGAATTAGTTACATTATTGCCGTCACCGACATAAGCTAAGTTAACGCCCTGTAATTTACCTAAATGCTCTCTGACGGTCATATAATCAGCCATAGCCTGAGCTGGGTGATAGAGATCGGATAAGGCATTGATAACAGGAACACTTCCGTACTGAGCTAACTGCTCTAAAGTATTCTGAGCATAGACACGGCCGACTAAGCAATCAACCCATCGGCACAGATTACGAGCATAATCGCCAATGGTCTCACGCTTACCTAACTCACCATTTTGCAGATCTAAATAAACGCCATGACCACCTAAACGGTAAAAGGCTAATTCAAAGGTGGTACGAGTTCTTAAAGACGGCTTCTCGAACATGATGGCGCCACTGCGGCCCTTGAGGACTTCGCTATACTTAGAAGGGGTCTTCTTCATATCAGCGGCGGTATCAATAATGTCGAGGTACTCGTCCTGGTTAAATTCAAAACCGGTTAAAAGATGACGCATATGTAAACTCCGTAAATCTATGCATCGGATGAATAATCACAAAGGCTTTGCTTGCCTTAATAAGGATCTTTTTATCTTAGCAGAAAGCAGGAAAATACAAATTATAAATAAAATTTGATCCGCTGAGGTGCAAATTAATCTTTAAAGAAAGCCTAAACGCCGTAAAGCTAGAGTTAAACAAGCTATAGCACGCGATTCAGTGAGAGGAGAGTCCTCAGCAAAGACTAAATCTATAGCCTCTTTAGGAGTAGCCTTGATAAGCTCAATCGGCTCAGGTTCATCACCGGAAAATACCTTATGCGCTTTAAGATCAGTACACAAAAAGGTATACATTTTCAAAGACAACATCCCCGGCGCTACGGTCATTTCCTGACGTAAAGCTTCAATTTTCTGCGCGCTAAAGCCAATTTCTTCTTGAAGCTCTCGATTACACGCCGCCTTAGGACTTTCTCCGGCATCGATCTTGCCTTTAACAAAGCCTAATTCATAGCGCTCAAAACCACAGGCATATTCAGAGGTTAAATAGAAATGGCTGCCATCAAAAGGCACGGCTAAAATCGCGCCATGTCCACCATATAAACGTTCATAAGTGCGTTTTTGATGATTAGAAAACTCTAAGTCTAATTGCTCGACGGTAAAATAACGCGACACCTTGTGCTTGCGTCTGTCGCTAATACGCGGCGTCTGTGCAGCTAGCGCCGATAAGTCCATACCCAGACCTCCTCTTTATCTCAACTCTTTCCTATCTGAGGAAATCATAATGCTATCTTTTTATTGTGCCAAACTATTGTAAAACTTTATCTATGATGTACAAAAAAGCTCTTTTAAAATGTAAAATTGTGCACCGTAAAGG
>OHAY01003655.1_pt1 | contig 10326 bp, 10 predicted proteins | sample 1577191 | NCBI WGS metagenome assembly OHAY01 (sample SAMEA3541504, study PRJEB24748) | human gut metagenome | biome: human gut; feature: human-associated habitat; material: faeces | place: China | collected 2012 | reverse complement strand
CGTCCACCCGGTGGCCCTCCAGCAGCCAGGCCTTGACGATCTTCTTCTGGAACTTGTAGGTGATCTCCTCCAGATACTGGTCCATGTCGGGGTGAGATTCCAGATACTTCTCGTGCCACTTTTCGATCATGGCGTTCCAGCGCTGCTCGCGGACGTTCTTGTCATCGGTGTCCATAGCGGCCTTGGCCTCGTCCATGAAGTTGGCCACGATGTCATCGAACAGCTCCTGATCGAAGGAGGCGTGGGGATAGTCGAACTTGGGCTTGCCGATCTCGGCGACCATCTTGTTGATCAGCTCGATCTGCTTCTGGTTCTCCTCGTGGGCCTTCTGAATGGCCTCGAACATCTTGTCGTTGGGGACCTCGTTGGCGCCGGCCTCGATCATGACCACCTTCTTGCCGGTGGAGACCACGGTGACGTCCAGATCAGAGACCTTGCGCTGTTCGCTGGTGGGGTTGATGACCAACTCGCCGTCCACCAGGCCCATCTTCACGGCGCCCACAGGACCGTTCCAGGGGATATCGGAGATGGCCAGAGCGGCGGAGGTGCCGATCAGAGCGGCGATCTCGGGAGAGCAGTCATGATCCACAGCCATGACGGTGGCCATGATGGACACATCATTGCGGAAGTCATAGGGGAACAGGGGGCGGATGGGGCGGTCGATGACGCGGCTGGTGAGGATGCCCTTCTCGCCGGGGCGGCCCTCGCGGCGGTTGAAACTGCCGGGGATACGGCCCACGGCGTACATCTTCTCCTCAAAGTCCACGCTCAGGGGGAAGAAATCGATGCCGTCCCGGGGACGGGCGGAGGCGGTGGCGCAGACCAGCACGCGGGTGTCGCCGTAGCCCACCATGACGGCGGCGTTGGCCAACTCAGCCAGCTTGCCCACTTCCAGGGTCAGGGGACGGCCTGCCAGTTCCATCTCGTACTTATGATAGCCGGGGAACTGCCGATGGGTGATAATGGTTGACATAAGATTGCTCCTTTACTCAGATGCTCGGGAGCGGCTCTTTTCGTATTTGAAAGCATGTCCGAGATTCGGGCACAGTTTCAAACACAAAAAGCAACAGCCCCCGGCGAAAAAATGACTGGAAATTCGCAGAAAAGGGTGACGGAGAACCGCTCCGTCACCCTCATTGCTTCTTACTTCCGGATGCCCAGCTTGGCGATCAGGGCACGATAGCGCTCGATATCCTTCTTCTGCAGATAGTCCAGCAGGCTGCGGCGCTTACCGACCATCTTCAGCAGACCACGGTTGGAGTGCTTGTCCTGGGGGTTGGCGCGCATGTGCTCGGTGAGGATGTTGATGCGCTCGGTGAGGATCGCGACCTGAACCTCGGGGGAGCCAGTGTCGGTCTCGTGGGTACGGTTGGCCTCGATCACGGCCGTCTTCTGATCTTTACGCAGCATTGTGTGTTTCCACCTTTCAAAAAATTCTCCGTGAACTGCGCCCTGGGAGTGGTGAAATCCTCCGCGGAACGAAGTCCCGGAATTGCGCACAAATTCACGTGCTGAACAAGTTTACCATAGGAATGTGCGGTTGTAAAGAGAAAAATGCAAAAAATTCCTTATTTTTATAAAAGGAGCGGGGAAAAGAGGCGGAAAATATTTTTTTGAAAGGGGATTGACAGAGAGAAACGGCCGTGTTATCCTAACTGTACTAACACACATAGTACAGTTGGTACAGTTCGGAGGAACGTTATGAAGGTCATCAAGAAGGTAGTAGCCGCCCTGATGGTGCTGGGAGCACTGGCGGCGCTGACGGTAGGCGTGGTTTTGAAGCCGGGCCGGAAAGGAGACGAAACATGATGCTGTTTGGTTTTGCGGGGATCGCCGCCATCGTGGGTCTGATTTTTGCCGCTGTTGTTCTGGTGTCCGTGGCCTTGCAGCCCTGAGCGCGGGGCGGATGCGATGAGTACGCTGTTTTTGCTTGGTATCGCAGGCGCGGTACTGCTGGTTATTTTGCTGACAGCGGTGATCCTGCACCGCTGATCGAACATTCCTCAGAAAGGAGGAGGCACATGTGCTGACATTGAATTACCGGGACTCCCGTCCCATTTATGAACAGATCAAGGATGGCCTGCGGCGGATGATCGTCACCGGGGCCATGGCTCAGGACGAAAAGCTGCCGTCGGTCCGGGCGCTGGCCACCCAGCTGTCCATCAATCCCAACACCATCCAGCGGGCCTATAACGAGCTGGAAGCGGAAGGCTATATTTACTCCGTGGCGGGAAAGGGCAGCTTCGTCAGCGGTACGGCGGACGCCGACGCTGTCCGGCGGGAAACGCTTCGGGCGGATGTGAAAAAACTGCTGAATGAGCTGCGGTATCTGGGCGTGACGGAAGCGGACGCTGCGGCGCTCATCAAGGAGGTATACGAGCAATGATCGAAGTGAAAAACGTCGTCAAGACCTTTGACGGCTTTGCCGCCCTGAATGACGCCACCATCAGCGTGCCCACCGGGGCCGTCTATGGGCTGGTTGGTCCTAACGGAGCGGGCAAGTCCACCATCATCCGCCATCTCACCGGCATTTTCCGGCAGGACAGCGGCACCGTGCGGCTGGGCGGCGAGGATGTGTGGGAAAACGCGGCGCTGAAGGCCAAGATCGCCGCCATTCCCGATGATTGGTACTATTTCAATTCCGCGGGCATCGGGGATATGATGCGGTTCTACAAGGGGTTCTATCCCAATTTTTCCACGGAGCGGTATGAAAAGCTGCGGGAAGTGTTTGATTTGGACGAAAAGCGGCCGATCCGGCGGTTTTCCAAGGGTATGCAGAAGCAGGCGGCCTTCTGGCTGGCTCTGTCCGCCATGCCGGATTATCTGATCCTGGATGAGCCTGTGGACGGTCTGGACCCGGTGATGCGCCGTCAGGTGTGGAGCCTGATGATGGGCGATGTGGCGGAGCGGGGCACTACGGTGCTGGTGTCCAGCCACAACCTCCGGGAGCTGGAGGACGTGTGCGACCATGTGGGCATCATGGACCACGGCCATGTGCTGCTGGAGCGGAGCCTGGCCCAGCTGCAGGACAACATGGTGAAATTGCAGGTGGTGTTTCCTGACGGCATGGAGGACGTTCCGGCGGAGCTGCCGGTGCTTCACGCCTCGAAGCTCGGCCGGGTGCATACCCTCATCATGCGGATGAACGCGCAGGAGGCCACGGAGCGGCTGATGGCTTACAGCCCGCTGCTGGTGGACGCCATCCCCCTGACGCTGGAGGAGATCTTTATTTACGAATTGGGAGGTGCGGATTATGCGGTCAAAGACATCGTGCTTTAACGGCACTCTTTTCCGGAAAAACCTGTCCCGGTACTGGCCGCTGTGGGGCCTGGCCTCCTTCGGCGGGGCCATGTTCCCTCTGGCGATGTTGCTGGAGCTGCTGCACGACGGGTTCCGGTTCTGGTCGCCTCTGGAGACCAGACAGGCGTATTACACTGTGCTGTCCTATGGAGTGCCGGTTATTTCCATCGTGTACGCCATTTTGTGCGCCATGGCGGTGTGGAGCTATCTTTACAACGCCCGCAGCGTGGGGATGATGCACACGCTGCCCGTCCGCCGGGAGGGACTGTTCGTTACCAACGTGCTGTCCGGCCTGACGATGATGGCCATTCCCTACGCCGTGACCGGCGTTTTGCTGGTGCTGGTGACGATGCTGTTCGGCGGCTTTGAGCCGATGGGCGTGCTGGTGACGGTCTTAGGCGTTATGGGGGAGAGTTTGTTCTTCTTCGGCCTTGCCACCCTCTGCGCCTTCATCGTGGGCAACGTGTTCATGCTGCCCGCCCTTTACGGACTGCTGAACTTTATCGCCGTGCTGACGGACTTCATGGTGAACCTGCTGGCGCAGGGCTTCTGCTTTGGCCTGAACAGCAGCTATTCCGGTACCGTGGAGTGGCTCAGCCCCGTGGTATACCTCGTGCAGAAGATCTCTCCCAACAGCACCTACGAGACCCAGTGGGTGACGGATCGACTGGGCGGTCAGCGGTATGAGACCAGTGTGCTGACCTCCGTGACGCTGGAAAACGGCTGGCTCATCGCCGCCTATGCCGCCGCGGGCGCGGCGCTGCTGGGACTGGCGTGGCTGCTGTACCGCAGACGCCGCAGCGAGAGCGCCGGGGACGTGGTGGCCGTGGGCTGGATGAAGCCGGTGTTCCGGTACGGCTGCGCCGTCTACGCCGCCATTCTGGGCGGACGGCTGCTGTACGCCCTGCTGTGGGAGAGTTTTCAGAACGGCCAGTACTTCGCGCTCCTGCCCATGATCTTGTGCATGATCGCGGGCGGCGCCGTGGGCTATTACGCGGCGTCCATGCTGCTGGCGAAAACGCCCCGGGTGTTCAAGACCACCTGGAAGGGGATGCTGGCGGTGGCGCTGGGCTGCGTGGCCCTGTGCGGCGCCATGAAGTACGATCTGTTCGGCGTGACCCGCCGGGTCCCCACGCCGGACAGCGTAAAGCTGGTGAACGTCTACGCCGCCGGCAGCAATTATTACCTGACACCCGGGAAGGACGACGCCCTCATCGAGAAGGTCCGGACGCTGCACCAGACCATTATCGACGATAAGGATTACATTCTGGGATACAGTTCGAGAGCTTACTATGAGGATACTGCCAGTACGGAAATGGCCGTGGAGGACGCCGGGGCGCAGTCAACCATAAGCAATATCCGGATCACCTATATGCTCAACAGCGGGCTGAAGGTGGAGCGGCGGTACAGACTGTATCTGACCTCTGGCCGCATGGCTCAGGAGGGCACCTATGACTATCTGCTGGATCAGCTCATCAACAGCCCGGAGATGCGCCAGAAGCGTATCCGCTGGCGGGATGAGGGCTTCCAGATGACTGAAGCGTGGTTCGAGACATGGAGCGGCGGCGGCACTCTCGGCAGCCGGGAGGCGGGTCTGCTCTTGGACGCCGTGGCCAAGGACGCGGAAAACGGAGACTGGGGCGTGTATAACTGGTTCCTGGCGGATAATGACGCCGACAACTATGACCTCCGCATTCAGTTCGAATACAAGCTGCCGGAGAGCCAGTTCAACAGAATCCATGATACGATCCGGATCAACGTCAAGGAAGGCATGACGGAGACGATCCGGGCGCTGAAGGACCTGAAATTGATCACCGACGCCGATCTGGTCACCAACCGGGAACGGTACCCGTGGCAGTACGCCGTGGGCGGCTGGGACCAATATGACCAGTTCTATAAGCAGTTCCATATGAGCCCCGAGGAATACTATGAACGGTACAGCGAGTACCCGGCGGGGTGGTTCGGGACAGAGAGCGATGAGCTGCCCACGGAGACGGAAAACGCTCCCGCCGTGGATGACAGCCACAGCCCCAGCATGTCCGCCGGGGCGGAGGCCGCCGGTCTCGGCATCATCGGCGGGGCGGACGGTCCCACGGTGATGGTGACAACCGCGGCCTGACATAGACCGTACCGCAAGGACGCTCCCCGGCGGGAGACCGCCGGGGACAGCGTGTCGAAAAAGTCTTTTCGCCCCGCTGAGCAAGTTTTCAGAACTTCATAAAAATTCTGAAAACTTGGGATTTCAATGGCGCAGGACACCCTTCTTGGGTTTCCCGCGCACACCCTTCCTTACCGTTGCGGAAAATTTACCACTTTATCGACAGTCTCGGAGGATACCAAAATGCTGCGCCTGTCTCCGTTCATCACCGTTTACTGCTGCGCGGTGGCGGCCCTGCTGGGCGCCTGTACGGGCAGCTTTTTGGCCTGTCTGGCGTGGCGCACCATCCACGGGGAGTCCGTTCTTCGGGGGCGCTCCCACTGCGACGTCTGCGGCCATGTGCTGGGCGTCCGGGATCTGGTGCCGGTGTTCAGCTATCTGCTCTCCGGCGGCAAGTGCCGCTACTGCGGCACAAAGCTCTCCGCCCGCCATGTGTGGGGGGAGCTGATCTCTGCGGCGGTGTTCGTGAGCCTGCTGCTCCAAAATGATATTTCGCTCCAAACCCTCGAAGGGTGGCTGCTGGCCTGCGTGCTGCTGGCCTGCGCCTTCGCGGATCTGGAGGGGTACATCATTCCCGACCGCTTTATAGCGGCGGGCGTTGTGCTGTTCGCTGTGACGCTGCTGATCGAGCCGGAGCCTTTTCACCGGCTGACAGACGGGCTGATCGGCGGCCTGACCGTAGCCGGCGGATTGCTGCTGCTGTCCCTTTATATGGACAAGCGCATGAAGCGGGAGACGCTGGGCGGCGGCGACATCAAGCTGCTGTTTCTGACGGGGCTCTTTTTCGGCTGGAAAGGGAACCTGCTGTGTCTGGTCCTGGCCTGCGTGGTGGGGATCGTGTGGGGCCTTGCCGGAAAGCGGCGGGGCGAGGCGATCCCGTGGGGACCGTCCATCGCCGTCGGCGCATGGATCACCGCTCTGGCGGGGCAGCCGTTTATCGACTGGTATCTGGGTTTTTTTGCCTGAGTCTTTTTATCGAGAAAGCGAGGACATGACATGGGGAAGATCGTAGGCTTTGAAATTGGCGATCACAGTGTCAAGCTGGTATATTTTGCCGGCAACGAATTGAAAAAGTCGGTGTACGCGGAGCTGCCGGACGCCATGGTGTCCCACGGGCGCATCCTGTCCATGGACGCTATGGCGGATTTCCTGCGGGATACCGCCCGGGCCAACGGTATTCCGCGGGCGGGGGCGGCGGTGTCCCTGTCCTTGGCGGATGCCTATACCCGGGACGTGACCATGCCCGCCATGACGGAGCAGCAGCTGGCCTACAATCTGCCCTTTGAATTCCACGATTTCCTGACGGAGGAGAAGAGCAAGTATTTCTTCGACTATTCCGTGCGGGAGGTTCGCAGAGATCCGGACGGCTATCCCTTGGAGATGGATCTGTTCGCCTGCGCCATGCTGAAGGAGCGGGTGGAGGCCTACCGGGCCATGTTCCGCCGGGCTGGCTTCAAGCTGAAGGTGCTGACACCTCTGGAATGCGCCTACGGCGCGCTGATGGCGGAGCACATCCGCCGCACCGGCGCGCCGGAGATCGGCCGCTGCGTGGTGAATCTGGGCCATCGGGTGACCCGGATGCACTTCCTGCAGGGCGGCGAGTGCGTGGGCGTCCGGGAGATCGACATGGGTCTGGCGGATCTGGACCGGATCATTGCCGACAAGCTGGACGTGGAGATCCATGTGGCCCATGAATACAAGCAAAACAATTTCAACGGCGTGCTGGAAACGGACTACGCCAGGGAATTTTACAGCCGTCTGGCGGTGGAGATCATGAAGGCCGTCAATTTCTACCACTACAACAACCGGGACCGGGAATTGAAGGAGCTGTATCTCTGCGGCGGCGGCGCGGCCATCATGGCCCTGCGGGAGACCGTGGCCGACACGGTGAACCTGACGGTCCGGGGCGGCGAGGAGCTGTTGGACGAGGGGATGCGCCCGGCCGAGGAACCGTGGCTGTATCTGCGGGCCATCGGCAGCGTCTGTGAGGGAGGATTGAAATGATTCTGGAAAAAGAGCGGGAGGAGGTCTCCGTTCCGGCGCAGCAGCCGGCGGAAGCCATCCCCTATGAGCCTGCCCCCAGCGGGGCTGCCCCCCGGAAAATGATCAAATGCCCCAGCAAGACGGGCATCAATATGAACAAGCGGGAAAAACGCACCGGCGAAATGCTGACCTTGGTGATCGGCCTGGCGGTGATCCTGCTGATGGCGGGTCTGGTGGCCCGGTTCGGCGTGATGGAGCAGTACCGGCGTCTGTCCGAGGCCCAGAGCGCTTACGGAAAGGTCCACAGCCAGCTCACCGCCTGTCAGGAACAGCTGACGGACTACGAGCAGGTGCTGGCGGAGTACCGGAGCAGCTCTCTGGACGGCATGGCGGACAGCGAGGGCAAGCTGGTCACCGTCCCCCGGCGGGACGTGCTGGATCTGGTGGAGGACCTGATGATGCCCCGCGGCAAGGTGCTCTCCGTCGAGATCCTGGATGACGCTGCCGAGGTGGAGATGTCCGATATGCGGCTGGACCAGATCTCCGAGATGTTCGCCGTGATGGAGGAACAGCCCATCGTGCAGAGCGTGGAGCTGAATGTGGCTTCCACGGAGGAAAACAGGGCGGCTTCCGTTTTGAGCTTCTCCGTGAGGATCTATCTGCAGCCGGAAACGGAGGTGGCGGAATGAATCGGGAACTGACAAGACGGGAAACGGTCCTGCTGCTGATCCTGGTGGTTCTGGTCATCTGTTTGGGCTACTTCAAGCTGATCTTTGAGCCGATTCAGGATCAGGTGGCTCAGTATCAGGACACGACCTCTCAGGAGCAGAGCGAGCTGGAGCAGGATCTGATCCTGCTGACGCGGAAACAGGAAATGCAGCGCAAGATCGAGGAGGTCCGGGCCTCCGGCGAGGAGCGGACGATCCCTCAGTATGACAACAGCAGAAGGCTCATGCTGGACCTTCACCGCATTCTGGATTCTGCGGTGGACTACTCTCTGGACTTTTCCCAGAGCACCACGCAGGACAGCTACATCGTTCTGCGGCCGGTGACCATGAGCTTCCAGACCCATACCTACGCCCAGGCGCGGGCCATTGTGGACGCCCTGAGCGAAAGCGAGAATATGAACCAGATCTCCGATCTGAGTATCCGGACCAATCAGGGCCGGGACCGGGATCTGGTGCAGACGGATCTGGTGATCACGTATTTTGAGGTGGCCTCCTGACGGAAGGACGGAGGAGAAAGGGACCCCCATGAAGAACAAGGCGACACGGAACAATATGCGCGGCTTTTCGCTGATGGAGATGCTGGTGACGGTATTGATCCTGGTGATTTTGTTTGCCTTGGCCATGATCCCGATCTCCAAAATTCAGAAAAACCTTCGGCAGACGGAGCTGGACAGCCGGGCGGAGATGATCTTCTCCGCCGTGCAGAACCGGATGACCCGGCTTCAGGCTGCCGGTCAGGACAGCTATTATCAACCTACCGGCATGGTAGGCGCTGCCGAGCTGATGAACATGATCCCCAAGGACGCAGAGAAGGATAAATACAAGAAAACCACGCTGGCCTATGTGACCTCTGCCGACAAGAACAACAAGGATTCCGCCGCTTCCTGGATCTATCCGGAGACGGAGGCCGAGGCGGACCTGTGGAACGGCAACTGGGTAGTGGAGTTCGATCCTTCCAGCGGCAGCGTTTACGCGGTGTTTTTCAGTCGGGAGGACATGAAATACACGCCGAAAGACTTCGACGATTTGCGTGACCGCGACAAGCGTCTGGAGAAAGGCGCTAAGGTCGGCTACTACGGCGGCGACTCCGTGGGCGCGGCGGCGACCGAAAGCCTGGACCTTACGGTGGATGTCATCAATAAGGACCAGCTGCTGGTGGTGGCCTCCTGCAAGGTCAGCGCCAGAAATAACCTGCAATTTTATGCCGTCATCAAGGATGAGTCCGACAACACTGTTCAGGAATTTGAAATTAAAACCGATACCAATACGGGGGACACCGTAAAAACGGAAAAAGGCATCCGCACGGCAACGCTGGTGCTGGATAATCTCAGTGCGGGAAAAAATCTGCGCTTCGGACAGCAGGACCGCTTTAAAGATGCTAAGACAAGCAAGCATCTAATCCCCGGCGAAAACCTGACGGTGACGATCCGGGTAAAGGATGCAAATAACAACCAAATCCAGGGAACCTCCAAGACCGTTACCACCAACAGCCTGTTTGCGGAGGTCCGGGATGATGCCAGCGGGTTCGGCGGAACCGGCCGGACGGCGGTGATCAAGTACGGACGGCATCTGCAAAATCTGGAGGAGAACTCCGGCTTAAACCGAGGAACCGACAGCAAGACGCCCGCAATCACCGCCGCGATGCAGGAGCGGGATATCCAATTCAAGAGTGATGAAAACGATAGCTGGGGTGTTCTCTATCCGACCCAGAACTTTGTGCCTCTCGTGAATCCTAAAATCAACAGCTATCACAGTGAGATCGGAAGCTATTGCCCGGTGATCTATGACCTGACGGTCGACACGACCGACACGACCGGCGATGCGGGCCTGTTCGAGACCTTTGCCGGTGAATTGAAAAATATCCGTTTGGCCGACGCCCAGATTAAGGGCAGCGGAAATGTCGGCGGTTTGGTTGGAAAGCTGAACGGCACGACAACGATCGACGGCTGTCAGGTGTACCTGAAAAATGTCAAGGACAAAAACATTCCCGGAGACGAGATCTTCACGAAGCACACGCGGATCGACGGCAAGGTGGCCGGTGGTCTGGTGGGCAGCACAGAGGAAAAACCGCTAACGATCCAAAACAGTCTGGCTGCCACGGTCATCCGGGGCAAAACCGCTGCCGGCGGTCTGGTGGGCATAGGGCATGGAGGGATT
>OHAY01003651.1_pt1 | contig 10334 bp, 8 predicted proteins | sample 1577191 | NCBI WGS metagenome assembly OHAY01 (sample SAMEA3541504, study PRJEB24748) | human gut metagenome | biome: human gut; feature: human-associated habitat; material: faeces | place: China | collected 2012 | reverse complement strand
TTTTCCACCGTGCACGGCGCAGAAGGTGAATTGCCCCGAAGGGGCAAGAGAAGCCCCTCTGGAGGGTTTTCTTTTTGATGTCTCAAAAAGAAAATGGGGGGTGCATTCCGGCAGGCGAAGCCTGTATCCCTGCGGCGGTTCGCCGCATCCCGACAGGAACTGTCCCTTTGCGGGAGCAGCGAGAATGGCGGCACATTATGAAATATCCGCCAGATCCAAAAATCTTGCTCCGTTTTCCGCGATATGGTCCTTCCGGCCCTGGAGGTTATCCCCCAGCAGGAGGTCGAACACCTCCGCCGTCCGCTCCACATCCTCCGGCATGACCCGGATGAGCCGCCGGGTCTCCGGGTTCATGGTGGTGAGCCACATCATGTCCGGCTCGTTCTCGCCCAGGCCCTTGGAGCGCTGGATGACGGGCTTTTTCCCGTCGAGCTGGGTGAGAATCTCCGCCTTTTCCTTCTCGGAATAGGCAAACCAGGTTTTCCCCCCGGCGTTGATCTCATACAGGGGGGACTCGGCGATGTAGACATACCCCTCCTGGATCAGGGTGGGAGTCAGCCGCCAGAGCATGGTGAGGATGAGGGTGCGGATCTGATAGCCGTCCACGTCGGCGTCGGTGCAGATGACAATTTTATTCCAGCGAAGGTTGGCCAGGTTGAACAGGGACAGGTCCTTGTTGTGCTTGTCATTGACCTCCACCCCGCAGCCCATGACCTTGAGCAGGTCGGTGATGATTTCACTCTTAAAAATCTTGCCGTAGTCGGCCTTCAGGCAGTTGAGGATCTTGCCCCGGACGGGCATCAGCCCCTGGAACTCCGCGTCCCGGGACTGCTTGCAGGCGCCCAGAGCCGAGTCGCCCTCCACGATATAGATCTCCCGCCGGTCCACCTCCTTGGTGCGGCAGTCCACAAACTTCTGCACCCGGTTGGCGATGTCGATCTTCTCCGACAGCTTCTTCTTGGCGCCCAGGCGGGTGCGCTCCGCCGTCTCCCGGCTGCGCTTGTTGATAAGCACCTGGGCGGCCATGCGCTCGGCGTCGTCGTGGTTCTCGATGAAAAATACCTGCAGCTGCTGGCGCAGGAACTCGGACATGGCGTCCTGGATGAACTTGTTGGTGATGGCCTTTTTGGTCTGGTTTTCATAGCTGGTCTGGGTGGAGAAGTTGCTGCTCACCAGCAGCAGGCACTCCTGCACGTCGGGGAAGGTGATCTTGCTTTCGCCCTTGGTGTATTTGTTGTTCTCCCGCAGATATTTGTCCAGCGCCGCCACAAAGGCCAGGCGGGTGGCCTTGTCGGGGCTGCCGCCGTGCTCCAGGAAGCTGGAGTTGTGATAGTGCTCCATCAGGTGCACCCGGTTGGAAAAGCACCAGGCGATGTTCAGCTTCACCTTGTATTCGGGCTTGTCCGCCCGGTCCCGGCCCTGGCGCTCCGCCTCCCAGCACACGGGCCGGGTGATGGGGTCGTCCCCGGCCAGCTCGGCCAGATAGTCCCGGATGCCGTTTTCATACAGGAAGTCCTGGGTCTCGAACCTCCCGGGGGACACCTCATCCCGCAGCCGGAAGGTCACTCCGGCGTTGACCACCGCCTGCCGCTTCATCACGTCCTGGTAATAGTCCAGGGGGATGTCGATGTCGGTGAACACCTCCAGGTCCGGCAGCCAGCGGATGGTGGTGCCGGTTTTCTTCCGGGCCAGGGGGGTGACCTCCATCTGCCCCACGATCTCGCCCCGCTGGAAGTGGAGCTTATACTCATTGCCGTCCCGGCAGACGGTAACGTCCATATACCGGCTGGCGTACTGGGTGGCGCAGGAGCCCAGACCGTTCAGGCCCAGGGAGAACTCATAGTTTTCCCCGGTGGGGTCGTACTTGCCTCCGGCGTACATCTCGCAGAACACCAGCTCCCAGTTGTACCGCCCCTCCTTTTCGTTCCAGTCCACGGGACAGCCCCGGCCCTGGTCCTCCACCTGGATGGACCGGTCCTGGAACCGGGTGACGGTGATCACCCGTCCGAAGCCCGCCCGGGCCTCGTCAATGGCGTTGGAGAGAATCTCGAACACCGCGTGCTCACAGCCCTCCAGCCCGTCGGAGCCGAAAATGACGCCGGGCCGTTTCCGGACCCGGTCCGCTCCCTTCAGGCTGGAAATGCTGTCGTTGTCGTATGCTTTTTTCTTGGCCATATCCTTCCTCCGGCGGCCGAAGCCGCTAACTCTCCAATATACAAATCCTATTTTAACGCAAAAATTTCCGTCTGGCAAGAGCCGGACGGGGATAGGGAAAAAATGTTTTTCCGGGGCAAAAAGTTGCAGGCGGCGGGGCCGCCATAACAAACCGGCAACCGGCGGGATAGCATGCGCCGCAAGGGTTTTGCACATTTTCCACCGGGTTTTCCACAGCATTATGTCAACAAGGAAAACCGCCAAAAATGCCGGAAGGCCACAGGAGCGGGCAGAAAGCACCGCCGGTCCGCGAAAAATGCAGACCGGCGGCGGCACATGTCTCACAGCCAGCTCTGGTCGAAGCCGTAGGGCAGCAGCTCCCGCAGGCGGAAGCTCCTGGCCTGCCCCTGACCGTTGAGGCAGATGACCTCCAGCTCCGGGGCGAATTCCATCATCACCTGGCGGCAGGAGCCGCAGGGCACGCAGTAGTCCTCACTTTTCCCGGCGATGACGATGCGCACAAAGTCCCGGTGCCCCTCGCTGACGGCCTTGAAGATGGCGGTGCGCTCGGCGCAGATGGTGCAGCCGTAGGCGGCGTTTTCAATGTTGCAGCCGGTGAAAACCGTGCCGTCGGCGCACTCCAGCGCCGCCCCCACCGGAAAGTGGGAATAGGGGATATAGGCCCGGTCCAGCATGGCCACGGCGGCCCGGCAAAGCTCGTCTCTTGTCACGAAGCAAGTCTCCTTCCGTGATGTTTCTGAAGAAAATTGTAGTATAAATTCCGCCTTTCGTCAAGTCCTATCCGCCGTAGGGGGCGATGGTGACGCCGGTGTAGTACCAGTGGAGAATTTCCTGCCAGGACTTCCCCTCCTGGGCCAGGCGGTTGGCGCCGTACTGGCTCATGCCCACCCCGTGGCCGAAGCCGGTGACGCGGAATATAACCCTGTCCGCCGCGGCCTCCGCCGTGAAGCACGCCGACCGCAGGCCAAACAGGCTCCGGACCTGGGTGCCCTCCACCGTGACGCCGCCGATGCAGATGCTCTCCACCCGGCCGGAGGCGTTTTCCACCCGGCCGGTGATCCAGGTTTCCGGCCCTCCGGCGAAGGACGCCTCCGGATAGGCCGCCAGGAAGGTCTGCTGAAACTCTGCCGCCGGGATTTCCTTGACGCTGTAGTAATTGGGCACGGTGTCCTCCCCCTCGGGGCTTTCCACGCTGTGCAGATACGGCAGGGTGGACACCCACACGTCCCCGGAGTTGGCGGTGACTCCGGCGGAGGAGGAGTGGAAGGCCGCTAAAATGGGCTGGCCGTTGTAGAGGATCACCTGGCCGTCGGTGTCCCGTACGGCCTGCTGGACCTTGGCCTCGTATTCGGCGGCGTGGTCCCCCCACTTTTCCGCCGCCGCCTGGGCGGAGGTGTAGGCATTGCAGCAGCGGTAATCCATGCACACGTCGGCGTCCGGGTGGGCGGCCTTCCGGCCGGAGGCCATGTGGTAATAGATGAAGGTCCGCTCCGCCACGGCCTGGGCGTCCAGGGCCTGCTGGTGGAAGGCGGCGGGCATCTCCCCCCGGACCACCCCGGGCAGATACTCCGCCATGGTCATCTCCACCACCTGCTCCCCGTCCCATACCCGCAGCAAAGTGTCCGCATCGGCGGCGGGTTGTCCCGCATTTTCGCCGGTCTGTCCCGGGTCAGCCCCCGGGACGGAGCGGGACACGTCCGGCGCAGCTCCGCTGCTCAGCCATCCCCCGCCGAACAGCAGCACCGTCAGCAAAAGCCCCGCCGCCCAGTAACGCATGTCCATCCCTCCTGTGGCTTTTTGCTGAGTATATGCCCAGGACCCCACCGGCAGAACAAAACCCCGGCGGGATTTTCCCGCCGGGGTGAAGGGGTCGGATGCTCAGCCGAAGCTGCGGTTGGAGCGGAGAGTCACCTCCACGTCGAACTGCTGGCCGTCCCGGAGGATGGTCAGGGTCACGGTGTCGCCGATGATGTGGCTGCGCCGGGCCGTCAGCAGGTCGGAGGTAACGGACACGGCCTGGCCGTCTGCCGCCAGGATCACGTCCCCGGCCTGGATGCCCGCGTCGGCCGCGCCGGAGCCGGCGCTGACCTCCATGACCTGGACCTGGGTGCCGCCGCCGTCCTTTTCCACGGTGGTGACGGTGATGCCCAGGGAGGGGGCGCCCCGGTAGTGGCCGTTGGCGATGAGGTCGTTGACCACGAAGCTGACGGAGCTGATGGGCAGGGCGAAGCCCAGGCCCTCCACCGTGGCCTCGGTGCTGTCGGTGGTGCTCATTTTCAGGGTGTTGATGCCGATGACCTGGCCATACTCGTTGATCAGGGGGCCGCCGGAGTTGCCGTTGTTCAGGGCGGCGCTGGTCTGCAGCAGGGTCATGGTCTTGCCGTCCACCTCCACGGCGCGGTTGACGGCGGAGATGATGCCGTTGGTCATGGTGCCCCGCAACTCCACCCCCAGGGGGTTGCCGATGGCATAGGCGGTGTCGCCCACCTGCACCAGGTCGGAGTTGCCGAACTCGGCGGCGGGCAGGGGATTCTGGGGATCGGCCTTCAGCACGGCCAGGTCCTCCTCCTCGTCAAAGCCCACTAAGTTCACCTCATAGGTGACGCCGGTGTCCAGGGCCACCCAGCAGCTCTTGCCGCCGGAGATCACATGGGCGTTGGTGATGATATACCCGTCGGAGGTCATGATGACGCCGGTGCCGATGGAGGCCCCCTCCGACTGCTCGGACACCACGGTGACCACGGAGGGGTTCACCTTGGCATATACCTCCTGGGCCGTCAGGGGCTGGCCCTGGGGGTCCCGGCAGGCCAGGCGCACGCCGGGGTCTCCCTGAATCCGGGGAATGCTGGTGGCCTTGCTGCCGAAAATGTCCACAATGCTGCTGGGGTTGTCGCCGTCGCCGTCGGGCAGGGGCCGATGCTGACCGCTGCCGCTGTTGCCGCCCAGTATGGCCGCCAGCACCACCGCCGCCACCGTCACCGCCAGCACGGCCAGGGAGATCCACAGCCACAGACGGCTGCGGCGCTTCTCCTTTTTGGCGGCCTGCTGCCAGACGTTCTGGGGCATGGGGTCCCGCTGGACGTAGTAGCTGACCACCTCCCGGCCCTGGGGCTCCTTGGGAATGTACCAGGAGACTACCTCCTTCGGTTCCTCCGGGGCCGCTTCCGGGGTCTCCGGCAGGTCCGGATTTTCCGGAGTTTCCGGGCAGATATCCTTGTTTTCGTCTGTCATAGCAAAAGTTCCTCTCATGTATTGCGCATGGGGTGGGCCAGCTGCACGGTGAAGCTGAAGGAGGTGACGCCGTTTTCGCTGGTGACGGTGATCTTCTCCTTATGCTGGGACAGGATGGTTTTCACCACGTACAGGCCCAGCCCGTAGCCGTCCTTGTCCTCGCTGCGGGATTTGTCGGATTTGTGGAAGCGCTCGAACAGCAGGGGAATCTCCTCCGCCGGAATGGTGTGGCCGGTGTTGCGCACGGTGACCACCGCCTTGTCGCCGCCGGTCTCCGTCAGCCCCAGGTACAGGGTGGACCCGGGGGCGGCGAACTTGGCGGCGTTTTCCAGCAGGTTATAGATCACCTGGGTGATCAGGTCGTTGACCCCCTGGACCATGACGGAATCCTCGGGGATGTCCGCCTCCACATCCAGGCCCCGGTCGGTGATCTTCTGCTCCATGGACAGCAGGGCCAGGCGCATGCTCTCGCACAGGTCGAAGTCCTCCTTCTTCATGTCCTGCTGGGACTGTATCTGGGAGATATCCAGCATCCGGCGGACCAGGCGGCTGAGGCGGCGGCTCTCGTCGGAGATGATCTGGAGATATTTCCGCTCCTTCTCCGGGGGAATGGTGCCGTCCAGGATGCCGTCGGTATATCCGGCGATGGTGGTCATGGGGGTTTTCAGCTCGTGGGAGATGTTGGCAATGAACTCGCTTCGCTGGCGCTCGGTTTCCGCCAGGGAGTCGGCCATGTTGTTGAAGGACGCCGCCAGCTCGCCGATCTCGTCGCTGCGGCCGGTGTCCTGCATGCGCACGTCGAAGTTTCCGGCGGCATAGGACCGGGTGGCCTGGACCATCTCCCGGATGGGCTGAATCTGGCGCATGGAGGTCAGGGAGCTGGCCACAAAGGAGATCAGCAGGATGATGGCCGAGGTCATGAAGAACAGGCCGATGAAGGAGCGCCACATGCTCATCAGGGACCGGGCGTCCATCACCGCCAGGACCATGCCCACGGTGCCGCCGTCCTCCTGGGTGACGGGCACCGCCACCACGAACTGCCGGATGTCGTATGCGCCGCCGATGCTGCTGCGGCCCTGGTAAAAGCCCTTGTCTCCGAAAACGGCGTCCTGAATCTCCTGGGGGACGGACACCACCTGGCCTCCCAGCCGCTGGTCGGAGGTCAGCAGGGCGTAGCCCTGGTCGTTGCACAGGAGAAAGTCCGCCTTGGTAAGCCCGGCGGCCAGGGCGATGAGATTCTGCAGGCTGGGGCTGGCGGTCTGCCCGCCGGAGGCCAGATAGTCCCCGGACATGTTGGCAATGAGCTCCGCGTGCTGGCGCATTTCGCTGCGCCGCTCGGACACGGTGTCGTTATAGCTCAGGGCGTAAAACGACACGCCCAGCAGCAAAAGCGTCAGCAGCACCATGCCCGCCGTCAGCAGGAACTGCTGCCAATAGAGACTGTCGAACCGGCGGCGGAACCGGGTGATCTTTTCCTGGCTCATTTCACTTCAAACTTATAGCCCACGCCCCACACGGTTTTCAGCTCCCACTGGTCGGACACACCCTCCACCTTTTCCCGCAGGCGCTTGATGTGCACGTCCACGGTGCGGGAGTCGCCGAAATAGTCGAAGCCCCACACCTCGTCCAGCAGCTGGTTGCGGGTATACACCCGGTTGGGGGTGGAGGCCAGGTGATACAGAAGCTCCAGCTCCTTGGGGGGCGTGTCGATCTTCCTGCCGTCCACCAGCAGCTCATAGCTGTCCAGGTCGATGACCAGCTTGTCGAAGGTCAGGCGCTTTTTGGTGTCGTCGGGAATTTCGCTGCGGCGGAGCACCGCGTTGATGCGGGCCATCAGCTCCTTCATCTCGAAGGGCTTGACCAGATAGTCGTCGGCCCCCATTTCCAGGCCGGTGATCCGGTCGTTGACCTCGCTTTTGGCGGTGAGCATGATGATGGGGGTCTTGGCTTTTTCCCGGATGTGGGCGCACACGGCCCAGCCGTCCATCACCGGCAGCATGATGTCCAGCAGCACCATGTCCGGGGCCTCCCGGTCAAATTCCTCCACGGCCTTGCCGCCGTCGTAGGCGATGCGGACGTCGAACCCCTCTTTTTCCAGGTACATGCGGATCAGGTCGGAGATATTGCGGTCGTCCTCGACCACCAGAATGTTGCGTGCCATGCGCTTTGCCTCCCACTTGTGAGTATCGTTGGTGTTTTTCTTTATTATACCGCCCCGGCCGGGACTTTCCTGAACTTTCTGTAAATTCAGGGATACCATATAGAATAGTATACCACAAAAATCCGGGTTTGTATAGATTTTCGAGGGCTTGAGACTGTCGAAAAAGTCTTTTTTGACAAGCTGAAGCCCCCGGCCGGGGCCGGAGGCTTGGAAAAATCCTTATTCGGCGCTTTTGCGCTTGGTCTTGCCGTAGCCATAGCCATAGCCGTAGCCATACCCATAACCGTAGCCGTAGCCATAGCCGGAGGAGGAGCCCCGGACGTTGGCGGCGCAGTTGAACACAAAGCCGGCCATCCGGGCGTCGGCCCCGGCCAGGGCCTGGATGCCCTCGAAGATCTGGGTGGTGGCGGCGAAGTCCTCCCGGATGACGTAGATCACCCGGTCCACATGGCGGCACATGGCCAGGGCGTCGGCCATCATGGCGCAGGGCGGCGTGTCCAGCACGATGTAGTCAAACATGGGGCGCAGGGTGTTTATCAGCGCCTCCAGCTTGTCGTATTGCAGCAGGTTCATGGGGGCGTGGATGGGCTCGCTGCCGGCAAAGACATACAAAGACGTCTCCTCATAGCGCAGGAAGTGCACCTGGTCCAGGCTGCCGGACAGGCACTGACCCAGGCCCTCGGAGGGCTTGGTGATGCCCAGCAGGGCCTTGTCGCTGGGGCCCCGGAGGTCGCCGTCGATCAGCAGGACCTTTTTTCCCTCCCGGGCCAGGGACAGGGCCAGGTTCACGGACACGGAGCTTTTCCCCTCGGAGGGGATGGAGCTTGTGACCATGATGACCTTGTCCTCGTCCTTCAGCTGCCGCAGCAGCTTCAGCCGCAGCAGGCGATACGCCTCGCAGAAGGCACTGTCGGTCTGCATGCGGGTGATCAGCAGCCCCTGCTGGGGGCCGTTTTTCCGGCGCTTGGGGGCCGTGCGGGGGATGGAGGCCAAGGCCGTCAGGCTTACCAGGCGCTTGACGTCGCCGGTGGAGGACACCGTCCGCCGCAGGGCGGCGGCCACGATGAGCACCGCCAGCGCCAGCACCACGCCTAGGGCCGCGCCCTTGACGGCGCTGCGCACCCAGGGATCGGCGTTATACGGCGTGTCGGGCAGGGAGGGCTCCTGGTTCACCACCAGCTGCGTTTCGCCCAGGACCAGGCGGTTCACCTGGGGATACACGTCGATGACGGCGCAGAGGATGTCATAGGCGTCCTGGGGGCTGGGGCTTTCCACCGTCAGGACGAAGAAGCTGGTGTCCTTGATGGCGGAGGAGGAGATGACGCCGTTGAGATAGGTGACGCCCAGTCGCTGCAGCAGCAGCTCCTGCATGCGGTCGGAGGTCAGCAGATAGGGGAAGGTGTCCGCCACCTGCTGGGCGGCGGATTTGTTGTAATATTGGCTGTAGCCGGAGAGGTCGGTGCCGCCCACAAAGCTGAGATTCACGGAGAACACCGCCTCGGAGCGGTACATGGGGCGGAAGCTGCGGTGGCCGCGCCAGCCCATCAGGGCGGCGCACAGCACCACCAGGGCCAGGCACACCGGCCACAGGCGCGTCAGCGCCCGGCCCATCCGCCGCAGCAGGACGGACAGGTCGATGGGCTGGACCTCGGTATTGGTATGGGTCGTGTGTTGTTCCATAGTGCGCCTCACTGCGTCTTACGGGCGGAGTGCTGCCCGTAGCCGTATTTGTCGTATTTCTTGCCATAGCCGTATCCATAGCCGGAGGACCAGGCAGCCAGATGGGACATATCGTTGAGGATGCAGCCCAGAAACTCCGCCTTACCGGCCCGCAGGGCGTCAATGGCGTCGTTGATCTCCGGCGCGGGGACGGTGTCCTGCCGCACCACCAGCACCGACGCGTCGGACAGGTCCGACAGCAGCTCGCTGTCGGAGAAGAAGCCCAGGGGAGGGGAGTCGATGATGACGTAGTCGTACCGCTCCCGGGCCAGAGCCACCACCTTGGCCAGCTGGTCCGAGGCCAGCAGCTCGATGACGTCGGTATAGGACTTGGTGCTCAGCAGGGAGTGCAGCCCCGTGGCGGGATCCGTGACGGCGGCGGAGAGGATCTTCTCCGGGGCGGCGGACTCTGTCAGCAGGGTGCCCAGCTCGTTTTTCTGCTTCACGGACAGGCCCAGCATCTCGCTTTGCACCGGGCGGCGCAGGTCCAGGTCGATGAACAGCACGTTCACCCCCCGGGAGGCCAGGGAAATGGCGGTGTTGCCGCCGATGTAGGACATCTTTTCGAGAACCACGATGTCCTTCACGCCGTTCTGCGCGGCGGAAACGGCTACGGCAAGGCCGGCGCCGCCCGAACCGACGATCACGACCTTGTGCGTTTCATCCCACTTCTGCGGAAGCTTGCACGGATTTTCAATCTTCGCGGCCGCGACGCCCGAGAACGTAACGGCGGAACCGGCAAGCGCCGTACCCAACAAATGTCGACGAGAAAGACCTGACATGTTCATCTCCTTTTATCAGGTGGTTTGCATAGTGTCATTCTCGAATTTGCGTTCGGGAAACGGCACCCCAATAGAGGGGCTTTCCATTCGGCGTCGGCCGTCATAAAATAAAAAATTCGCCTTTTCCCAAGGAGCCGTCATGTCCCATTGCTTCACGGCGGTCTTTGAGCCGTGCCTCATCAACGGAAAAACCGAACTTCTGCGGCACAACACGAGACTGTGGTTCAAGCGGCCCGAGAGTCCCTCCTTTGAGGGTACGTGCGTCG
>OHAY01003644.1_pt1 | contig 10345 bp, 8 predicted proteins | sample 1577191 | NCBI WGS metagenome assembly OHAY01 (sample SAMEA3541504, study PRJEB24748) | human gut metagenome | biome: human gut; feature: human-associated habitat; material: faeces | place: China | collected 2012 | reverse complement strand
ATTATCGGCTCAGCTTTGAAAACGGTTGTCTCCGCGTGGTAGATTCCTATCCGAACGGCAAAACGGACGCGGTGAACGCGCTGTATCTGCCGACCGGAGAACAGATTTCATAAAGCAAAAGGCGCTCTCAGGAGCGCCTTTTATCTTGTAACCATGGAAAGAAACGGTTATAATAAACCTTGTACGATAAAAGACGAAAAAGGAGGAATTTCCTTGCAGTTAGAACAAACGCTGCGGACGCTGTGCGCGCTGCCGGCGGTCAGCGGCTTTGAAATGCAGGCGGCAAAGGCCGTCGCGGAGCTGTTCCGGCCGTACTGCGACACCGTGGACGCGGATAAAAACGGCAACGTGATCGGCAGCCTGTCCTGCGGTAAAGAGGGCGCGAAAACCGTCCTGCTGGACGCACATCTCGACCAGATCGGCTTTCTTGTTACCGAGGTGCTGGACGGCGGCTTTCTGCGGTTTGCGCCGGTCGGCGGTGTAGACCCGCGTATGCTGCTCGGCGGTGAGGTGACCATTCTCGCGGACGAGCCGTTGTACGGCGTGGTATCCTGCATGCCGCCGCATCTGCTCAAGGCAGGTGAGCAGAACAAGGCTGTGCCGATCGACCAGATGGCGATTGACACCGGTCTGCTGGATGCCAGGAGCCGCATCCGCGTGGGTACGCCGATCGTGTTCGCGCAGCAGCCGATCAAGCTGGCGGGCGGTCAGCTTTGCAGCAAGTGCCTTGACGACCGAGCGGGCGTTGCCGCCATCCTGCTCCTGAATCAGCCGAAGCCGCAATACTTCGCGGCCACGCCGGACTTGCGGCTTGCGCCCATGATTCCGCTCGATCAGCCGCTGCTCACGCAGGAGGGCCTGCTGACCTGGGCCTCAAACGCCATTACCGGGGCCATGTCGCTCAACTTTCTGGAATGGCGGGAGAAGCTGGAAAGCATCAGGCCGCACTTTGAGGACGAGGCGTTCAAGTCCTTCCTCGCTTCACTCAAAAGCTCCGGCATCCTTGAAATGATTCAGGAAAAACGCCTTTCCGCTTCCGCCGTCGCCACGCGCGCGCCGGTCATCATCGCTTCCGGTCTGGTGGGTGGCAAGGCCACATGGCGAATCGAGTTCCCGATTGTCGTCTCCTACGAATCCAGCCAGGGCGTGGAAAGCACACAAAAACTCCTTGCCACTGTCCTTGTCTGCCGTGCGTCCACGGCAAAGACGCCGCGCGGCGTGGTCATTCAGCAAGTCGTACTCAAGAGGGATGCGTAATGCTTGATATACTTGTCAACGGCGTGGATCGCGGCATCCGCGCGCTTTCCGAGTCCTTTGCCGGGCCGGTTCACAGTTACTGCCGCCTTGAAACTGTCGATAACGACGTACTGGTGGCCGATGACGGGAGCCTTGTCAGTCTCCTGCATCTGGAAGGCTCCCTGAAGCATGTGGGAGTGGAAGAATACACGGCCATCGTCTCCGGCCTGACGGAAAAGCTCCAGGCCACGCTCTCCAAGCCGGGTCACGCGCTTCAGGTGGTCTTTGAATATGACCCGGAAAGCAGCGGAGAACGAATTGCCGAGCTTCTTGAGCCTTCGCGCCTGACGGCGCACAACCTCGGCCTGCATATCGGCCCGCTGCTGGAGGATTGGGGCCATGCTCTACAACGCTACTGTGCTCTGGAAACATGCTGGATTGTGCTGTGGACGCGGCCCGCCGTGCTGCCCGACACCCTGCGGAAGACGGCGCTGAAGGAACGCGACGCTGCCATGTCCAAAATGCCCACACTTGCGGGTTGTCAGCAGATTGCCCGTGCCGTCGCCGCCCTGCATGACGCGCACAACGGCTTTCTTACTGGTGTTCTTGATGCTTTCCGGCAGGCGGATTTGCTGGCCTGGCCGCTTTCGGCGCATGAAGCCCTGCGGGACATCCGCCTGTGCATCGCGCCGGAGTTCACCAGTCGGGCATGGCAGGCTCTTGTGCCCGGCGATCCCCTGCCGCTCCGCCTGCCCGACTCTGATATGGGCAAAAGAGAGGCATTGCATAACGTCATCTACCCGGACTTCAAAACGCAGCTCTGGCCGCGTGAGGGGAACATGGTGTCGCGGAGCGCAATCCGAATAGGCGAGCGCATCTATGGGCCGCTGATTATGACGCTCATGCCGCAGACGCCCAAACCCTTCCAGGACTTTTTCCGCGTTCTGGCGCGACGGGACGAGCGTTTGCCGTACCGCATGTCCTTCCTGCTGGAAGACGGCGGCCTGAACATGGGCCTCAAGCCGTTGCTGGCCGCGATTCTGGCGTTCACAAACGCGGACAACAAACGTCTCAATAATGCTGTGGAAACCTTGTGCACGCTGGACTTGGAAGGCGTGTGCTGCGTGAAATTCCGTATCTGCCTCTGCACCTGGGCCTGTGTGCGGGAAAATGAACAGGACGCTCATCTTCTGCTCAGGCGGCGTGTCGCGGAACTTTCCAAAGCGGTTCAGGGCTGGGGAACGTGCGATGTGACGGAAGCTCTCGGCGACCCGCTGCTCGGCGTTACCGCAACCCTGCCCGGCCTGATGCCGTCCAGTCCGGCCCCGGTTACCGCCGCGCCCCTTCAGGACGCCATCGGCATGTGGCCCTTGCGCTCGGCTTCGCCGTGGAAAGAAGGAAGCCTCCTCTTCCGCACACAGGACGGCAAAATCATGCCCTTTGCGCCGAACTCGTCGGAACAGGCCGCATGGATTGATCTGGGCGTCGCGCCGATGGGCGGTGGGAAGTCGGTTTTCCTCAACGCCATGAACTTCGCCTTTGTCACGCAGGCCGGGCTGTCCCGCCTGCCGTGGCTGTCCATCGTGGACGTGGGGCCGTCGTCTTCCGGCTTGATTACCCTGCTGCGGGAAAACCTGCCCGAAGGGAAAAAGCACCTTGCCGCCTATCACCGGCTCAGGATGACGCCGGACTATGCCGTCAATCCCTTTGATACGCCGTTGGGCTGCCGCAAGCCGCTGCCCTCGCACAAGGCGTTTCTGGTCAACCTGTTGTCGCTGCTGGCCACGCCGCTGGATGTCACGGCTCCGGCGGACGGCGTGCCGGGTCTGATAGGCCGGGCCATTGACCTTGCCTACGAGGAACTCTCGGACGGCAATCATCCCCGGCTCTATCAGCCCAACGTCCTGCCCGAACTGCATGAACTCATTGTTCATGAAGGCATCAGCCGCGACGCTTCAACCTCATGGTGGGAAGTGGTGGATGGTCTTTTTGAACGGTGTCATGTGCATGAGGCATTGCAGGCGCAACGCTATGCCGTACCGCTGCTGGCCGATGTGGGAGCGCAGATTCGGCAGAACAAGGGCATCCAGAATACCTATGAGGAACATACCATCAACAATGTCTGGCGCTCCCTGCTGGACGCCATCGAGGCGTATGTCATCCTGAAGGAACCCACCCGCTTCGATTTGGGAGACGCGCAGATCGTCAGTCTCGACCTCGACGAAGTGGCTCCGCGCGGCGGCGCCACGGCTGACAGACAGTCGGCGGTCATGTACATGCTGGCACGTCATGTTCTCGGCTCCCGGTTCTTCCTCATGCCCGCTGACGTGCAGCTCATGCCCGAATACTATCAGGACTATCACGCCAGACGTATTGAGGCCATCCGGGAAGACCCCAAAAGATTGTGCTACGAAGAGGACTATCGCAGAAAAATATCATCCGTTTTGATATAAAACATATTGATAATACAAGATAAATTTGAAAATTTGGATATACATGGATTTTCTTGGACGCATGGACATACCCCATTTTTGGGGGTAGCGTATGGGGTAAATCAATCTCAACACGGAGGATTACCCCAATGGCATTGACCGATACAGCCCTCAGAGCCGTAAAGCCCGGCGACAAGGCGCAAAAGTTGTTCGACGGCAAGGGACTTTTCATGCTCGTGTCCCCCAACGGCACAAAAGCATGGCGGTTCAAATACCAGTTTCACGGCAGGGAAAAACTCATTTCCCTTGGCCTGTACCCCACCGTCAGCCTGAAGGACGCCAGAGAACGCGCCGAACAGGCCCGCAAGACGCTTGAAAGCGGTATTGACCCGTCAGAACAGCGTAAACAGGAAAAAGTCGCCTACCAGAACACTTTTGAACTGGTTGCTATGGAATGGTATGAGCAACAGCGCGACAAATGGAGCGAAGCATACACCAAGACCAACCTTTGCCGCATGAAGCGCAATCTCTTCCCGGCCATAGGCTCAAAACCCGTCAACACAATTTCCGCGCCGGAAGTATTGGCGATACTCCGAAAAATCGAAGCGCGGGGAACGAGGGACATAGCGCATTGTGTGCGTACAATCTGTTCGTGCGTTTTCCGCTACGCCATTGCTACCGGCCGCGCCGAGCGCGACCCGGCGGCGGATCTGAAAGGCGCGCTTGCCCCGCGCATACGCCGAAACCTGCCTTCGCAGACCACGCCGGAAGCCGTGGGCAATTTGCTGATTGCCCTGGACAACTACCCCGGAACTCTTGTTGTGCGGAGCGCCTTGCAACTTATGGCGCTCACGTTTTGCCGCACCGGCGAACTGCGCAACGCCGAATGGCGGGAAATTGATTTTGATGACGCTTTGTGGCGCATTCCGGCGGAACGCATGAAAATGTCCCGCGACCACCTGATACCCCTGAGCCGCCAGTCCATAGCGATACTGCGGAGAATGCAAAACTACTCCGGCAATGACGTTTATGTATTCCCCAACTACAAAACAGAAAAGCGGAGCATGAGCAAATCAGCCCTGCTTGGGGCAATACGGCGCATCGGCTTTGACACTGATGAAATGTGCCCGCACGGCTTCAGGTCTATGGCCTCCACCATGCTTAACGAGCTTGGCTATAACGCTGACTGGATAGAACGCCAGCTTGCGCACGTTCCAAGAAACATCATTCGCGGCATATACAACCGCGCCGAATATCTGCCTGAACGGCGGAAGATGATGCAGGAATGGGCCGACTACCTTGATGAATTACGCGAAAAAACGCGCAACAGTCTTGGTGGTGTATGAAAACAATTTTTGAAACAACACCCACAACCAACGGAGGAAAGTATGTCACAAACCATAAACGAAGACGCGCTTTTGCGAATCTCGCAAGTGCTGGAGCTTATACCCATAAGCAGAAGCGCATGGTGGCAAGGTTGCAAAAGCGGCAAGTACCCAAAGCCGATAAAAATCGGCCCCAAAACAACGGTCTGGAAAGCCTCGGACATTGCCAAAACGCTCAGGGAACTGACGGGGGAACAACAAAAAGCGGAGGAGAAAAAGGACGAAAAGCAGAAATGAAAATTGCCCCTGTTTTCGCCCGTCACGCCCGCAACTGTGCCGGAAGCGGCGGCTCTGTCAAGGCAACCCGCTATGCGGGCGGGCTTTGCCCGGCCTTGACATTCGCCGCCGTGCTTCCGGCGTTTCCGCTTCGCGGGCGACGGGACGAAAAAACGCTCCGCAGGGGGCTTCCGAACAAAAAAACTCCACACAAGCAAAAGGCAGAAAGGCCGAAAGGCCGAAAGGCAAAATACGCTCACGCCTTTTCTGAAACCGCTTTTACCCTTCACAGTTAAAAATAACTGCACTTTTTCCCGCCGGGCAGGTCAGTAGTCACGGCAGTATCAGCCTGAGCCGTGACCATGCTTTCCGGTTCAGGCTTGCCCGGAATTTCCGGCATATCCCCGACCGTTTGCGCCGCTTCCACCCTCGCCTTGCCCAAGCAGAGCTTTCATGCGCGAGAGCGGAGCCGATATGCCCGCTTTGGCGAGAGTGTCCCTGATTTCATTCAGGCTGTAACCTTGCTCCACGGCCTTGCGAATATCCGCCGCCAGAAACTCCACCGTTTCCGCTCTGGTCTTTCCGGCGTTTTTCACCGCCAGCCCCCGCAATGATTTTTGCGCGGCCTGAATCTGTTCCATTGTGTAGCGTTGCGCTTTTCCCATTGCCTTATCTCCTGTTGCGAAACTGATTTTTGCGAACAGACATATCATAATTGCGACTTTATTTTCAAGTACCAAGGGCAAGACGGCATTGTACAGTAATGCACAGAAAAGACTGTAGCGCACAAATATGCACAGTAACTTTTTTATGAAGTGAAAAATCATGTTTCATCATACAGAAAATGGCTATTGTACTCAAAAGAATAATACCGTCCATTTGCCTTTTTTGCTTGCACATAAAGAAAAATCTCATATATGTTCCAAACAAAATTCAGCGGAAAGCGTCATGCGCTGATTACTGGATTGAATGGAGGTTGTTTTGCATAACGATTGCGGTTTTTCTTCACAAGTTGGTAGCTGTCTGACGACAGCCACACACCTTGCCAAAGGCTGCGCCTCTGGACTCCAAAGCGCATTCGGCGCTTCGCTTCTCACGCGCTGAAAAGGCAGGAAAGGCATGAAAGCAAAAGACAAGACCCTCGCGCGTTTTCAGTGCCGCCGGACGCTCAGGCTTACCGGCGAGGAGGACGCGCGTTTGAGCGGACAGGCGGCAATCGCCGGAATCTCCGTTTCCGAATACATGCGCCGCCTGTTCTTTGGGGGCAGACCGCTTGTCGCCAAGACGGACGGCCAGACCATCCGGGAGTTGCGGCGACTTGGCGGCTTGCTCAAATACAATTTTGAAGCGGTCAGGGAAAAAGGCGGGAGGAATGAGCTTGCGGAATTGAGCGCGACCCTGAACGCCATACGGGCGGTCATTGAGAGATTGAGCGAAAGATAATGATCCTGAAAAAGCTGAAGCGCACCAATTTTGAGAAGCCCAAGGCGACCATGATAGCCGCCCTGGTGGACTACATCTTTGCCGAAAAGGACGAATACGGCAACGACAAGCTGATGCCGGTTGTGACGGCACTGGGCACGGGAATTGGCGATGAATTTGACATCAACAAGGTGCGGTACCACAAAATCTTTATCATGGCTGATGCTGACGTTGACGGCTCCCACATCTGCACCCTGATGCTGACCTTCTTCTTCCGTTACATGCGGCCGCTGATTGAACACGGGTATGTGTATGTGGCACAGCCGCCGCTGTTCAAGCTGCAAAAGGGCAGCACCGTCAAGTATGCGTACAACGAAGACGAAATGAAGCAGCTTTCGGCTGAGATGCCGGGCGCCAAGGTGAACCGCTACAAAGGCCTTGGTGAGATGAACCCCGACCAGCTGTGGGAAACCACCATGAACCCTGATAACCGCGTGATTGTGCAGATCAAGATCGAAGATGCCGAGCGCGCCGACGAGGCGTTCAGCATCCTGATGGGCGAGCAGGTGGAACCCCGCAAGGAGTTCATTGAGCGCAACGCCAAGTATGCACGTCTGGACGTTTGATTCGCGGCTTTTTTGGCGGCTTTTTTGAAAAAAAGCCTGGCAAAAAACTTTAATCGTTTGGGTTAAAGAAAAGGCGGCGGCAGGGGAGAGGGAGCAAAAAGCCCGCAGGTTTTGGAACGGTCAAGACCGTTCCCTACGGGGCAGGGCGAATGGCGGCCCCTGTAGGGGCGCACATTGTGCGCCCGCTGCGTGTGGGCAATCTATTACCACCCCGGCTTACGGTGGAAATTTCCGCTGCCGCCAGACGCTGATGAATTTTGTTTTTGATATTTTGATGATAGAGTGAAGATTTTCGGTGAAGCTTTTGCAAAAGGGCTTTGAAACAATCCGAAAGGTGAGTTGAATGGAAGAAAATGTTATCATGGTGCCCGGTTCGGGCACGAAGGTCATTGTGCGCGATGTCAAGCAGGAGATCGAAACGGCATTTTTGGATTATTCCATGTCCGTTATCGTATCCCGTGCCTTGCCGGATGTGCGCGACGGCCTGAAGCCCGTACACCGCCGCATCCTGTACACGATGCACGAGCGCGGCAACGACCCCAGCCACCCGTACCGCAAGTCTGCGGATACAGTTGGTGCTGTGCTGGGTGCTTACCACCCCCACGGCGACGCCAGTGTGTATGACGCGATGGTGCGTCTGGCACAGGATTTCAGCCTGCGTTATCCGCTGGTTGACGGCCAGGGCAACTTTGGTTCCGTGGACGGCGATCCCCCGGCTGCTTACCGTTATACCGAAGCCCGCATGTCCAAAATTGCATGCGAAATGCTGACGGATATTGATAAGGATACCATTGACTGGGACCCGAACTTTGACGAAACCAAGAAGGAACCTCACATGCTGCCCAGCCGGTTCCCCAACCTGCTGGTCAACGGCAGTCAGGGCATTGCGGTCGGCATGGCCACCAACATCCCGCCGCACAATCTGCGCGAAGTCGTCAGCGGCATGATTGCCCTGATTGATGACCCGGAAATTGATCTGGCGGGCCTGATGGAGCACATCAAGGGACCCGATTTCCCCACCGGCGGCGTGATTATGGGACGCAGCGGCATCCGTGCGGCATATGCCACGGGCCGCGGCAAGATCACCCTGCGTGGCCGTGCCGAGATCGTGGAGAAGAAGAACGGCCGGTATGAGATTGTGATCACCGAGATCCCCTACATGGTCAACAAGACCCGCCTGCTGGAATCCATCGGCGACCTGGTCAAAGATAAGCGCATTGAGGGCATCAGCGACCTGAACGACCTGTCCTCCAGCCGCACCGGCATGAAGATCCTGGTCGAGATCAAGAAGGACGCCAACCCGCAGGTAGTGCTGAACCAGCTCTACCGCTACACCCAGCTGCAGGACACCGTGGGTGTAATCATGCTGGCGCTGGATGACGGCGTGCCCAAGATCATGAGCCTGAAGACCATGATGCAGCGCTATCTGGACTTCCAGTTCCAGGTCATCCGCCGCCGCACGGCGTATGAGCTGAAAAAAGCCCAGGACCGCGAGCACATCCTGGAAGGTCTGCGCAAGGCTGTGGATATTGTGGATGAGATCATCGCCACCATCCGCGCCTGCAAGGGCGGCTTCGCAGAGGCAAAGGCGGCCATTATGGAGCGTTTCGGCTTCGACGACCCGCAGGCCGATGCTATCGTAAAACTGCAGCTGGGACGTCTCGCAGGCCTGGAAATCCTCAAGATCGACGAGGAGTTGGGCCAGCTGCGCGCCAGCATTGAAAATTACAAGGATATCCTGTCCAACGACGCCCACACCATGGAGATCGTCAAGACCGACCTGACGGCTCTGGCCGACAAGTACGGCGACGACCGCCGCACCTCCATTGAGGCGGTTTCCGGCGAAGTGGACATTGAGGACCTGATCCCCGAAGAGACCTGCGTCTTTACCCTGACCCATGAAGGTTACATCAAGCGCACGGCGGTGGACACCTACAGTGCCCAGAACCGCGGCGGCCGCGGTGTGGCCGGCATGACCCAGAAAGACAATGACTTTACCGAGGAACTGTTTGTTGGCTCTACGCATGACTACATGCTGTTCATGACGGACAAGGGCCGTGTGTACCGCCTGAAAGGCTACCAGGTAGCCGAGGGCAGCCGCACCGCCAAGGGCAGCCACATTGCCAACCTGCTGCAGCTGCAGGAGGGCGAGAAAGTTACCATCATGATGCGCCAGCCCGCCAACATGGACGAGGATGCCAGCTACATCACGATGGTAACGCGGCAGGGTCTGATCAAGCGCACGCCGCTTTCCCAGTTCCGCAACATCCGCAAGGGCGGCCTGAACGCCATTGCGCTGAACGAGGACGATGCCCTTGTCTGGTGCCACCTGACAGGCGGCGAGGACGAGCTGATCGTGGCCACTCATGATGGTGCAGCCATCCATTTCAGTGAGGCTGGAGCGCGCGCTATGGGCCGCACAGGCCATGGTGTGCGCGTCATCAAGCTGCGTGATGGTGACTATGTTGTGGGCGTGGGCGTCTGCCGCCCCGGCGCAACCGTGCTGACCGTCACCGAGGACGGCAAAGGCCGCCGCAGCCTGATTGATGACTACCGCATTACCAAGCGCGGTGGTCTGGGCATCCGCAACTACACCCGCGGCGGTGTGGCAGGCATCAAGATTGTGGATGACACCGATGACTTGATCCTCATCAGCCAGGACGGTATTCTGATCCGCATGCACGCCAATGACATCAACGTGCAGTCCCGCTATGGCAGCGGCGTGCGCGTGATGCGCCTGATTGGCGAGGACAAGGTAGCCGTGCTGGCCCGCGTGGACCGCGATGCCACCGCCGAAACAGCCAAGCCGGAGGATGATGGCGAGACTGACCCGACCCCTGAAGAGCTGGAAGCCATTGCCGCAGCCGAAGCCGCCGAAGAGGCTGCTGAGGACGCCGCACCGGACACTGAGGGCGAGGACGAAGAATAATTGGAGTGACGAGGTTCCTTCTTTGAAAAGAAGAAACCGAAGAAACTTTAGGCAACACCGCACAATTCCCGCCTTGCGGCTTAAGCACCGCTCCGGCAG
>OHAY01003642.1_pt1 | contig 10349 bp, 9 predicted proteins | sample 1577191 | NCBI WGS metagenome assembly OHAY01 (sample SAMEA3541504, study PRJEB24748) | human gut metagenome | biome: human gut; feature: human-associated habitat; material: faeces | place: China | collected 2012 | reverse complement strand
GGTTGGAGAACTCCGGCAGGCTCATCTCAAAGCTGCGGGCCATGGCCTCGTAGAAGCGGCCGGTACCGGCGGCGCACTTGTCGTTCATGGCGAAGTTTTTCACGGTGCCGTCGGTGTCGATGGAGATGCCCTTGACGTCCTGGCCGCCGATGTCGATGATGGCCTTGACGCTGGGGTCGGTGACGTGGACGCCCATGGCGTGGCAGGAGATTTCGGAGATGTTCTCGTCGGCGAAGGGCACCTTATTGCGGCCGTAGCCGGTGCCGATCAGGTAAGCCAGGTCCTGGGAGGACTTCAGGCCCACCTTGTTCAGGACCTCCTCCATGGCCAGCTTTGCGGAGGTTTCGGAATTGATCTTGCTGCGGATGGTGGTATCGGCGCAGATTTTGCCGGTCTCGTCCAGGATCACTGCCTTGGTGTAGGTGGACCCTACGTCGCAGCCGCCGTAATATTTCATAGTCAATTACTCCTTATTTGTTGTACTCGTAGTGGGGTTTGGTGGTCTCATAGGGCTGCTTCAGGGGGTCGCGGCGCTCCATGCGGTCATAGTGGCGGCACAGGAACGGCTCCACGCCATAGAACAGGGCCTTGCCGTCCAGATCGAAGAAGAAGACGGCGAACAGGGCGGCATACACGCCCAGCCCGATGAACAGAACCTTTTTCAGAATTTTCAACACCTTACGCATTTTCTTTCCTCCTTACCAGCTCTGGGAATCGTCGAACTCCAGCAGGGACGGGTCGATGGGCTCCTCGTGCATGACGGTGGTCATGTAGTCGTTGATGATGGAGCGGATCTCCGCCCGGGAGACATTGCGCTTGTCGGGCAGGGCGTGGGGCAGCCAGATGGCGTGGACGTCACGGGCCCGGAACTCGTCCTCGAACATACCGTGAACGCCCTGCATGCCCTTGCACAGCAGCTGGTCATACATGACCACCATGTCGCAGTGGAACTTTTCCATGTTCTCCCACAGCTCGAAGATGTGGTGCATACCGCCAACGGCCATCCGGCGCATGGGGGCCCACTCGTGATACTGGGCCATGTCGGCCAGGGTGTGGCTGTAGCTGTCGGTGCGGATGGTCATGTTGAACATCAGGGAGTCCATGTTGATGATGGTGTTCAGGCCCCAGCAGTTATAGGCCCAGGTGCACCAGTTGGAGTAATACAGAGGGGCGCAGGACCAGGCGATGACACGGTGGCGGGTCATGGGGAAGCTGTTGATGCGCTGCTCCACGCACTTCTCCATGATCTTGCGGACCTTCTTGTCCATCTCGTGCCAGCCGGGCAGGTCGCCGTACTGGCTCTGGTAGATGCGGTACAGGGCCTGGGACACGCCGTTGATGGGATAGTAATTGGTGTTGGCGGCCACGTCCCACTTCTCCCACTCGAAACGCTGCAGCTCGTTCTGGCTCTCCAGCCGCTTCACCAGCTGGTTCCAGTCGAAGGCCGCGCCGGTCTGCTCCCCGATGAACTTCCAGGCCTCCTCGATCTCCCGCTGGCAGTGTTCCTGGACCAGGGGATCGTCAAACTGCATGGGCTGGGGCATGGCGAACAGCGGCTTGTCCATCAGCCAGTCCTGGAGAATGGAGGTGGCCACGGAGCCGTCGCAGGCCTCGTTGGAGGTGATGACGGCCTTGTAGTAATCGGGCACATCGTCCAGCACAAACAGGCCCGCCTCGGCCTGGCACATGGGGCAGGGGTCGCCGGGCAGGCCCAGGGACTGCACCGCGTCGATGTAGTTGAGGACGGTGTGGTTGTTCACGTGGCAGGTGACGAAATAGGGGACCATCTGCAGGGGAACGTTCTCCACCTCCTTGCTGAAGGGGTAGAAGACGCCGCCCCACACGGTTTCGTCGTGGGCCATGGTCTTGTCGTGCTTGGCTCGGACCTTGTCGGACTTGTTCAGGTTCAGGTCGTTGCGGAACATCTGCATGAACTGGAAGATGGTGGCGTTGACCATGCCCCGATAGTGCCACGGGCAGGCCCGCAGCGCCTCGCCCCGGAGACCCTCCATGCCGCGGTCGAACCAGTGCAGCACCGGCAGATAGGTCTGGCCCATCCAGCGATAGCGCCAGCAGCCCTTGGCGAAGGTGACGATGCCGCCGTAGCGCATGACATCGTAGACCATCATGCCGTAGTTATACAGCCACACCTTGTTGAAGTAGTAGAAGGTGTCCTTGATGCCGCGCCACTCCCGGTGCTTGTACAGGCCGGTCTTGTCCATGTACAGGTCGCCCAGGCGGCGCTCGCCGGCGGGCTTGCCGTATACGAAGTCCCGGGCCAGCTTCTTATAGTCCAGGCTCCTGGCCTTGGCCACGGTCTTTTTCAGATCGAACTTTTTCATTTTCTTGCGCCCTCCTGAATCTTCTTGATCTCAACGCTTTCGATGAACGCCTGGAAGCGGGTGCGCAGCTGGCCGGAGGCGGCGTTGACGTATTCCTTCTCGATGGAGCATACGGGGATGCCGAAGTCGCGGTTGAGGACGATGGTGTCGATGGTGCGCTCATAGCTCCAGTATTCGCAGAACTTGTTGCTGGCCACGATGATGCCGTCGGCCTTGTACTCCTTCACCAGGTCCGCCAGATACTTCTTGCGGCCGCGCATCTCGTCCTGGCCCATGAACCGGGGGCACATGCTGAAGTTGAGATAGTGCCGGGCGATGGCGTCCAGCGGGGCCTGACCGGGCTGGACCACGATCTCCTCCCGGCCGGGCAGGCTGCCGTAGCAGTAGCGGTCCGCCACCACCAGGGCGCCGCAGCTTTCGATGAGCTTGGTGAAGTTGGGGTCGTCGTTCTCGGCGCCGGAGAGCACCAGCTTGCAGCGATAGGCGGGCTTGGCGTCGGGCTGGCGGGTCTTCAGCTCCTCCGCGGTCTCCCGCAGATAGGGCAGGATCAGGTCCTTGGGACAGGTGAGGCTGGCCAGCTGGATCACGTGGAACTCATACCCCGTGATGGTGGGCACGTCCAGCTTGCGGTAGCTGCCGATCTCAGTGATCAGGCGGCAGACCTCGTTGTGCTGCTCGATGGCCTTCAGCAGGGCCTCGTCGGAGGTGTCGATGCCGAAGTTCTGGGCCAGGGGATCCAGCACATGGGCCTGCAGCTGCTGGCGATAGTGCAGATAGCTGTTTTCGGTTTTCTTGAAGGGTACGTCGGTGAATTCGCAGAAGAAGTCGGGGTTCTGGATGATGTCCATGTCCTTCACGGAGTCCAGGTGCTTCTGCATCAGGTGCTCCTGGAACCGGCAGGTGACGGTGCACGTCTCGGTGGCCATCTGGGCATCCAGGAAGTTGAACCCGCCCTCCAAGGCCCGCTCCATCAGGCTGCGGCCGAAGTGACAGGTCCGGGCGGACATGTAGTAGGTGGCCATGTCCGGCGAGCCGCTGCGGGGGGCCCGCAGGCGCACAGAGAAGCAGCCCGCGAGATCCAGCAGAACCTCCGGCATGAAGTTGCAGGTGTAGCCCAAAGCCCGGCGGCCCTCGGCCTTGGCCTGCTTGACCAGATCATTGTTGGCCTCCTGCAGCAGATCCTCCATAAAGATCAGGTGTTTCAGGTCCCTCATATTATCTCTTTCCTCCTAACGTCGTTTGTTCCATCCTGCATGGCACGACAAATTACTACTAAATTATACAGAATTGCGAAAAAAATGTCAATGATTTTATACATTTTATACATTATTGGCCAATGTGTTCATAATATGACAGAAACAGGACTTTGGTCGGGAAAAGTGGCCCCATCCGGGTTTGACTTTAGCCCCTTGCCGTGCTAAAATGGGCAAAAAAGCAGGGAGGAGCATCACTATGTGCGAGCATCATCACGACCATGACCACAATCACCCCCATGACCACGGCCACACCGGCCTGGAGGAGCGGGTGGCTATGCTGACCTATATGCTGGGCCACAACCAGCACCACGCCCAGGAGCTGCACGAGCTGGCCCACGACCTGGGCGACAGCGAGGCGGCCCAGCTGATCCACGACGCCGTGGTGGACTTTGAGGTGGGCAACAAGAAGCTGGCGGAGGCGCTGGTGGTGCTGAAGGGGGAATGAGCCATGTGTCTTTCCACGGTTTATCGTATGCATGACGGCGAAAAACAGTTGGTGTGCAAAAATGTGGCCGCCGTCCGGCAGCAGGAGGGCGCCCTGGTGTTCACGGACATCATGGGCGTTCAGACCCGGGTGGAGGCCGTGCTGGACCGCATGGACCTGATGGAGAATTTCATCTTCATCAAGGACGCCAAGGCCTGACGCAGGATTATACACGCAAAAAGCCCCCGGATACCGGACAGCTTCCACTGCCCGGTATCCGGGGGCTTGCTGTGTCAGTCGGCGTAAATCTCGCCGGACAGGCTCAGTACGGCCCGGCCGCCTACCCGGATCAGGGCGTCGCCCTTTTCCACCGTCAGACGGCTGCGTATTTCCGAGGAACGGCGCATATGCTCTCCCTGAATGAACACGTTTTCCCGGTCCGGCTGCACCAGACCGTAGCGGTACAGGTAATAGGTCAGGGCCCCGTTGGAGGTGCCGGTGGCGCACTCCTCCGGAATGTCGTACAGAGGGGCGAAGTTGCTGCACCAGGCGGTGCAGGTCTTGTCCCCCAGGCAGAACATATGCACGCCGGTGACCTTCTGCCGCCGGGACAGCTCCGCCACCAGCGTCTCGTTCTGACGGGCCCGCAGCAGGGTCTCCCGGTCCCGCACCGGCATCATGATATCCGCCAGGCCCGTGGACACGATCTGGGGCGTCAGGTCCCGGGGCCGGTCCGCGCCGGTGAGGCCGAAGGCCCGGTACAGCGGCTCCCACTCCACCCGGGTCAGCTCTCCCAGCCAACGGGGCGGGGCCATGTCCATCCAGACCACCTCGCCGTCCACGGAGATCTGCAGGTCGCCTGCCTTGGTGTGGGCCACATGTCGGCCGTCGGCCAGCAGGCCCAGCCGCCGCAGCAGGGCAAAGCCGGCAATGGTGGCATGTCCGCACAGCTCCACCTCCCCCGCCGGGGTAAAATAGCGCAGGTCCACGCTGCCGTCGGCCCGGGGCCGGACAAAGGCGGTTTCCGAGTGCTTCAGCTCGGCGGCGATCAGGCGCATGGTCTCGTCGCTGACGTCCCCCTCCGGCAGGGCCACCCCTGCCTGGTTGCCGCCGAACAGCTTGGCGGCGAATGCATCCATGACGTATATTTTCATGATAAAAACCTCCCCAAACTCTCTTTTTATTCATTATACTAAACTCTACGCCGGTTTTCAAGCGCCCGGGGACTTGACTGGCTGGAAAATTTCGGATATAATGGCAGTAGTATTTGCGGTACGCCGCTGAAAGGAAAGGAAAATCATCCAAAATGCTGAACAAGCGCAGTCTGCTCTCCCAGTTTCTCCACTTCTCCGCCGCTACGGTGGCCTCCCTGATGGTGTTCTCCCTGTACTCCATCGTGGACGGCCTGTTCGTGGCGAAGGGCGTGGGTGAATACGCCATGAGCGCTGTCAACCTGGCCGTCCCCTTCACCAATGTCATGTTCTCCATCGCCGTGCTGTTTGCCGTGGGCACCAGCACCATCATCGCCATCTACCTGGGCCAGGGCAGCCGGGAAAATGCCAACAGCCTGTTTTCCCAGAATCTGGCGGTGCTGGTGGTCATCGGCCTGGTGATCACCGCCCTGGTGCTGATCTTCCTGGAGCCCTTCGCCATGCTGCTGGGTGCCAAGGACGTGACGCTGGAATACACCAAGGACTATCTGCGGGGACTTGCCCCCTTCGCCGTGTGCTTCATCGTTTCGTACAACATGGAGATCCTGGTGAAAACCGACGGACGGCCCACCCTGGCCATCGTCACGGTGATCACCGGGTGCCTGACCAACTGCGTGCTGGACTATGTGGCCATCTTCCTGCTGGACTGGGGCGCATGGGGCGCGGCCTTTGCCACGGGCCTGTCTCAGCTGCTGACGTGTGTGATCTACCTGACCCATTTCCTGGGCAAGCGCACCACCTTCCACCTGGTGCGCTTCCGGCCCGACTGGCATATCTACCGGCGGCTCCTGCCCATCGGCGTGTCCGACGGCGTTACGGAACTGTGCAACGGCGTGATGATCTTCCTGTTCAACCGCACCATCCTGCGCTGCATCGGCCAGGACGGCCTGGTGAGCTACACCATCATCGCCTACATCAACACCCTGATCCTGAACATCATGCTGGGGGTGTCCCAGGGGTCCCAGCCCCTGGTCAGCTATCACTACGGTCAGAAGGACCGGGGCGGCTGCCGCCGCCTGCTGCGCTATGGTCTGGTAACTCTGGTGGGTATGACCATTCTGTGCTTCGGCGCGGTGCAGCTGCTGGCGCCCCAGATCGTCCACGCCTTCTTAGGGGACGAAAACCCGGCGCTGAACCTCTCCTCGGTGGACGCCCTGCGGCGGTACGGCCTGTGCTATCTGATGGTGGGCTTCAACGTGCTGATGGGCGGCTTCCTGACGGCGGTGGAGCGGCCCCGCCCGGCCATCTGCATCTCCGTGGGCCGGGGGCTGGCGCTGCAGGCCGCAGCCCTGCTGCTGCTGGCGGCGGTATGGGGCGGCAGTGTCATCTGGTTCGCGCCGGTGATCTCCGAGGCCCTGTGCCTGGTGATGGCCCTGGTCTTTATGACCCGGTTCTGGCGAAAGACTCCGGACCCGGCCCAGATCAGCTGATACGCATCCCGGATAAATATCCAGCGGGCACCCGGCTTCTGCACCGGATGCCCGCTGTTTTTTTCATTTTTTCAGGTGCTCCCAAATCACCGGCTGCCCGGCGGCCAGGGTTTTGGGCAGGTCCAGCACCCGCTGGTTCCGGCTGCCCCGGAACTGCAGGCTGATGTCCTTCTCTGCCGCCACGAACCGTCCGTCCACCAGCACATCAATGCACGAGAGCAGCCGGTCCGTTACCTGGCACCGGGGATGGGACCCATCCCGCAGCAGCTCGTCCTCCAGCCGGAAGCCGGTGAAGCACCAGATGCTCTTGTCCGGATACCGCCGCCGGACCTCCTGCAGAAGCGGCAGCAGGTCCCGCTGGTTCTTCGGCTCAAAGGGCTCGCCCCCCAGCACCGTCAGCCCGTTGACATAGGGCTTGTCCAGCTCGGCGAAAATCTCCGCCCGGGTGTCATCGGTGAAGGGCTTTCCATAGTGAAAGTCCCAGGTCTGGGGCTGGAAGCAGTCCGGGCAGTGGTTGGTGCAGCCGGACACGAACAGGGTCACCCGGACCCCGATGCCGTTGGCAATATCACATTTTTTCAGATTGCCATAGTACACGATATTGCTCCTTTTAGGTAATATATACTGCTAAACGGCGGAAGGAAACCCCTTACAGGTGCAGCACCCGGTCCTTGATCTCCTGCGTGCGGCCCTGGTTCCAGAACTGGGTGCCGATATAGCCGCAGGTGCGGCGGGCCACGTTCATCTTGTCCTGGTCGGTATTGCCGCACCGGGGGCATTTCCAGATGAGCTTGCCGTCCTCCTCCACGATCTGGATCTCGCCGTCCCAGCCGCAGACCTGGCAATAGTCGCTTTTGGTGTTCAGCTCGGCGTAGATGATGTGGTCATAGATGAACTTCATCACCTCCAGCACGGCGGGGATGTTGTTCTGCATATCCGGCACCTCCACATAGCTGATGGCGCCGCCGGGGGAGAGGTGCTGGAACTGGGCCTCGAATTTGAGCTTGTCAAAGGCGTTGATCTCCTCCGTGACGTGGACATGGTAGCTGTTGGTGATGTAGCCCTTGTCAGTGATGCCCTCAATGATGCCGAACCGGCGCTGGAGGCACTTAGCGAACTTGTAAGTGGTGGATTCCAGCGGCGTGCCGTACAGAGAATAGTCGATGTTTTCGGCTTTCTTCCACTCGGCGCACTTGTCGTTCATCTTCTGCATGATGGATAGGGCGAAGGGGGTGGCACTGGGGTCGGTGTGGCTCTTGCCGGTCATGTACTTCACGCATTCATACAGGCCCGCGTAGCCCAGAGAAATGGTGGAATAGCCGTTGTAGAGCAGCTTGTCGATGGTTTCGCCCTTTTTCAGCCGGGCCAGCGCACCGTACTGCCACAAAATGGGGGCGGCGTCGGAGGTGGTGCCCTTGAGCCGCTCATGGCGGCACTGAAGGGCCCGGTGGCACAGCTCCAGACGATCCTCAAAAATCTTCCAGAACTTGTCCAGATTGCCGCCGGAGGACAGTGCCACGTCCGGCAGGTTGATGGTGACCACGCCCTGATTGAAGCGGCCGTAGTACTTGTGCTTGCCGGGCTGGTAATTCTTGGCGTTGGCAATGTTGCCGATACCCGCGTCGGTGAAGCGGTCCGGCGTCAGGAAGGAGCGGCAGCCCATGCAGGTATAGACGTCGCCCTTCAGCTCCCGCATCTTCTTCTCGGAGATGTAGTCCGGCACCATGCGGCGGGCGGTGCATTTGGCGGCCAGCTCTGTGAGATACCAGTAGGGGGCATCCTCGGTGATGTTGTCCTCCTCCAGTACGTAGATCAGCTTGGGGAAGGCGGGGGTGACCCAAACGCCGTCCTCATTCTTCACGCCCTGATACCGCTGGAGCAGCATCTCCTCGATGATCATGGCCAGATCTTTCTTTTCCCGCTCAGTTTCGGCTTCACCCAGATACATAAACACGGTGATGAAGGGAGCCTGTCCATTGGTGGTCAGCAGCGTTACCACCTGATACTGAATGGTCTGAACACCGCGGCGGATCTCCTCCCGCAAACGGGTCTCCACCAGCTCCGTGATCTTTTCCGCACCGGGGTCCGCGCCGATGGAGGCCATTTCCGCCTCCACGATCTTACGGATCTTCTGACGGCTGACCTCCACAAAGGGGGCCAGATGGGTCAGGGAGATAGACTGGCCGCCGTACTGGTTAGAGGCTACCTGCGCCACGATCTGGGTGGCGATGTTGCAGGCGGTGGCGAAGCTGTGGGGCTTTTCGATGAGCGTACCGGTGATGACGGTGCCGTTCTGCAGCATGTCCTCCAGATTCACCAGATCGCAGTTGTGCATGTGCTGGGCAAAGTAGTCGGAATCGTGGAAGTGGATCAGGCCCTCCTGATGGGCCTTGACGATCTCCGGGTCCAGCAGCAGGCGGGCGGTCAGGTCTTTGGAGATCTCACCGGCCATATAGTCGCGCTGCACACTGTTGACGGTGGGGTTCTTGTTGGCGTTCTCCTGCTTGACCTCTTCGTTCTGGCACTCGATCAGGCTCAGGATGCGCTCATCGGTGGTGTTGGTCTGGCGCTTCAGGCTCTGCACATAGCGGTAGGTGATGTAGTGCCGGGCCACATCATGTGCCTTGATGTCCATGAGCTGGTTCTCCACCATATCCTGCACTTCTTCCACGCTGACGGCGCGGTTCAGCGCCTGACACTGGTCGGTAACAGCAGCGGCGATCTGGGTGATCTGGTCCTTTGTCAGACGGCTCTGGCCGCTCACAGAATCGCTGGCCTTAGTAACAGCGGTGATGATCTTGGTGATATCAAAGGGGACCTCTGCACCGTTGCGTTTGATGATCTTCATCGGCTCTCCTCCTTAACAAATAAAGCACAGTGTGAACGGGTACCTCTTACAATAAGAGATACCCGTTTTGCGCACACGATATCCAACAAACTGAATGTAGCTCTATTCTATCACTATCTAGTGGCAAGTCAAGGAAAATACCACTACATTTTGCGTTTTGGAGTTTTAGCCAAAATTCATGGATAATTTTCAGGATAAAATCTGAGCCAAGACCTCTTGACAACGCACACCTGTTTCCGAGGTGTAATATCGCAAAATATTATACGGCGAAAGCTTTATAATACATTATATAAGCAAAGAGAAAAGGCATTTGTGCCAAGCTGCACCAAAGCAGCTGCGGCGCATATACCTCACGGTCAGATGCCGTTTCCGGTCGTGCGCAAAAAAGAATGGAAAAAAGTTGTCAAAAAGTGTTGACAAGGAGGCGGGGGTGTGGTATTATACTTGAGCGCCAAGCGCTGAGGCAAAAGAATGACTTCCGAAGCCTCAGCAGGAAGCCCTTGAAAAGAACCAATAGACGCTGAAAAGTTCCAGTTTGTTCTGAGAAACTTCTTGGATGTCCAAGTTCAGAAAGTTCAAAAGCTTCTAAAAAATAAGGCTTGACAAAAAACCACTTCAGTGGTAAAATAAACAGGTCGTCAGCCGAAAGGCTGAGGCGCTACAGGACCTTGAAAATTGAACAATATCGAAAAACTTGTAAGGAACCTTTTAAGTGTTTGGAAAAACACTAAAAACAATTCCAAAAGTAATTCACACAGGACGCAAGCGATTGCGTGCTGAGCGAACAAGATTTAACACTTTTAAGTGATAAATATCATTTATAAAGAGTTTGATCCTG
>OHAY01003632.1_pt1 | contig 10386 bp, 10 predicted proteins | sample 1577191 | NCBI WGS metagenome assembly OHAY01 (sample SAMEA3541504, study PRJEB24748) | human gut metagenome | biome: human gut; feature: human-associated habitat; material: faeces | place: China | collected 2012 | reverse complement strand
CGACGACTATGTGGGAATTGCACCTGATCTAGGCGCTTATGAATATGGCCAAGAGGGCAGGGAAGAACTCGTAGCCCGAGGTGTAGATCTCTACCTCGTTGTCCTTGAACGGCAGCGACAGGCTCTGGTTGGCAAAGAGGTGCATGAGGGTGCTGTAGCGGTCGGGAATGTGCAGGTCTTTCTGTTCCACAAACTCGAGCATGGAGCGTTTCGACAACTGGTCCAGGCTTCGCTGGCTGATCATCCTGTTGCGCCTTGTGTTCTGGCCAAAGAAGAAATAGAACACGAAGCCTATAAGCGGCAGGAACATGAGCACAAGAATCCATGCCATCGTCTTTGCCGGCTGCTTGTTGTCCATGAGAACGGCAACGATGGACACTACGACCAAAAGGACGTAGATGAGCGCTATGGTCCAGTGAATGTAGAACATCGTCTTATTTGATGTCGATAAGCTTATGGGTCTGTAGCGACAGTCGCCATTTTGGGTGCTGCTTTATATATTCCACACAGGCGGCGGTGATGGCAGCGTTGCGTGCGGCATCGCCCACATCGCAGGGTTGCAGATAATAATAGTCGGCTGTGATGCCGTGGTCGCTCACGTTGTCGGCGTTGCCGTCGAACAGACATTTCAGCTCGTTGCAGCGTGTCACCGTCACATGCTCCTTGGGTGAGCAGGTGAACCAGTCTATTCCGTCGACAGGCTGGCGCGTGCCGTTGCTCTCCATGGCAATCTCGTAGCCGTTGGCGTGGAGCAGGTCTACGAGCGGCTTGTCCACCTGTAGCGTGGGCTCGCCTCCTGTCAGGATGACGAGTCGTGCGGGATATTGCTTTATCGCTTCCACGATGTCGTCGTTGCTCATCTCGCGATAGCTGCTGAAGAGGGTGTCGCAGAACGGACATTTGAGGTTACAGCCCGAGAAACGCACGAACACGGCGGCACGGCCTGTGTTGCGTCCCTCGCCTTGTAGCGAATAGAATATTTCGTTTATCTTCATAACAAGCACAAAAAAGGGGGTGGGTTAATCTATGCAATATTTTGCCACGTTGCCCTCGCTCTCTTGCACAATGGTGCAATAGCAATGGGGCACCTGCTCCGTGATCCATCGCGCCATGTTCTCGGCTGTGGGGTTGAAGGGCAGAATGTCGTTGAGGTTCTTGTGGTCGAGCTTCTCCTGTATGCGTTTCTTCACGACGCTGAAGTCGACAACCATGCCGTTTTCGTCGAGCGTCTCTGCCTTGCACATGACGGTTATCTTCCAGTTGTGGCCGTGCAGGTTCTCACACTTGCTTCTGTAGCTGAGCGTGAGCTTGTGGCTTGCCGATATCTCAAAAGTTTTTTCTATATAATACATGTCTTTTTTTGTTGATTTTGTTTCCTGTTTGTTGTCTCATCACATGGGCATGTCATCATCGGCGGGTTTAATGTTGCCGTTGATCATGTCGTTAAGGTCCTGGTCTTCCTTGCGCTTGCGTTCCTTGCGCAGACGTTCAAGCTCCTCGACCGCCCTTTTGTTGTTGGGCTGTTTGACGAGCTGTTGCAGAAGGGCCTCTGCCTCGTCAAAGTGGTAGATGTTGACAAGAAGATGCGCCTTCAGACATGTCAACATCTTAAGGCTCTCCTTCTTGTCGTCAAGATTGTCGGAGGGTAAGATGCTGTCGTCGTCATCGTCGTCGTCATCGTCCGTGCCCATGGATATCTCGCCTTCAAGGTCGTTTATGCGCGAGTCGATATAAGACATGGCTCTCACGTCGTCGGCCATGACAAGGGCGTTGGCGTAGTCGCGCTGGAAGCGTCCCCACTGCAAGCCGTTGATCATGCCCAAGAAGTAGCAAGCCATCTTAAACTGCCGCAAGATGTAATAGCTACAGCCCAAGAGGTAACAAAGCTCAAAGAACGAGTAGAGGTTTTTGCTTTTCTCGTGCTTAAGCTGCTCCTTCAAGATGTCGTAGGCGCTGTTCAGCCACGGCAACGCCTCGGCATAACGTTTCTGGTAGAAGAAGCGCGTGCCCTGATAGTAGAGATAAGCCTCTTGCTCGGAGAACGCTTCCCACAGCAACGCCTGGTGTATGTCGTCGGGCATGGTGCCACCCTCCTTCTTTGTTGCCACGACCTCCTTCCATAGGTATGTGAACTTTGCCTTTATCTGTGGCTCCTCCATGAGGTCATAGGCTATTGTGAAGACAACGCTCTTGGGCTTCGTTGCCTCCTCGTCGCAGGCGGGGTGGAGGGGCTGTATGCGTTGTGGCAAGAGCGTCATGCTCATCCTTATGTAGAGTGCCTCGTTGTCGGATGAGCGGCTCATCATGGCAATGGAGACCATGCGTGCGGGCTTGTTGTCGCCATCTTCCTTGTATAATAAGGTGGCTTGCGCCTGTTGGCCCTTAAACTGCTTGTCCTTGATGAGCGGCAGCGTGAGGTCGTAGTCCATAATGCTGTAGTGGGCAACTTCCTCTACCGTCTTGTCGCCGTGTGTCACCATGAGGCTCAGCACCTCGTGAGGCTTTATGCCCAACGTGTCGCGCAGAATGTTGCCGAGGAGCGGACGCTGCGAGGGGGTGTAGTGGGCTTGTTTGGGTGCGTCCTGTGTCTTTATCTCACCCTCAGAGAGCAGCTTGTTCTCATACGACTCCTTCACGAAGCTCTCTTCAAAGTCGGTGTAATGGCCCTTTCTGTTGTATCGGCACACCTCTTCCACCTCGCTCATGACCATGTTGCGGCAGCTGAAGATGTCGTTGAGGTAGAGCATGAGCACATCGCCGTTGAGAGCACTGGTGATTGCCAGTCCGACGATGATGTGGAGGTCGGCCTCTGCCTTGTCGGTGTCGCAAGAGTAGACCACCTCTGCCAGGCCGCAGCTCTGGTTTATCTTGTTTATGAACGTGCGAAGGCTCAGGATGTCGACAATGCTCTTGCCGTAGAAGAAGGGGTAGACAATGCGTGCTGTGTTGCCTTGCTTGCTGATCTCGATGGAGAAATAGCCGCCCTGATACTGAAAGCTCATGGTTGCCTCCTCCTTCTCTTTCGTCACCTCCCATTTGCCGTTGACGTTTATCTCAGCCAAGGCGTTGCTGATGACCGCCATCTTGTCTTGCAGGCTGTCAAGGAACACAGCCTGTCCTGCTTTCGCCTTCTTGCGGTCTTTCCAACTCTTGTAGAAGACAAAGGCTATGATGAGGACATAGATGAGAATTATTATAACGGTTTCGGTATCCATAAATAATTGTCGCTAAGATGAATATGTGGTGTTTGTGGAAAAAAGCTTCAGACGACGATGTTGTTGCCCAACATTCGCGCCAGCTTGTTGCGCAGCTCCTGGGTCTCCTTATATTCTGCCATGAGCTTCATTAGCTCGTCGGCGGGACCGTTGGTGGCTGTCTTGATCTTTTGTTGCAGCTCCTTGAGGTGGTGCTCGATATAGTCCATTCTGAAATCGTTGAGCAGATGCTCAAGCTGGTTGCGCACATTGTCAATGCGTGTTGCCTCTCTTGCCAAGCGGTCTTGCTCGTTCATCGGGGCATCGGCAGCAAGGGCTGTGGGCGACAGCTGGTAACGCTCTGCCGTCAGGCTGGTGGCTATCTTGCTTATCTCTATGTCTTCGTGATGAATGAAGAACTGTTCAGCCTGGAACCCCTCGTCAGCCGAGTGGGCCACCGCCTCGTTCAGGATGCGCTCAAACGTGGGGTTTTCAAGATGCAGTCCGTCGATGCTGAGGTTGTAAGCCAGATATTGTGCCACGTTGAGGTTTATGAGGTTGCCGTCGGCATCTTCCACGTTGCGGTAGATAACGTCGTTGCCGTTGCGTATGACCATCTTCACGAGCATGCGCTCCACCTTCGACGCCTGTTGCAGCGGCGTGGCCACCGTGAGCTGCTGCGGTGCATTTGCGCGTGGTGGCTCGGGCGATGTCTGTTGCCCTGCTTGCTGCTGTTGGGGGTTCATGCGGTCGCGGCCGTCGCGTATGAACTTGTTCATGGTGTTGATGAGCGTCGCCTCGTTCATGCTCATCCGCATGGCACACTCGTGCAGGTAGGTGTCGCGCAAGATCTGGTCTTGCACGAGCGAGATGCTCCTCACGATCGAGTTGATGGCCTCGGAGCGTTTCAGCGGGTCGCGCTCGTTCTTGAGCAACAGGTCGGTCTTAAACTCCATGAAGTCGGTCTGGTTCTCCTCGATATATTTCTTGAAGTCGGCAGCTGTGTGCTTGCGTGCGAACGAGTCGGGGTCGTCGCCGTCGGGCAGCAGCAACACCTTGAGGTTCATGCCTTCCGACAGCAACATGTCGGTGCCTCTTAAGGCGGCGTGTATGCCGGCGGCATCGCCGTCGTAGAGCAGCGTTATGTTTGACGTGAAGCGGTGAAGGATATGGATCTGGTGCTGGGAGAGCGCCGTGCCCGAGTTGGCAACCACGTTCTCGATGCCACACTGGTGCATGGCTATGACGTCGGTATAGCCTTCCACCATGAACACGCGGTCTTCCTTGGCTATGGCTTTCTTTGCCTGGTATAAGCCGTAGAGCTCGCGGTCCTTGTGGTAGATTTCGCTCTCCGGCGAGTTGACATATTTCTGGTTCACGCCCTTGGTGCGCGAGTCGAGCACACGTCCGCCGAAGCCCACCACCTTGCCGCTCACGCCTATCCACGGAAAGATCACACGTCCGGCGTAGCGGTCGATGAGATCGCCGCGGTCGTTGCGGTAGCAGATGCCTGTGGCAAGAATGAACTCGTCCTTATAGCCCTTTGTGCGGGCTGTGTTGGCAAGGGCGTAGCGGTCGTTGGGGTCGTAGCCGAGCTGGAATTTCTCTATGATGTCGTCTCGTATGCCGTCTTCTGCTTGAAATGACATGACTATGGCCACGCCATCGTGTGTGTTGCGCAGCTGGTCTTTGAAATAGCCGGCAGCCCACTCGTTCACAATGAACATGCTCTCGCGCTTGCTCTGCTCCTCCTTCTCCTCGTTGCTCAGCTCGCGCTCATGGATCTCGATGTGATATTTGTTGGCAAGCCACCTCAGGGCCTCGGGGTAGGTCATCTGCTCATGCTCCATGATGAAGTTTAGGGGGGTTCCTCCCTTGCCGCATCCGAAGCAATGGTAGGTGCCGCGTGTGGGCGACACAAAGAACGACGGGGTCTTCTCGTTGTGGAAAGGGCACAGTCCCTTATAGTTTACACCGCTTTTATGAAGCGTCACAAACTCGGACACAACCTCCACGATGTTGGCTGCGTCTTTTATTCGGTCTACTGTTGCTCTGTCTATCATCTTGTTCTCTGTCTGTCGTTATGGCGGCGTTTACTGGCGCCTGATGAAAAAAATAAGGAGTTGCTGTTATGAGATACAAATTTAGAAAAAAATATTGAGATTGAGGCCTTTTTGGAAAACCTTTTGTTGCGACGGGCACAAAAAAATCCTGCCGCCGCTCTTGCGGTGACAGGATTATCCCTAATGACCGATTTGGGATTATGAGGTTTGCTCTTCGCAAAACGATGCTGTTGGCCGTTAGCTGTGAGGCAGAGGCTATAGGCAATAGTTGCCGCTGAACAGCTCTTTCTTGTCGACGGGCTGCATGACGCTCAGGAAAGACAGAAGCTCCTCTTCGCTCTTGACGGGCTTTCCGCGCAGCGACCTCACACGGCTGAAGGTGTTGAAGCGCTGGTCGTCGCTGACAAACCATTTCTCGTCTGTGATCTGGCCTCTGGCGTGTGCTATGTCGTGATGGATCTTGAAGGCATACTTGGCAGCCACGGCAGAGAGGAAACGTTGCCCTTTGTCTGTGGTGACGAGCAAGAGCAGACAGCGTCCGCGCTGACGTTTTCGTGTCTGTTCGCTCACCTTAAGATGAGAGGCGCTGGTGCTGACCGTTATGTTCCATCCACAACGGTTGATCTGGTCTGCCTTCTTCTTGAACAGCACGCCGTGGGGCGAGGTGTCTTCAAGGCGAAGGAAGCAGATAAGATAGTGGATCATCTCGTGCAGGAGCACGGTCTGATAGTCGCGCTCGGAGCAGTCATAATAAGTGCTGATGTAGATGGAGAAGGTGCGCTGGGGCTTGGAGAACCAATTTTTCCTTGATGTCACACATTTCATGTAGCCGAACCTTGTGCGTGCCTTCGAAAGACGGAACGACGGGGTGGGCAACGTGTCGCAGAAATAAAGGTGGTTAAACTTCGCGAACCATTCGCTGAGCAGCAACGTGGTGAGCGTCATGACGCTTACTTGTTTTTGCAGGTTGTCGCCTTCTTGCAACAGGTCGTTTTCTTGCAAGCTGTTGTCTTGTCACAAGCTTTTGCCTTGTTGCAAGCTGTTGCCTTGTCGCAAGCAGTTGCCTTGTTGCAGGCTGTTGCCTTGTTGCAAGCTTTTGTCTTGTTGCAAGCTGTTGCCTTGTTGCAAGCTGTTGCCTTGTCGCAGGCTGTTGTTTTAGGACATGTTGTTTTCTGTTTGCAGCATGCTGTTTCTTTTTTGCAGCATGCAGACTGCTCGTCACAGCCCGGCATGATTTCAGCAAGCTTGGCAGCAATCTTGTCTTTCATGACGGTGCTCACGACAACCTTGCCGTCGGGTGCGATGAGATACATCGAGGGAATCCACTTGATGTGGTATGCGGCAGAGATCTGCGTCTCCTTCCATTTCTTCAGCTCGCTCACCTGTGTGTAGGCGATGTTGAAGTCGCTGATGGCTTTCACAAGGTTCTCTTTCTTGTCGTCGAACGACACGCCGATAAACTCGACATCACGCTTAGCATAAGTGTTGTGCAAGGCAGCAATGGCAGGCAGGTCCTTGCGGCAGTCGGGACACCATGATGCCCAGAAGTCGAGCACCACATACTTGCCGCGCATGTCGCTGAGCTTCACCGTCTTGCCGTCGGGGGTGGCGAGAGCAAAGTCGGGAGCCTCGGTGCCAGGCTTCAGCAGTTCGGTTGCATACTTGGCATCGTCGTCTTGCTGAGCCGATGCCTGGTTGTTGTTCTCTACGTTCTGTGCCGTTGCGGCAAAGAGAGGTGCCGCCAACATGAGGACGGCAAATGCGATTTTCTTGATCATTGTTCTTGTTTTTTAAAAGTGACAAATGGGTGAATGACGAAAAGATAACGGCATGAAGCCCGGTCATTCGTTATTGTCGGATGAAAATGTTTGTTCCTTTGGCCAGTTGACGAGATATAGCTTCTCCGTGGCTCGTGTGAAGGCGGTGTAGAGCCAGTGAATGTAGTCGGGGGTGAGCATGTCGTCGGTCATGTAGCCTTGGTCCACATACACATGTGCCCACTGTCCGCCCTGTGCCTTGTGGCAGGTCACGGCGTAAGCATATTTTATCTGCAGGGCATTGAAATGGGCATCGTGTCGCACCTTGTCAATGCGCTCGCGCTTGGTGTGGATGTCGGCATAGTCGGCCATCACGCCCTCATAAAGCATCTGGTTCTGCTCGGGGGTGAGGGTAGGGGCTTCAGAGAGCAGACTGTCGGTGAGCACGGTGGCTGTGAGCTCATAGTCGTTATAGTCGGGGAAGGAGAGGGTGAGGTCGGCAAAATGGAGCCCGTAAAGCTCATGCACGTTACGCACGCGGCGTATGACGGCTCTGTCGCCGTTGGCGATAAACTGTAAGGGTGCCTTCTCGTCTGCTCCCGCCCAGAAGTAGTTGTTCTTCACGATCATGAGCATGTCGCCCGTGGTGAGCTGCTCCTCGCATCCGAGCACCATGTTTCTGATGCCCTGGTTGTAGATGTTGGCGCGTTTGTTGCTCCGCGTCACCACCATGGTCTCGTCTTGTCCCACCTCGCTGTAGCTTGTTGCCAACTGCTCAATGAGCTCGTCGCCTCTCACGACCTGTATGTCGGTGAAGCGGTTGAAGACGATGCGTGGCAGCTGGGTCATCTCGTCGTGCGTGATCATCTGCCTTATGACGGTGGCGTTGTAGAGGATGCCCGACTGCTGACTCTGTCGGAGCACCTCTCTGAGGTCCGACTCGAAGACGCGCAGACCGTAGCCTTGCATGAACGCCGTTGAGAGGGCAGGCGACTCTTCTTCGCCCACGGGCGGCAGCTGAGCCGTGTCGCCGATGAGCATCAGGCGGCAACCCTTGCCGTTATACACATACTGCACGAGGTCGTCGAGCAGCCGGCCGCTGCCAAAGACCGACTGGGTCAGCCCTTCGTTGGCAATCATCGATGCCTCGTCTGCCACAAACAGCGTGTCGGTGTGCAGGTTGTCGTTGAGGTTGAAATCGCCTTCAAACGTTTTCTGTCTGTAGATCTTGCGGTGGATGGTGAAGGCAGGCATGCCCGCGTTCACCGACAGCACCTTGGCGGCACGGCCTGTGGGGGCGAGGAGCACCACCTTGCGGGCATAGGCTGTGAGCATGCGCACGATGGCGGCCGTGAGCGTGGTCTTGCCCGTTCCGGCAGAACCGCGCAGCACCATCACGCTCATGGGCTGTGGCGAAGCCATGAACGTGGCAAACACCCGCAGCACATCAGCTTGTCCCTGGGTCGGGGGGAAGGGGAAAAACTTCCCCATCAAGGCTATAAACTCTTCCATCCTGGCTGTTTGTTGCAGAGGAGCAACAGGTCTTTTTCTTTAGTTTCGCATGTATGGAAGTTATTGGAAGCGTCCGTTCGCTCGGCTTTGCCGCTTGATCTTTGCGAAAAACTTCTTATGTTCCATTGACTTCTGAACTTGCGAAAGTCTTTTTTATATTGTTTCCTCGTTGTTCTGTTCTTTTTCTTCGTTTTGCTTCTCTTCGTTGTTGTCAGCCTCTTTGTTCATAAAGATGCTGAAGTTGACGCTGCCATAGGCACGATGCTCCACAAAGTGGGGGTCGTCCTCAAAACTGTTGTGCTTGCCGTGCTCAAACACCAGTAGGCCGTCGGGCTTGAGCAACCCGCGCTCAAAGACAAGACGCGGGATGGTGGGCAGTTCGGGAAGAGCGTATGGCGGGTCGGCGAAGATGATGTCAAACTTCTGTCGGCACGTCTTGATGAAACGGAACACGTCGCCTCGTATGAGCGTGTGGTTCTTTGCCCCAATCTTGGCGACACACTGGCGTATGAACGCAGCATGGTCGCGGTCGGCTTCAATGCTTATAACCTCCTTGCAGCCTCTTGACAGCAGTTCAAGCGAGATGCTGCCCGTTCCTGCGAAGAGGTCGAGCGAAAGGGCTTCGTCAAAGCACACATAGCCGTTCATCACGTTAAAGATGTTTTCTTTGGCAAAGTCGGTTGTGGGGCGTGCCTTGAACGAACGCGGAATGTCGAAATGACGACCCTTGTATAATCCTGTAATTATTCTCATTGTCTTGTCTTTTTTTCGTTGAAAAATGGTTGGAAAGCTCAATTCTTTGTAGATGAGCCCTCCTGTTCTTGAAGGTTTTCCTTTACAGGAAACTTCCTTTTTGTAGCAAGCTATCCTTTTTTCTTAAAATCCACCATTCACCTTATTATATAAGAGACTGATGGCCTCATATCAGCTTGTCGTAAAGAGCCAGCAGGTCGAAGGGAAGCTCTTGCGTGTTTTCTTCAGCGAGAAGCGAAGACGGCTCGCGTTTTGCGACATTGCTGACAAACTCGCCCGCCATCTGCACATACTTGTCTGTGGCGGCGGTGCTGCCGATGATGTCGAGCAGGTCGTCGCTGGGCTTCATGCCGAGCTGCTGCCATGCGTTGAGCGTGTAATAGACAGCGTCGGCTGTCATGGAAGCATCGAAGCGGTTGCAGAACACGATATGGTTTTGGCGGAACGACACCAGCTCCATGGTCTTGCCGTGAAGGTAGGCATACATCTTGCGCTTGGCGCTCTTATAGCTGTCGGCGTGGAGGTGTTGCCACACAGGGAGCATGAGCGGAAGGAAGGTCACCATCTTAAAGTTGTCGTCGAGCACCAGTTTGAGGTCGCGGTTCACGGCGAAGGCCACCACCACGTTGGCGCTCTCAAGCATGGAGGTCATCACCTCCACGCTCTTGTCTTCGCCGTAGGTGTAGGCATAGAGCTGTTCCGCCTTCTCGTTGTCATACTCGTCGGCGGGGATGACAAGCACGGGCGTGTCGATGAGCACTCGTGCCGAGCGATGCTGTTCAGCCAGCATGTGGCTGTCGTTGAACGCTTGGCGCAGGTTGGCAGCCGTGGACACACCGCTCTTCATGTGGTATGGCTCATGGCTTATGGTGCCGTCGGCTTCTCTCTTGGAGAACGACATGGCGTGTTCGCTGATTCTTATTGTCAGTTGCATGATTGGATATGTTTTAAAGCCCCACCCTGCGCTTAAGGCGCAATTTTGAATTTTGAATTTTGAGTTTTGAATTGTCGGCTTTCAGCCGATCTTGAATTTTCGAATTTTGATTTTTCCTTTTTTAAAAGGCTATCGAATTCTTCACTCATCACTCTTCGTTCTTCACTTAAAAG
>OHAY01003631.1_pt1 | contig 10388 bp, 10 predicted proteins | sample 1577191 | NCBI WGS metagenome assembly OHAY01 (sample SAMEA3541504, study PRJEB24748) | human gut metagenome | biome: human gut; feature: human-associated habitat; material: faeces | place: China | collected 2012 | reverse complement strand
ATAGCATGGTACCGATTACAACGCTACGCGTGGTACCGATACAGCGCTATCGTCACTTTATAGATAAAGAGTAATTTTTCCCTATGAAGCATAACAATTTTCATATATCCTATATATCAGGTTTTAACCTGCAAAGGTATAGCATAGGTGTGCAGCCTATCTGCATAGCAAGAAATGTTTTTGTTTTTGGTGTGTTTTCCTCCTGTTTTCTTGGCAGTTTCAGTATTTTTTGTTACTTTTGTACACATAACATATAAATAGCAATAGTTATGAAAGAATACAAAGTAGAACCCGACGCAACAAGAACCACGACTGGATGCATTTCTTTACTGAGTTTTATACTTGGTGCCGGTTTTTGTGACTTAGCGATGACCCCAGGTTCACCATCATGGGCAGCAGATGCAATGATATGGTGTCTTATTGTCTTTTTCGTCACTTTTTTGCTTTGGAGATTGATGCGAGTACAAGATGATAATATCTAAAGTTAGCAGAGAAGAATCCATAAACGTAAGTTATATTTATCATAATTCACGTTAGAAAATGAAACGTTTGCCGTCAAACTTATATATGAGGTGGTTGAAGTTTAGTACTCCGGCCTTGAACCAAATCTAAATTCATTGCAAATGAATAGTCTGTAGCTAATGACAACATAACCTGCAGGTTTTTTTTATGTAGAGCAAAAAAAACTACTAAGAAAAATGAAAAAACAATGGAAATTAAAAAAATAATTGTATATTTGCAAATGAAACGAATAAGTTGGGTATTATGGTAGAGACAAACGATAGAAAATTGCCTGTAGGTATCCAGTCTTTTGAGGAAATCAGAAAGGATGGATATCTTTATGTTGACAAGACAGATATCATCTGGCATCTTGCCAATAGGGGAAAGAAGTATAATTACCTGAGCCGACCACGTCGCTTTGGCAAATCCGTTCTTGTCGATACGCTTGAAGCATACTTCCTGGGGAAAAAGGAACTATTCGAGGGATTGAAAATTATGCAGCTGGAGACAGAATGGGTGAAGCGGCCTGTTATCAGATTGGATATGAGTCAGACCGGTGCGGAACCAGAAAGCATATGGAGTTATTTAGATGATGCATTTCATACCTATGAAATCGAAAACGATATAGCAGTACGCCAAGGTAGCTCTCTTGCCGTAAGATTAAAGAAAATCATAGAGACTTCTTACATTAAAACGGGCCAGCAGGTGGCTATTCTCATAGATGAATACGACTCTCCATTGCAGCATTCCTGGAAGACTCCGCAACATAAAGCATGTACGGATATCTACAGAGAAGTGTTTGCCGTACTGAAAGCCCAGGATAAATACGAGAAGCTTATTTTCATCACAGGAGTTACCAAGTTTACGCAAATTTCACTTTTCTCTGGTCTCAATAATTTGAGCAACATCAGTTTCGATTCAGAGTATGCAACTCTCTGCGGTATCACGAAAGAAGAACTTCTCCGTGATTTCACTCCGGAAGTCAAAAGATTGGCAGCAAAGAATGAGTGGACTTTCGATGAAGCTATTGCACAGTTAACGACTTTCTATGATGGTTATCATTTCAGTCATGAAAATATGGTTGATATATTCAATCCATTTAGTCTTATCAATGCTCTTTCTGATTCCAGTCTTAAGAATTACTGGGCTTCCTCTGGAGCCACCTCGTTGCTTCCTAAGTTTGTTGATGATATAGAAATAAGATTGAAGGATTTCGAAAAATGTCCGATGGATAGTGATACCCTGGAGACTTCTGACGTGACAGGCGGTGGAGCAGAACTGTTCCTCTATCAGTCTGGTTACCTCACGATAAAAGGGTATGTAGAAGGTATTTATTTACTAGGCATTCCAAACTTCGAGGTAAGACAGGTTTTAAATGAAATAGTTTTGCCGGCCCTTTCCATGCGTAAGAGTAATGATATTCAATCACCACAAGCTTTTCTGAATCTTTACCTGAACACGGGCAATCTACCAGAAGCTATGAAATGCCTCAAAGCCCTAATTGCGGATGTGCCATACAGCAACAAGAAGCTTGCAAGCATGGATATGGAAGAACGTTACCGTCTAATTCTGAGTACAATTTTCAATGCCATTGGCTGCAGAGTGGAAGTTGAGAAGATGATAGCTACGGGTAGAATAGATATGGTGGTAGAAACATCGACCATCATCTATGTATTGGAATTGAAGCTAAGCAACAATGGCGGTGTTGATGCTGCAGCAGAGCAAATGAAAGCTAAGCAGTATGCAGAACCTTTCAAAGCAGACAAGCGCAAGGTTACAGCTCTTGCCATAGAACTAGATGATTTAGGAAAAGGATTGGTTGCTTGGAAAGCAATATAGAATTTAATGGGGATACGCTAGGTCCACCTAAGGTACTATGTTCCTGAAATCTGGGCAACCCCTGGCTTCTATGTGCTTAGCCTTAACCCCGTTCCTCATAAATTTAGGTCTCGTGCCCACAATTTTGGCATCTGAAAATCTTCTTTTGTGATGTAAGAATATACTAGGAGCGAAAAAAATAAGTTAAAGTACTGTTTTTATTCATTATGATGAACGAAAACAGTACTTTAACTTATACAATATTTTGTTTTAAATTGATACTTTCCACTCACCATGTAAATTCTTTTGTGCTCCCGTCATATCATTCGCATAGAAAAAGTACTATTTTGTTAATTACGAACGAAATGCGGAAAAGTGGCTTTGAAACAGCTGCCCTATCTGCCTAATCAAACATGATTTTAGCATTTGCCAATAATATCTGCATAATACGTATATTTAAAAGGGTAACATGAATATGGCTCTATTGATGCTTTTGTCAAGTAAGGCCATCTGCTATATATTCAATCTCAGCACTGAACCGTTTTTGCCTTCACCTTCATAATCTGCAGAAAGCGGAAGTTGACAGCAGATGTTGCTGATTTCTGTTTCATCCAAATGCTCGGTAAGTTCCAGATGGAACCCATCATTTATCTCATGCAAATCCCAGACACCATGACCACATGCATTGACTGCGGTGATGATGGTATCTTGAAGTTGCCATATTTCCGTGAAGTCTCTCATCCTTCCCTACTCCCACTCAAAGTTCTCTGTTCCTGCTCCAATTTCAAAGTGAAACTTGGCGATGCCGAAATCCATTTGGGTATATCCTACCATCGAGAAGCCTTTCTTGGCAAGAACTTTAGCTTTGTCTCCGACTCCTGGGCTTTTCTGGGCTTGAAGGAGGAACGAGAACTTCTGCTGATTGATGGCTGTAGGAGCTAGAAGAGCTGCTTCCACGCCCTTTCTAAACCATGAAGGAGAATCGCCGGTTGCATTGCTCACCTGTTCAATGGTCTTGATTTTGTGACTGGCACCTTGCGTCTCACCATATCCCAAGGCAATCATACATGCCAACTTCTCCCCTTCTTCAATATGGTAGGCTTCCTTCACCTTTCTATAACTTAATCCAACCCAGCAAGTATTGAGCCCTAAGGTTTGAGCAAGCAACACAAGCTGCTCGCCGTAATAACCAATACGCTCATCAAGATCATCAGCCTTCTTGCCAGCCATTACGAGATAGTTCTCCACGCCATGGAATTTTCCATAGGACATGATGCCTGTGAATGCCTTGGTTTCTTGGGTAACTAGTTGTATGTGTAGTCCACCCTCTTTGTTGCACTCCCCGATTTTTACTTCGAGTGCTCTAACTACCTCTGTTGAAAGAGGTTTGTGTATGTACTTTCGTACACTATGTCTTTGTTTGATAGCTTCTTCTATAGTCATGACTTCTTTGATGAAATTTGCCTGCAAAGATAAGGAAAAAAACAATATTAAAGGCAAATAATCAAGAAAAATATCACGAACCTATAATTTTTTAAAAAAGGAACATGATATCGTACCTTTTCTTGCGTAATCCAAAAATATTTGTTATCTTTGCACGAAAAGTACAATATAATACACTACTTTGTATGAAAATTCAAGAGGTAATGAAATTGCAGCGTAAGGTTTTGGGTATTACCCAGCAGGACCTCGCAGAGATGTCTGAGGTAGCCATTTCTACCATCAAGCAGATAGAGAGCGGTAAAGGCAATCCATCCCTATCGACGGTTGAAAAAATCATGGATATACTTGGCATGGAGGTCAAATATGAGATTCGTCAAACTGTTTAAGTACAGTAAGGATACTCTTTCTTCTTTGCCTGCCGAGGTTGAGCATTTGACTAACAATTCATATTTGGATGGTAAATTGAAACAAGCCTATTTGTGTATCGTTAAGGAAAGAATCCAAAGATTCAATCGTAAATCTGAATGAGAAAGATGAAACTGACATATATATTTCATAGTGGTTTTGCAGTGGAGACACACTCCTGCATATTGGTTTTTGACTATTGGATGGATCCCGCCAATTGCTTGCCGGAGATTCTATCCAAGGGTAAGCCTGTGTATGTTTTTGCAAGTCATTTCCACGAAGATCATTTCTCCAGGGAAATATTTTCTTGGAGAAAACACTTTCCTCATACCCCAATGACTTACATTCTCTCCAAGGATATCATTCGGCATCGCAGATGTCAGAGAAATGAAGCGGATATTTTGATGGTAAAGGGAGATGACTGGTGCGACAAAATTATAAAGGTGATAGCTGCTGGCAGCAATGACAGTGGTGTGTCATGGATTGTAGAGGTTGAAGGCAAACGCCTCTTCCATGCTGGTGATTTGAACAATTGGTATGCCAGGTTCTTGACTGATGACTATAAGGGTGGAACTATCTGGAGCTTTGAATTTGGTGAGATAGACCCTCAAAAAGACGAGAAGCAATACTTGGGTGAACTGAAAGACATCAGAAAAATAACAGATTGCTTTGATGTTGTCATGTTTCCTGTAGATGGCCGCATAGGTAATGGATATACCCGCGGTGCGAGACAGTTCATCGAGCTATTCCAGACAGGATTGTTTGTTCCTATGCACTTTGTAGCAAGCGGTTTCAAGAGTGCCTGGCGAATGAAGGAGTTTACAGATGCCAAGCAAATCCCGTTTTGGAAGATAGAGCGTGAGGGAGATTCGTTTGACATATAGAATCAGATATAGATCATAATCATTGAATAGTCATCATGAATACATTACATAGCTATCTCATATATTATCTACTTGTCATCAATGCTGCCACATTTATCATATATGGTATAGACAAGTATAAAGCCAAGAAAGCCAAATGGCGTATTTCGGAGGCAACGCTTCTGACAATGGCCGCTGTGGGAGGAAGTATTGGAGCCTGGCTGGGTATGAAAGCCTGGCATCATAAGACACTGCATCGGAAGTTCAAATACGGAGTTCCTATCATCCTGCTCATCCAGATTGCGCTGATGATATACTTTCACATGAATCATTAACAAATCATTTAAACATTCATAAGATACAATGAATCCAATTGATATAGCACTTAGCATAGCAACAAAAGCCCATGCCGGTCAACTTGACCGAGATGGCTATCCAGCCATTCTTCATCCATTGACAGTGGGACTGATGGGACATACCGACGAAGAGAAAATGGCAGGTTTTCTGCATGATGTGGTAGAAGACAGTCCTTATTCCTTTGATGATTTGCTTCGTGAAGGAATCCCTACGGGCGTGGTGAATGCCCTTCGCCTACTCACACATAAGAAAGGAACAGATTATTTCAATTATGTGCAGGGAATCATAGACTCTCAGAATCCCATTGCCCTGCAGGTGAAATACAACGACCTCCAGCATAATTTTGAACGTGGCAAGGCCTATCCAGACCTTCAGAAGAAGCATGGAAAAGCACTGGAAATGGTAAAGGCAGCCATTGAGGAATGCTCAAAGGTTGACATCTATCATGCGCCTGATGACAAGAAGACAGAAGTGGGCATCTTTGCCTGCGGATGTTTCTGGGGAACGCAGCATCAGTTTCAGAAACAGCCTGGGGTAATCAATACCCTGGCTGGTTATACTGGTGGCAAAGAGGCATTCCCTTCCTATGCTGATGTCCGGGACCATAAGACACATCATGTAGAAGCCATTATCGTGGAGTTCAATCCCGAAGAGGTATCGTACGAGACCCTATGCAAACTTTTCTTCGAGATTCATGACCCGGCACAGACGGATGGCGTAGGTCCTGACCTCGGTCCACAATACCGCAGCTGTATCTTCTATCGTAATGAATCCCAGAGGCAGACGGCAGAAAGGGTGATGCAATTGCTTCGCAACAAGGGCAATGAGGTGAATACCCTCCTTTTACCCGAGGAGACATTCTATATTGGCGAAGCCTACCACCAGCACTACTACGAGAAAACCGGCGGTGAGCCATATTGCCATATGAGAACAAAGAAGTTCTGAAAAGTATTTTAGAAGAAAAGGAAAACCATCATGAGATATACAATGAGAATCAAAAAGAGTCTATTCATATTGTTAGCGTCTGCGGTTTCAATGACGCTTTCTGCGCAAACCTACGAAAAGCCTACCATGGGTTGGAGTTCGTGGAATACCTACCGTGTAAATATCAGTGCCGACCTTATCATGAAACAGGCGGATGCCATGGCACAGAAGGGGTTGAAGGAGGCTGGTTATAAGTATATTAACATCGATGACGGATATTTCGGCGGACGTGACATGAACGGACAATTACTGATTCATGCCACACGATTCCCAAATGGTCTGGAGCCAGTTGTCAAGCACATTCACAGCTTGGGATTCAAGGCAGGAATCTATTCAGATGCAGGACGTAATACCTGCGGAAACTTCTGGGACAAAGACGAAATGGGAAGCGGTGTAGGTCTTTATGGACACGACCAGCAGGATGCCGATTACTTTTTCAAGAACCTGAAGTTTGATTTTATCAAGATTGATTTCTGTGGCGGTGATGCACCTCAGAACACAGAACATCTCGACCTTGACGAAAAAGAGCGCTACACTGCCATCCGTCAGGCTATCGACAACACAGGCAGAAAAGATGTGCGTATCAACGTATGCCGCTGGAACTTTCCTGGCACATGGGTACACAATGTAGGTTCTTCCTGGCGGATTGACGCTGACATCTCAGCAGATTGGAAAGCAGTGAAGCGTATCATCGCCAAAAACCGTTATCTTTCAGCCTATGCCACAGAGGGACATTACAATGATATGGATATGCTTGAGATTGGCCGGGGACTGTCTGAAGCCGAGGAGCGCACCCACTTCGGTATGTGGTGCATACAGAGCTCTCCCCTTCTCATCGGATGTGATATGACAGCTATACCAGCCAAGTCTCTGGCTCTGCTCAAGAATACGGAGCTCATTGCCATCAACCAGGATCCTCTTGCCTTGCAGGCTTATGTAGTTAAGGAGCAGAATGGAGTATATCTCTATGTTAAGGATATCCAAATTCTGAATGGCACTACACGTGCCGTGGCTATATATAATCCTACAGACAATGAGCAAAGCTTTGTCCTCAATATGAATGATGTGGATTTGGAAGGCAAGGTAAAGGTACGCGATGTCTTTGCGCATGAAGATATGGCAGAAGTAACCAGGGGTGTCATGCATGTCAATATACCCCGCCATGATACACGTATATTCATTCTCAAGGGAGAGAAGCGAAAGCTACGTTCAATCTATGAGTCAGAAACGGCCTGGCTGGAGCGTTATCAGTGTCTTGGCATCAACAACAGCCTTGGCTATGCACGATATGCTGATGCACCAGACTGTTCAGGAGGCGGAAAAGTGGAATGGCTCGGCAACCATAAGGACAACTATCTGGAATGGAGAAATATCTACTGTAAGGAAGATGGAACATATACCATGAAGCTGAGTTATGTTACTGATGAAAACCGCAGTGTTTTTTGCAAGGTCAATGGTAATGAGGATTTTGAAATCAAGACCCCAGGCGATAATAAGAAAATCGTGAAAACCGTCAGCCGACGCATCCAGCTGAAGAAAGGCATGAACACCATACGTCTTGGTAATCCCAATGCGTGGTGTCCGGATATAGACAGAATTACAATCATCAAATAATCGATGAAATGAATGAAGCATATTCAGAATACAAGTCATTGATTACTAAATAAAACATTAGAAATATGAAACTTAACAAAATCCATCATGTAGCTGTGATTTGCTCCGACTATGAGAAATCCAAGCATTTCTATACAGATGTGCTCGGAATGAAGATTGTGAGTGAAAACTATCGTGAAGGACGTGACTCATGGAAAGCTGACTGCTGGCTTGATGACAACTATGTCATCGAGTTATTCTCCTTCCCTAACCCACCTGCACGTCCTTCCTATCCAGAAGCAGCCGGTCTGCGCCATCTTGCTTTTGAGGTAGATGATCTTTCGGAGGCAATTGATGAACTTGACAGTAAAGGTATCGCCCATGAACCTATACGCACGGATGAATATACAGACAAGCGATTTGTATTCTTCAGTGACCCAGATGGTTTACCGATAGAACTGTATGAAAAATAAAGATTTCGTTTAATCGCAGTTGAAAGAATGCGGCAAATAAACATTCAATATTACAGCTCGACATGCGGTGAAATCATGCTGGCATCGTCAGATGACGAATTATGTCTTTGTGAAATGTATAAGAGAGTATTAACAAATGGAACAAAAAGAAAATAAACAAAAAACTCAAGTTGCTGAGGAGCAGGTATCCTGCCCACCTCTGCAGCCAGTGGAACCACATCCTTTCATTTCTGTCATACCTTTGGCAGTACTTATCACCCTCATCGTCATGGTTGTCAAACTCTTCCCTGATGATGCCCTGGCAGGTGCCTCCCAGGTGGCCCTCATGATAGCCACAGCAGTATGCGTTGCACTCGGCATGGGAATCTACAATATGAAATGGAATATCTTCGAGGAGATGATCAAAAAGACTGTGGGCGATGCCGGAGTATCTATTTTGATCCTGCTGCTCATCGGAATGATGTCAGCTACCTGGATGATCAGTGGCGTGGTTCCCACATTAATATATTATGGTGTTCAGATCATGTCGCCGACCTTTTTCCTACCCTGCGCCTGCATCATCTCCAGCATCATTTCCGTGATGACGGGAACTTCATGGACCACCATTGCCACCATCGGTATTGCTCTGATGGGAATCGGTGATGCTTTGGGAATACCAGCCCCCTACACCGCTGGTGCCATCATTTCGGGAGCCTATTTCGGTGATAAGCTCTCACCTATGAGCGATACCACCGTCCTGGCTTCAAGCATAGCCGGAGCGGATCTCTTCTCTCATATCCGCTATATGCTCTACACGACCATACCCAGCATCCTGCTCTCGCTGGTACTCTATCTCATTATCGGACTCTGCTATGATTCCAAGCCTGTGGATATCAGCCAGTATCTTACCGGTCTGAGTCATGGTTTCAATATCTCCCTGCTTACGATGCTCGTTCCGGCTTTTACAGGATGGCTCATCTACCGTAAGACCCCCTCTCTCATCACGCTTCTTCTTTCTGCACTTTCTGCATGCATCTGTGCCCTCATCCTCCAGCTGGAAGTACTGGTAAAGATTGCTGGCGAAGACAGCATCACTGCCAAGAGCCTCTTTGAGGGAATCATGACCACCTGCTATACCCACACCCAGGTAGATTGCGGCATGGAGAACATCAATGAGCTCGTGGCAACCCGAGGTATGGCAGGTATGCTCAATACCATCTGGCTCATTCTCTGTGCCATGTGTTTCGGTTCATGTATGGTAGCCAGCGGCATGCTTCACGCTATCACCCACGTGCTTCTGAAAAGCATCCACAGCACCATATCACTTGTCTGCAGTACCGTGACTTCGGGTGTATTGCTCAATCTCGTTATGGGTGACCAGTTCCTGAGCATCATCATGAATGCATCTATCTACAAGGATGAATATGCTGAACGAGGCTACCGTCCGGAACTCTTGAGCCGAAGTACAGAGGATAGTGCTACCGTAACTAGCGTACTGGTTCCATGGACAGCCTGCGGTATGACGCAGAGTACGGTTCTCGGCATCCCGACACTGGTGTATCTCCCCTTCTGCTTCTTCAACATCATCAGCCCATTGATGAGTTGTCTGGTAGCTATTCTGGGCTTCGTACCCAAGCCCCAACCCAAGGAGGACAAAGCATCTGCAGTGGAAGAGTCTGATATCCATTAAATATATAGGAGATTAACAGATATAGTAGATAAATAGATATAAAAACAGATTCGAGGGCAAACCATGCTAGATATATAGAAAAGCATGAAGTTTTGGCAGCAAAGCTTAAATAAATTATCCTTTGTTGCCAATTCTGCAGAGTTTTTTGCCAAGATTGGCAAAAACTGTTCACTCCAAATATACAAAACGGGTTGGCACGCAACTTGCTTCTACATAGAGTGAAAGCCGAAGCCGAAAGGGCAAGGGGAACGATAAGAACCCTAAGCAATGACATTTGAGGGT
>OHAY01003624.1_pt1 | contig 10403 bp, 14 predicted proteins | sample 1577191 | NCBI WGS metagenome assembly OHAY01 (sample SAMEA3541504, study PRJEB24748) | human gut metagenome | biome: human gut; feature: human-associated habitat; material: faeces | place: China | collected 2012 | reverse complement strand
ATCTCTTTTAATTCTTCCGGCGTCAGCGTTTTGACTGTCGCCTGCGTACCTACCGGCATAAACATCGGCGTTTCAAAAACTCCGTGCGGCGTATGGAGCAGCCCTGCCCGCGCACCATCGCATTCCGCCTGCAATTCATATCGTATAACCACTGTGTGCCTCCTATCGTATAAACATGGCATCGCCGAAACTAAAGAAGCGATACCGTTCTTTTACTGCCGTTTCATATGCATGAAGGATCTTCTCCCGATCAGATAAAGCGCTGATCAGCATAAGCAGCGTAGACTGCGGCAAGTGAAAATTCGTGATCAGCCCATCTAATATATGGAAGGTATAGCCGGGATAAATAAAAATTTCCGTCCAATAGCTTCCTGCTTGCACTCGTCCGGACTGCCCGGCACTTTCCAGCGTCCGAACGGAAGTCGTCCCTACGGCAATAACCCGCCGGCCTTCGTCTTTGGCCCTATTGATCGCCGCTGCCGCAGCTTCTGTTACCGTATAAAACTCCCGGTGCATATGATGGTCCTCGATATTTTCTGCCGATACCGGGCGAAATGTCCCCAAGCCAACGTGAAGCGTCACAAAAACAAGCTCCACGCCTTTTGCTTTCAGTGTTTCCAGCAGATTCGGCGTAAAATGAAGTCCTGCTGTGGGCGCAGCTGCCGATCCTTTTTCGCGTGCATACACCGTCTGGTAGCGATCTTTTTGCTGCAATTTCTCATGGATATAAGGCGGCAGCGGCATTTCCCCAATCTGATCAACGATTTCATCCATAGATCCTTCGCATTCAAATTGTACCAACCGTCCGCCAAAATCCGTTTTATCCAACACGCGGCACCGCAGCTCGCTGCTGAATTCAATCACCGTGCCGGGAAGCGCTTTTTTCCCCGGTTTAACCAATACTTCCCATTTCTCGCCGCCTTTTGGCGTCAGCAGCAATACTTCTACTTTACCGCCGGTTCCCTGCCGATGTCCGTACAGGCGGGCAGGGATTACTTTGGTATCATTAAATACCAATACATCGCCGGCCTGCAATTCATCGGCAATATCATAAAAATGTTTATGCTCTATCTCTCCGGTTGCGCGGTCATATATCATAAGCCGGGAAGAATCCCTCGGCTCGACCGGCGTTTGTGCAATCAATTCTTCCGGCAGCTCATATGTAAAATCTGTTACTTTCACCGAAGTGTACACCTCTATTTCCCTTTGCTGCGCTCAGGCAGTTTATTTATATTTTTTCTCTACTTTGATGTCGGTATAATAATGTTTCAGTATCTGCCGGTATACATCTTTCTCTTTTTTACCGGCTGCTTCCGCCATTTGCCGTGCACCCCACTGGCTCATGCCCAAACCATGCCCCCAGCCGTATCCTGCCAGGGTCAGTGTCTTTTCTTTTCCAATTTTTAATTCGTCTTTTCGCTTTACCGTATCCTTATCTATATTCTCCGGCACATTTTTCCCAAAATAAAAATCAAACAGCGTGCTTCTTAATCCGAACGCGCTTCGCATCTCATTTCCCGTCATTTCTGCGGTGCCTTTAGAGCCTTTAAAGACAACCTTCTTGATTCGGCCCGATATTCCCCGGTCTTTTTCCTTCATCGGCCGTTTATTCAGCGGCGATACAATAATCGACTGAAGAGTGCCGATATCCCGCCCCATTGATTTTAATTTTGTTTCCAGATCTTTAACGGCCAGCGTCGTTTCCCAACGGTATGCCGGCATTTTGTCGCTCGGATCTTTTACCGCCCGAATATACGGGATCTTTGCCGACCATACGTCTTCGCTGTTTTCCGTATATCCTCCCGCGCTCGCACTAAAATAGGCTTCGATCGGCTTGCCGTTATACGTCATAATTTCGCCTTTTGTTTCATCGACCGCCTGAATAATATCCGGTGCTTCCGCGCTGATCCCGCCGTAAACCTGGCTGTTCACATCATCGGTCATATCATAGCCTTTCGCCGCATACGACCCGATATGAGAAGACGCAAACGTCCGGGCAGCCACCGCCTGCGCTTTCAGCGCTTCCAGCGGCCAGCCGGAAGCCATCTCTTTCCCTACTACGCCGTATAAATACGCTTCCAGTTCTACCTGATTGATGACCGTTATCCCATCCTGTTTCGGCGTTTCTATAATTTTTACTCCGCCTCGATAGGACTGGTTATTGATTTGGATCGTTGTGGATTTTTCCTGTCTTGCCGGCTCGATGGTAATCGCATCGCCGGCCTCTTTTCCATTTACCCAGATTTTTCCGCCTTTATGGATAATCTCCGCTTTCTCTTTGCTTTTTAATTTCTTCCAAGTTTTTCCGTCCGCTTTTTCGATAACCAGCCCGGCTCCCGATTCTATCGTTACCGTGCGCTGGCCTTCCATCAGACCAATATCTAAAATCGGTGATTTTTCCGCAGCAAAGCTCATGCCCGCCAGCATAACCGCTGCCAGAGCCGCTGCACCGACGCATTTCCATTTCATGTATGTGTCTCCTAACGTCTAAATAAAATGTTCAGCAGGATCGTTGCTGCTATGCTTACGATCACTGACGTCATCAAAGGAAAATGAAAGGAAAAGTTTCCCTTTGTATAATGAAAATCTCCCGGAAGATTCCCCAGAAAATTCCATTTTTCCGTTGCCATCAGGACGCAGCCGATAACCACGAGGACAACGCCTGCCATAATAAGCAGTTTTCCCATATATCCTCCTATCTCAAAACAGCCGACCCAATTCGTCTTTTTTCGGCGGTTCGATCCCCAGATGCCGATAAGCCGCTTCGGTCACAACCCGCCCTCGGGGCGTACGATTCAAAAATCCATTCTGCATCAAAAACGGTTCGTATACATCTTCTATGGTTTCCGTTTCTTCACTGATCGCTGCTGCGATCGTATCGATCCCCACCGGGCCGCCGCCGAATTTTTCGATGATTGCCCGCAGCACGCGCCGGTCTGTTCGATCCAAACCGCACCGATCCACTTCCAGCTGTTCCAGCGCCTGATCTGCCAATACGTCGGTAATCACGCCCGTACCCACGACCTGTGCAAAATCACGAACCCGCTTCAGCAGGCGATTCGCGATACGCGGCGTTCCCCGGGAACGGCGGGCAATCTCCATTGCGCCCCCTTCTTCTATGGCAATATCCAATATTTCCGAAGCCCGGCGGATAATATGCACCAATTCTTCATGCGTATAATATTCCAGCCGGCTGATGACCCCAAACCGATCCCGCAGCGGAGCCGCCAAAGATCCGGCTCTCGTCGTCGCGCCTACCAGCGTAAACGGCGGCAGATCAATACGTACAGAGCGGGCAGACGGCCCCTTTCCGATCACGATATCCAGCGCGTAATCTTCCATAGCGGAATACAGCACTTCTTCTACACTATGGGATAAGCGATGTATTTCATCAATAAAAAGCACGTCCCGTTCTCCTAAATTGGTCAGCAGCGCTGCCAAATCGCCAGCCCGTTCGATCGCCGGTCCGGACGTAATGCGAAAGTTCACTCCCAATTCATTGGCAATGATACCGGCCAAAGTCGTTTTGCCTAATCCCGGCGGCCCGTACAGCAGCACATGGTCCAGCGCTTCTTCCCGTTTTCTTGCCGCTTTTATAAAAATATCCAGATTTCGTTTCGCTTTTTCCTGTCCGATATACTCTTTAAAATACCGCGGCCGCAGGCTATACTGCCAGGTATCGCCGTCCATTTCCGCTGATTCCACGATTCTCATTTCGTCCATCGCCATTTACCTCCCGCTGCCCAGACGAAGCAGCACCGCGCGAAGCAGGGTTTCCACCTGGTCATGAAGAGCCGCTTCTTTTTGCAAAACCGGCATGACTTCCTGCGCCGAATAGCCCAGGCTCATCAACGCCGCCAATACTTCCTGTTCCGCTCCGCCGGCAGAAACCGGAGCGGCAGCTTCTATACTATCTTCGCCAGCTGTTTCCGGAGCGCCAACTTTATCCTGCAGTTCCAATACCAGCCGTTCCGCAGTTTTTTTCCCAATCCCGGGAATTTTTGTAAGTACGCTGATATTCTTCTGATGAATCGCCAGCCGGAATCCGTCCGGATTCACCGCGCTCAATATGCCGACCCCCGCTTTAGGCCCAATGCCGTTTACGCTGATCAGCAGCTTAAACAACTCATATTCGTCCTGCGTATAAAATCCATATAAGGTCAATGCGTCCTGCAATACCTGCAAATACGTAAAAAGCAGCACTTCATCGCCGACCGCAATTTTTTGTCTCGTCGAATTGGGAATGTATACCGTGTAGCCCACGCCCTGTACATCTACCATACAGCTGTCCGCAAATAAAAACGCCACTGTTCCTTTCACATATCCGATCATAATTGTACCGTCCTGTTCAATCGCCTTGATTGGCAGGCATATACCGTTGATATCCCTACCGCCAACGCGTCTGCCGCGTCATCTGGCTTTATTTTTTCCCGTATATTCAATAGCCGCATCGTCATGGATATGACTTGTTCTTTTGTAGCCCGGCCATAACCGACAACGCCTTGTTTTACCTGCAGCGGCGTGAATTCGGCTATCTCAATGCCAGCCTGTTGGGCTGCCAATAAAATCACGCCCCGCGCCTGTCCGACTGTGATCGCCGTCGTTACGTTCCGATTGAAAAACAACTCTTCTACCCCGACTATATCCGGTTTATATTCGTTCAGTAAGACGGACAATTCCCGGTATAAAATAGCCAGTCTCGCCGCGTCCGTATCTTTTGGAGTTGTCTCTATCACACCGTAGCGTACCGGCCGAAGCCGCGATCCTTCCTGATCTATGATCCCAAAACCGCAAATAGCAGTTCCCGGATCGATCCCCATTACCCGCATCAGAGAGCTCCTTTCATACATAGTACTTTTTATTATACCAATTTTCTTTTCTTTTAAACAATACGATTCCATAAAAAGTCCGCTAAACTAAAAAACCCCAGCAAGCGCTGGGGTTCATTGCAATTACTGAGCCGATACGACTTCTTTGCCTTTGTAAAAACCACAAACCGGGCATACCCGATGAGGTAATTTTGCTTCGTGGCACTGCGGGCATTCTACAAATCCCGGAGCAACCAGTTTCCAGTTAGCACGACGTCTGTCACGACGGCATTTGGACAATCTACGCTTTGGTACTGCCATGTTCTGCACCTCCTTACATAGTCATCGATCTGTATCTTCTGATCATTTTTTCAGCAATGTCTGCAGCACTGCCAATCGAGGGTCCGCTACAAAGGTATCACATTGACAAGGCGAAGTATTGAGGTTCGCACCGCAATGGATACAAAGTCCTTTGCAATCATCCTGACATAGCACTTGATATGGCTCGCCGATAATCAGCGTTTCCCGAATCACTTCGGTCAAATCTATCTCATACCCGTCATATACCAGTGCGTCACTGTCGGCATCAGGATCCGTTACGTACCGCTCTTCAAACCGTTCATTCCGTTCAAGAGGCACCGCCGTCAAACAACGGCAGCATTCATACATACCGGCAGTATGAATAGTTCCAATCACCACCAAGCGATGGCCGTCATGAAAATATTCGCCTTCTATGTTTACTTCCTCATTCTTCCAAGGAAATGCACTCACATCTCCCAGCTCTTTGGCAGGAAGTGCAAATGCAAAAGGAAAGTGTGTACCAGCCTGTTGAATTGCCTGCTCTACTTGTAGTTTCATATTTTTACCTCGACTATACTATTATAGCTATGCACCTAGTCTTTGTCAATAAGTGCGCCCTTCTATTATACGATCTTTCTGACAATTTCAGAAGATATATCGGCTATGGAAGATACGCCGGCCATCATCATCGCATCACGCAGCTGTCCCTGCAGTTCTCGGAGCAGGAGAGCTACCCCTTCCGCTCCGCCGCCAAACGCTCCTACCGCCATCGGACGGCCAATCAGGCAAAAATCTGCGCCCAGCGCCAATACTTTCAAAATGTCTTCCCCTGTTCGGATACCGCCGTCGATGCCGATAGCACCTTTCCTTTGACGGCAGAGGCAATCTCCGGCAGCATATCTGCCGTCCCTGCCATGCCGTCCATTACCCGGCCGCCATGATTGCTCACAATCACCGCCGCAGCTCCCGCTTCCGCACAAGCCTTCGCTTCTTCTGCCGTCATAATCCCTTTTACGATCATAGGCAGATCCACAGCTGCCGCGATCGCTGCAATATTTTCCCGGCTCTTCGGCCCCACCGGCTGCCCCAAGAGACGCATATTAATGAGCGTCGCCGCGTCAATATCTACGGCAAATGCCGGCGCGCCGGCTTCTTTAGCCCGCAAAGCCCGTTCTATGATCGCATCGTCTTCCCTGGGTTTAATCGTAGGAATAACCCGGCCCGGAAAACGGCGGGAAGCCGCCAGCCCGCTTTCCAAAACAAACGCCTGCGCGCCGTCGCCGGTCATGCCGATCGTACCGGCCTGCACCGCACCGGCAGTAATCGCATCTACGTATTCGTATTCCACTTTTTCCGGATCATTTTCCGTGTCCCACGTGTTGAACGCAGCCGCTCCTATCGGGGCGCAAAATACCGGCAGCGCGGCCGTCTGCCCAAACAGGCTGACAGACGTATCCGGTGAAACGGCGCCTCCCATGCTGCGCATCAGCAGCCGATATTCTTCAATCGCTTCCCGATTCCGGCGAAACGTCGCTCCGGTCCGCAGTCCGCCAAAGCCCGGTATCTCGCCCCGACATGCCGCACCGTTGCAGACCGGACATACCCGGCACGCTCCGTTCATTCGTTTTCTTGCCTGTTCCCATACCTGTTTCTTATCCATTATTTCCGCCCCTTTTCTTATATAAAAAAATTTCCCCTCCCTAAGGAAAGGAAATTTTCTTAATTACTGCATTTCTTCGAACTGGTCTTTGCCTACGCCGCAAACCGGGCAAACCCAATCTTCTGCCAGCTCTTCGAATTTCGTACCCGGTGCAATGCCTGCATCTGCATCACCAAGTTCTTCATCATATACATAGCCGCAAATGATACATACGTATTTTTTCACTTTTCTTCCCTCCTTTGGTATAAGATTACATCTCCCATTATATCATAGAAATTTTTAGATGTAAATGCACTTTTACACTCCAAAAGTTTTATGAAGAACATCAACAAATCCACGGAGATAATCACATTGAATTTTTGTTCTTTCTTTAATTTTTGGATACAGCGCTTTCCCCTTTTCCGTTACATAATAGAACCGTTTTTTCCGATTCTCTCCTACTTCCATGTTGCTCGTAATATGGCCTTCTTCCTCTAAAATCCGAAGAACCGGATACAAGGCATTTGGATTCGGAAGATATAATCCGTTGCTCATATCCTTAATCTTTGTCCGAAGCTGATTCCCATACATCGGACTTTCTTCCAGAATAGACAAAATGTACACTGCCACCAAGATGTGATTCCACGTTTTCAAGCTCGTTCCTTCTATTGTGATCCGATCATTTGTTTCTGGTACCATAGCAAACCCCTCCCAATTGCAGACAACCATACACTGATACGCGCCGTTCACCATACTACGATAGCACTTATTTATATACACTATAGCACGTTAAAATGCTAATTTTCAATAGTTATTATGAGAATTCATAAATATAATGCATTCTTTTTTTTATGAGGAACATTATATTTTTCAATATCTTTACCAATTTCTCCCCGCTCCGCCGCCTCCGGAAGAGCCTCCGCCATATCGTCCGCCATATCGTCCGCCGCCTCTTCCCCCTCGGCGCAGCACGATTTGCAGCAGCGTAATGGTCATCATTCCTCCAAACAGCGTCCAGTCAATAAGCAAAAATATCGCGGCACCAACGATAAGCAGCAGCTGTGCCCACCAGGGCAGCTCGGCATTTTCGCTGTGCGCCGCCGCAGTCTTTGCCTGATCCGGATTTTTTAATGCCGCTTTATACTCCCTGGCAGCAGCAGACACGATTGCGCCATAAGTGTTTCGGATTCCTTTGCTGTATTCCTGCCGCTGGAAATCCGGAATCAGATACCGATCTTGTATCCGTCCGGCCAAATGGTCGGAAAGGGCGCCTTCCAGCCCATACCCCACTTCGATCCGGCTTTGCCGTTCTTTCATGGCAATAAGCAAAAGAACGCCGTTATTTTCTTTTTTATTTCCCAGCCCCCAGCTGCGGAACATTTCCGTCGCATATTCTTCTATCGGTTCACCGCCCATATCGGGAACCACTACGGCTACCACCTGCGCGCGGGTCTGCTCTTCCAGCTGCCGCCCGACCTGTTCCATCCATCGCTTGTCCTCCGGTGAAACGATATGCACAAAATCCTGGACATAGAGAGAACCCTGCATCGGCTTTGGAATATCCGCCCCGCTGGCAGCTGCCGTCCCCAACAGCAAAAGCCATAGGCAGGCGGTTATTTGCAGGAGAAATCGAAATATAGATTTCCCCGCGCGGTTATACGCGCTTCCGCTATTCATTTTCTAAAATTGGACAGCCGGCGCTTGCTGTGCCTGAGCGGAGGCCTTGAAATATTCTTTTGCAGAAAAACCAAAGATTCCCGCCCAGATATTGGTAGGGAAAGAACGGAGCTGGCCATTATAATTCTGCACTGCCATATTGTAGTCCCGCCGTGCCACGGCAATACGGTTTTCCGTTCCCGCTAATTCGTCCTGCAGCGCCTGAAAATTCTGATTGGCTTTCAAATCCGGATACCGCTCTGCGATCACCAAAAGCCGATTCAGCGCCCCGGTCAGCTGGTCGTTGGCTTCCGCCATATCCGCAGGCTGCTGGGCGCCGGCCAATTTTGCCCGGGCATCCGCTACGGCCTGAATCGTTTTTTCTTCATGTTCCGTATATCCTTTTACGGTATTCACCAGATTCGGAATTAAATCGGCCCGCCGCTGAAGCTGATTTTCTACCTGGCTCCACTGTCCGTTGACCTGCTCGTTCATGGTTACCAGACCATTATATCCGGATATGCCCATGCCGCCGATCAACAGCAAGAAGGCCAGTATTACCATCCATATCTTTTTCATATCCTGTCTCCTTTATCCTTTGTTTTGCACTGTATGCAGTTTATCTTCTTTATCCAGCCTAAAAAACGCATATACCCGTTCGGCGGCAGGACGATTCATACCGGGAACTGCCGCCAACGCTTCTACGTCCGCCTGTTTCATCTCGTCCATCGTTTTGAAGGCTGCCCACAGCGCTTTCCGCCGCGCCGGTCCGATGCCGGGAATATGATCCAGTACCGAGACCAGATTTCGTTTTCCCCGCAATTTTCTATGATAGGTGATGGCAAACCGATGCGCCTCGTCCCGGATCTGCTGCAAAAGCTGCAATTCCGGCGACCGATGATCCAGCAGAATCGGCTCCGACTGTCCTTCTACAAATACTTCTTCGATCCGTTTCGCCAGCCCAATGACCGGTACGTCCTGCACGCCGGCCTGCCGAATGAGAGGCAGCGCCGCATACAGCTGGCCTTTACCGCCGTCGATCACGATCAGATCCGGCAGCGGCCAGTCTTTTTCTCCATACCGTCTGGACATAATTTCTGCCATCGATGCAAAATCATCCGGTTTTCCCTGCACGGTTTTTAATTTAAACCGCCGGTATTCTTTTTTTGCCGGCCGGCCGCCTTCAAAAACGGTCATAGACGCCACTGTCTCACTGCCCTGGGTATGGGAAATATCAAAACATTCCATCCGCTGCGGCAGATCCAGGGCCTGCGCCAGCCGTTCCACCGCTCCGGACGTCTTGTCATAATCCTGCTGCCATTGCAGACGCCGCTGTTCCAGCAGCGTAGCTGCATTTTCCGCCGCCATAGCAAGCAAGTCTTTCTTGTATCCCCGCTGCGGGATAAGGACCGATACTTTCTGCCCTTTTTTGTCTGTAAACCATTGGCTGTACAAGTCGGTATCCGTCAATGCAGGCACGACGACTTCCCTGGGAATAAACGCTCCCTGCCCGTAATACTGCATCAGTACAGCAGCCGTCACTTCCTCTTCCTGCTCCGCTTCGCTGTTGTCTATTACAAAGGTTTCCCGTCCCATCAGCTTGCCGCCGCGCACCTGAAAAATCTGCACGCAGCTCTGCAGGGAAGAACGGGCAATACCCATGATATCCATATCGCCTTTTTCCAAGGATACATGCTGCCGTTCCTGTATCTTCATAAGCGCTTGAATATCGTCCCGCAGTATTCCTGCCTGTTCAAACTGAAGGTTTTCCGCCAGCCGCTCCATTTCCTGCCGCAGCGACTGGATCAGAGCGCCGCTTTTTCCTTCCAAAAACAGCAATACCTGCTCTGCCAGTTTCCGATATTCTTCCCGGCTGACATGATGCGCGCAAGGCGCCAAACAGCGGTTCATATGAAATTGGAGGCAAGGCCGATCCGTGCTCATCGTCCGGCATGTCCGCAGCGGATAATGCTGGTGCAGAACCCGTATGGTGCGATGCA
>OHAY01003623.1_pt1 | contig 10403 bp, 9 predicted proteins | sample 1577191 | NCBI WGS metagenome assembly OHAY01 (sample SAMEA3541504, study PRJEB24748) | human gut metagenome | biome: human gut; feature: human-associated habitat; material: faeces | place: China | collected 2012 | reverse complement strand
TGCCGCACCTCGCTCGCCGTATCGGCACTTAGAATTATGCGGTATTGCCCTAAAACAGAGCATACTTTTTAATCATACAACAGATGCGTCTAAATGCCAAGTTGAAAAACGCAATACAACCAATGAAACCAATATTTTTTGCGGCCAGCCACAAAAACAGGCCGGATGGCAGTGCCTTGCCCGGTTTCGATGATTATTTGCACCCTGCCCGCCTATACTTGCAGTGGGGTAACCCGCAACGCTGCAACATGTAGGAGGGCAGAGGTCACTATGTTTTATTATCATAAAGGTTTAACCCGCGCCGCACGGCGCACCGTCGCCACCGCGATCACCATCGCAGGCCGGCAGGGGTGTACGGCGGTGGATACCGGGCACCTGCTGCTTGCCATGCTGCAAACCGGGCGGGGCACTGCGGTGGAGTTTCTGCGCCGCAAACAGATCACGGTAACGGCACTTTCGGCCTGTGCCTCCCAGCGGGCCTGCACGGGCCGCCCGCTGCACCTGCGCGGCCGGGACCTTGCGCCCGAAAGCCGCAAGGCGCTGGAATTCGCTGTTCTGGGGGCCCATGCCGCCCGCGTAAACAAAGCGGAGAACGAACACCTGCTCTGTGCCATGCTGGAAGATACCGCCTGCACGGCCAGCGTGTGGCTGGCGGGCCTTGGGCTGGAAGTTCCACGCGCCGCGCGGGAATGCCGCCAGCTTTCCGGCCAGCTGGTTTTGCCCAGCAGCCCCCGCATGAGCAGTACCCGCGGCAGCCGCCCCAGTGAGAAATATGGCCGTGACCTGACCCGCCTTGCGCAGGAAGGCCAGCTGGATCCCGTACTTTGCCGGGATGATGAGCTGGAACGCATGATCGAAATTTTGTGCCGCCGCCAAAAGAATAACCCATGCCTTTTGGGGGAGCCGGGCGTGGGCAAAAGCGCCCTGGCCGAAGCCCTGGCCCAGCGCATTGCCGCCGGGCAGGTAACGCCCAGCTTAAAGGGCAAGCGGGTGCTGGCGCTGGATATGGCATCCATGGTGGCGGGCACCAAGTACCGCGGCGATTTTGAGGAGCGGTTCAAAAACCTGCTGGAAGAGCTTTACCGCGACCGTTCCACCATTCTGTTTATTGACGAGATCCATGTGATCGCCGGGGCCGGTGCGGCGGAAGGCGCGATCGATGCGGCCAGTATCTTAAAGCCGATGCTGGCCCGCGGGGAAATCCAGCTCATCGGTGCGACCACGCCGGAGGAATACCGCAAGACCATCCAGAAGGACTCCGCCCTTGACCGCCGCTTTGGCATGGTGAATATTGAGGAACCGGCCCCACAGCAGGCGGAAAAAATTTTGACCGGCCTGATGCCCCGGTATGAGCGCTACCACGGGGTGCGCATCCCGCAGGAGGCGATCCGCGCCGCGGTGGAGCTGAGCGTGCGCTACCTGCCGGGGCGCTACCTGCCGGACAAGGCCATTGACCTTATCGATGAGGCCTGTGCCATGATCCGCACGGAGATGGATTCCATGCCGACGGAGCTGGACGTTATCCGCCGCAAGATCATCCAGATGGAGATCGAAGAGGCTGCGCTGAAGAACGAGACCGACGAGCTCTCGCAGGGCCGTCTGACGGAGCTGCGAAAGGAGCTGGCCGAGCAGCGCGATAAGTTCAACGCCATGAAGGCCCAGTGGGAAAACGAGAAGAATGCCATCGGCAAGGTCCAGCAGCTGCGTGAGCAGATCGAAAAGCTCGGTGCGCAGATCGAGCAGGCAGAGCAGAGCTATGACCTCGAGACGGCCGCCCGTCTGAAGTACGGCGAGCTGCCCGAGCTCAAGAAGCAGCTGGCGCAGGAAGAGGCGCTGGCGCAGAACGCCAAGCAGAGCAACCTCCTGCGCGACAAGGTCACGGAGGAGGAGATCGCAAAGATCGTCGAGCGCTGGACCGGCATCCCGGTCGCAAAGCTCGTCGAGGGCGAGCGCGAAAAGCTCCTGCATCTGGACGAGCAGCTGCATAAGCGCGTCGTCGGGCAGGATGAAGCCGTCCGCTCCGTCTCGGAGGCCATCCTCCGCAGCCGCGCCGGCATTCAGGACCCGAACCGCCCGCTCGGCTCGTTCCTGTTCCTCGGCCCGACGGGCGTCGGCAAGACCGAGCTCGCCAAGGCGCTGGCAGAGGCGCTGTTTGACGATGAGAAGAACCTCGTCCGCATCGATATGTCCGAATACATGGAGAAGTTCTCCGTGACGCGCCTGATCGGCGCGCCTCCCGGATACGTCGGCTATGACGAGGGCGGCCAGCTCACCGAGGCCGTGCGCCGCAAGCCGTACAGCGTCGTGCTGTTCGACGAGGTCGAAAAGGCCCATCCCGACGTCTTCAACATCCTGCTGCAGGTGCTTGACGACGGCCGTATCACCGATTCGCAGGGCCGCACCGTCGACTTCAAGAATACGATCCTGATCCTGACGAGCAACCTCGGCTCGGAGTATCTGCTGAACGGCATTACCGACAACGGCGAGATCTCCGAGGAGGCCCGTTCGCAGGTCGAGCAGCTGCTGAAGCGTTCGTTCCGCCCCGAGTTCCTGAACCGTCTGGACGAGATCGTCTTCTATAAGCCGCTGACGAAGGAAAATATCGTCAAGATCATCGATCTGCAGATGGATGCGCTCAATGCACGTCTGGCTGACAAGCAGCTGCGCTGCGAGCTGACGCCGGAGGCCAAGCAGTTCATCATCGACGCTGCTTATGACCCGCAGTACGGTGCGCGTCCGCTCCGCCGCTATCTGCAGCACACAGTCGAGACGCTGCTGGCCCGCCGCATCGTCGAGGGCAATGTGTCGCCCGGCGCGACGCTCCGCGTCGAGGTGCGGGACGACGCCTTGCAGGTCGTCTGAGCGAATTCCGGACAGCCGGGGAGCGGGTTGCCGCTTCCCGGCTGTTTTTTACAAAAATGAAAAACAGGACTTGACAATCCTGTCGGAGTATGTTACTATTTTAGGGCTGATGCAAAGCCTGCCCACGCGGGTGTAGTATAACGGCTAGTACAACAGCCTTCCAAGCTGTGGGCGTGGGTTCGATTCCCATCACTCGCTCCAAATGCGCCAGTAGCTCATCTGGATAGAGCAACTGCCTTCTAAGCAGTAGGTCGGGGGTTCGAGTCCCTCCTGGCGTACCAGCGCAGGGATGCATCAGCTGCCACAAAGATCGGGTCGAAATATGGTGGGTGTAGCGTAGTTGGTTAACGCGTCAGATTGTGGCTCTGAAGATCGAGGGTTCGAGTCCCTTCACTCACCCCATTTTCCCCCGCGCCGGGGCTTGGCACACGCCGGATATTGGGATGTCGCCAAGTGGTAAGGCACCAGACTTTGACTCTGGCATTCGTAGGTTCGAGTCCTGCCATCCCAGCCATCGTCGGAGCAAAGTCACTTTGCTCCGAATTTTTTGCATCATGACCCGCTAGCTCAGTTGGCAGAGCAATTGCCTTTTAAGCAATGGGTCTGGAGTTCGAATCTCCAGCGGGTCACCACGACCGGCAAACGCCTGATGACGTTTGCCGGTTTTTTGACCTTTCGATGACCCTGAAACGGGGAAATCATTGAATTAACACATTACGAATACGATAACTCACGGTTTTTGCTTGCAATTTGCCGAATCCTGTGACATGCTGTCCGCGGTGCTACCAGTACCCCGGTAGGCGGTTTCCCTCGAATCCATTCGGGGGTGATAAACTTCTTTTTGCTCCCGATCGAAAGAGAGAGGGTGACAGGCATGGTTACATGGGGAGAATTCTTTCAATTCTGCATGGTCATACTTGCGGTCATTGCCCTGATTTATCAGGACAACAATAAGAAGAGATAATCGCCGCCTCCCCAAAGGAACGATTATCTCTTCATAGTCATTTGGGGAGCCGACCTACTGGCAGCACCCTTTTGTACCTATACTATACTCCAGTTTTGCTTTTTTGTCAAGCGCTCCGCCGGAAGACGGAGCGCTTTTCTCTGTCTTAGTCTTACATTTTTGCGGCCAGCTTGAAGACCTCGTTGGAGCGGCCGATGAGGATGATGTGGTCGCCCTCGCGGAAGCGGTAATCCGGGCCGACGTTCGGGTTGATCTCGTTGTCATGCTTGACGGCGATGATGTTGATCTGATATTTGCGGCGGACATTCAGGCCGGACAGCGTCTGACCGATCCATGCGGCCTGAATGGGCAGCTCATAAATGGAATAATCCGCGGTCAACGGGATGAAATCAAAGATGTTGTCCGCGTTGTAGCGCACGGCGAGCTTTTCGGAGATCTCGCGCTCCGGACAGACGATCTCGTCTGCACCGATCTTGCGCAGGAGGTCTGCCTGAATGTCCTGCTTGGCCTTCGAGACGATCATGCGCGCGCCGAACTGCTTGAGCAGGGACGTGACGACGAGCGAGGCCTGGAAGTCCTCGCCGATGGTGACGAAGCAGATGTCGAAATTGTCGACACCGAGCGCCTTGATGATGGCATCGTTCGTGCAGTCACAGATATTTGAGTCCGTGAAGCGGCCGGAGAGCGCTTCGATGATGGCGGGGTTTTTGTCGACGATCATGACGTCGTTGCCGAGCTCCTGCATTTTGCTGGCCAGATGGCGGCCGGTGCGGCCCATGCCGATGATGAGAACAGATTTCATGAAACGGTTCCTTTCTCTGATTATCCGATGAGGATCTTGCCGGTGGGACGATCCAGCGGCGGCTCGGAGCGGCGCTCCGAGAACAGCAGAACGAAGCTCAGACCACCGATACGCCCGGCGTACATGAGCAGAATGAGAATGACACGGCTCGCGGCGCTGAGCTGCGGCGTCAGCCCGAGCGACAGACCTACCGTCGCAATGGCGGAGACGACTTCGAACGTGACGGCCTTCAGGCCGAACGGCTCGATGGCGCAGATGGCCAGAATGGCCGTCAGGCTCATGCCGAGATAGATGAGCAGAATGGAGCTGGCCTGCCGGAGCGTTTCACGCTCAATGGACATGCGGAAGGTATTGACGCGCATGCGGCCGCGTGCCGAGGCCAGCGCACTGAGCACCAGAACGGCCAGCGTCGTCGTCTTGATGCCGCCTGCCGTGGAGCCGGGACTGCCGCCGATGAGCATAAGGAAGTCCGTCAGCAGGTTGCCGGAGTCGGACAGCTTGGACAGGTCCACGGTGTTGAAGCCTGCCGTGCGCGGCGTGACGGCCTGGAAGAAAGAGGCAAGGAGCTTTTCCGGGATGGAGAGGTCCGCCATGGAGGCGTTCCACTCAAAGCCGAGGAGCAGCAGCCAGCCGCCGAACAGCAGAATGCCGGATGCCGTCAGAACGAGCTTGCTGTGCAGCTGCAGGCGCTTCCAGCGGAAGCGGCAGCGGACAAGATCACGCCAGACGAGGAAGCCGAGGCCGCCAATGATGATGAGCATACAGATCGTCAGGCTCACAAGCGGATCGGACACATAGACCGTCAGGGAAGAAAACGGCGCACGCATGCCCATGAGGTCGAAGCCTGCGTTGCAGAAGGCGGAGATGGCGTGGAACACGGCGGCGTAGATGCCGCGCAGAACGCCAAATTCCGGGATGAACCGGATGGCAAGCAATGCGGCACCCGCAAATTCGAACACGAACGTAAAGGGAATGATCTTGCGGATGAGCGTTGCTGTGCCGTCGAGCGTGATGTTGCCCGCAGACTGCATAAGGACCTTGCGGTCATAAAGGCCGAGGCGTTTGCCGAGCAGCATGGACGTCAGCGTGATGAAGGTCATGAAGCCGAGACCGCCGAGCTGGATGAGCGCGAGGATCACGAGCTGGCCGAAGACCGTCCAGTCGGTGAACGTATCGCGGACTACCAGACCCGTCACGCAGGTTGCACTCGTTGAGGTGAACAGGGCGTCGAGGAACCCGGCAGGTTCCCCGCGTGAGGCGATGGGGAGCATCAGCAGCCCTGCGCCGGCCAGAATGACCAGCAGGAACCCGACCGCGATGAGACGCGAGGGGGTCAGGTGCATTTTTTTCAAATGAGGATCGCTTCCTTCCGACCGGCCTTCGTGCAGATGGGCCGGTGTTGCTTTCCCAGACAGTATAGCGGATTTGGAGCGAAAACGCAACTGTGATTTTTGACACGAAATTGTATGAATTATTTTTGAAAATTCAAGAAAAACAGTTGAATTTTGGGGTCGTTTGTCATAGAATATTGGTCGGCAGTGTTTTGGAGAGCATACTGCCGCGAAAATCTCTTCTCCGCAGGAGCACCATGCTGAACGTTGTCCTTGTTGCGCCGGAGATCCCGCAGAACACCGGCAATATTGCCCGCACCTGTGCCGCAACCGGCTCCGTGCTGCATCTCATCCGGCCGCTGGGCTTCGATATCTCCGAGCGGGCCGTGCGCCGCGCCGGGCTGGATTACTGGCATCTGGTCGATGTGCGCGTATACGACGATCTCGGGGACTTCTATGCGAAAAACACCGTTGTCCAGCAGCGGCTGTTCTCCACGAAGGCGCCGCGCTCCTACTGCGATGTCTCCTATGACGACGGGTGCTACCTGTTCTTCGGCCGGGAGACGAAGGGCCTGCCGGAGCCGTTCCTCGAGGCCCATTATGATGACTGCGTCCGCATCCCCATCCGCGAGGAGGCACGCAGCCTGAATCTCAGCAATTCCGTTGCCATTGGCGTGTTTGAAGCGCTGCGGCAATTGAATTTCCCGCACCTGCGGGACTATGGAAAGATGAAAGTGTGAATTCTGCGTATCGCAAGTCTATCAGGAGGTCAATTATGAACTACAACAAGAAATCCGTTGAAGACATCGATGTCAAGGGCAAGCGCGTGCTTTGCCGCTGTGACTTCAACGTCCCCACCAAGGAAGGCAAGATCACGAGCGACAAGCGCATCGTCGCTGCCATGCCGACCATTGAGTACCTTGTCAACCACGGCGCCCGCGTCATCCTTTGCTCCCATATGGGCAAGCCGAAGGGCGAGTGGAAGCCCGAGCTGTCCCTGCAGGTCGTTGCGGACCGCCTGAGCGAGCTGCTCGGCAAGCCCGTCGTGATGGCCAAGGACGTCGTCGGTGAGGATGCCAAGGCCAAGGCCGCTGCCCTGAAGGACGGCGATGTGATGCTGCTGGAGAACGTCCGCTTCATGAAGGGCGAGACGAAGAACGATCCCGAGCTGTCCAAGGAGCTGGCTTCTCTGGCGGAGATCTTTGTGAACGATGCATTCGGCACGGCGCACCGCGCCCATTCCTCCACGGCCGGCGTAGCGGACTATCTGCCCGCTGTCTGCGGCTTCCTCGTGGAGAAGGAAGTGTCCATCATGGGCAAGGCTCTGGCCGATCCGACCCGTCCGTTCGTCGCCATCCTCGGCGGTGCGAAGGTCTCCGATAAGCTGAACGTTATCAATAACCTCCTCGAGAAGGTCGACACCCTCATCATCGGCGGCGGCATGGCCTACACCTTCCTTGCCGCGAAGGGCTACTCCGTCGGCAAGTCCCTGCTCGACAACGAGAAGATCGACTACTGCCGTGACATGATGGCCAAGGCTGAGGCCAAGGGCGTTAAGCTGCTGCTGCCGGTCGACACCGTCATCGCTGCGGACTTCCCGAACCCGATCGACGCGGACATCGCCGTGAAGACTGTCGCCGCGGACGCCATCCCCGACGACATGGAGGGCCTTGACATTGGCGAAGAGACCCGCAAGCTCTTTGCGGACGCCGTCAAGAGCGCCAAGACCGTCGTCTGGAACGGCCCGATGGGCGTGTTTGAGAATCCGACGCTTGCACAGGGTACCATCGCCGTGGCACAGGCTCTGGCCGATTCCGATGCCGTGACCATCGTCGGCGGCGGCGACTCCGCAGCTGCTTGCGAGCAGCTCGGCTTTGCCGATCAGATCACGCACATCTCCACGGGCGGCGGCGCTTCTCTGGAGTTCCTTGAGGGCCTCGAGCTGCCGGGCATCGCCTGCCTGCAGGATCGCTGAGCGGGAGCGCGGAATGAACAGAAAATATCGCAAAACGCTCATTGCCGGCAACTGGAAAATGAATAAAACGCCGACGCAGACGAAGGCGTTCATGACCGAGCTGAAGGGCCTGCTGCCGAAGGGCCGCTGGTGTGATATCGCGCTGTGCGTCCCGGCTGTGTGCATCCCGGCCGCAGTCCGCGCCATGCGCGAGACACGCGTGGCCATCGGTGCAGAGAACTGCAATGCGCACACCTCCGGTGCCTATACCGGCGAGATCGCCGCGGATATGCTCGTCGACGCGGGGTGCAAATATGTCATCCTCGGTCACTCCGAGCGCCGCGCCATGGGCGAGACGGATGCGGACGTGAATGCAAAGCTTCATACGGCGCTGGATGCGGGCCTGATCCCGATCGTCTGCTGCGGCGAGACGCTTGCACAGCGGGAATCCGGCGTGACGGAGGAATGGATCACCATGCAGATCAAGCTGGCGCTGGCCGGTGTGCCGGAGGAGAAGATCCGCCGCATCGTCATCGCCTATGAGCCCATCTGGGCCATCGGCACCGGCGAGACCGCAACGCCGGAGCAGGCCGAGGAGGTCTGCCAGCACATCCGCACCATCATCCGCAAGCGCTTCGGCTCGAAGAACGCGCGCGCGATGACCATCCTCTATGGCGGCTCCATGAACGAAAAGAACGCCTTTGAGCTGCTGGCCCAGCCGGATATTGACGGTGGCCTGATCGGCGGCGCATCTCTCGTGCCGGAGAAGTTCGTCCGCATCATCGAGGATGCCAACCAGCCCGTCGGCTGAGAATCGAAATAAATTCTAAGCGGGGTTCGGCCATCCGGACCCCGCGTGTTTTTCAAAAAAAGGAGACATCATGGAACGCATTCCCATCGTCATCGATACCGACCCCGGAATCGACGACTTTTTCTGCCTTGCGCTGGCCTGCGCCTATTCAGACCGCCTGGACCTGCGCGCCGTGACCACCATGGGCGGCAACAATCACACGGATGTGACGACGCAAAACGCGCTGAACATCCTATCCCTGTTCCGGACGGATGTCCCGGTGGCACGCGGCGCGGACCGCTATCTCGAGGCGGAGTTCGGCGCGCCAGCGGCGAAGTTTCACGGTTCCAACGGCGTGGGCAATCTCGTTCTGCCGCAGTCCTGCAGGGCGCCGGATGCCCTGCCTGCGTGGGACAAGCTCTATGAGATCGCAAAGGCCGCGCAGGGCGAGCTCGTCCTCGTGACGGTCGCGCCGCTGACGAATATCGCGCTGGCCCTGCAGAAGCACCCGGACCTGCCGCACTGGATCAAAAAGATCGTGATGATGGGCGGCAGCATCGGCCGCGGCAACATCACGCCCTATGTCGAGGCGAACGCGGGCCACGACCCGGCCGCCACGAAGCTCGTCTTTGAGAGCGGCATTCCCATCGATATGGTCGGACTGAGCATCACGCTCGGCTGCCCCATCCGGCCGGATGTGTTCGAGCGCTATATCCCAGCGCAGCGGGGCGGCTTTCGGGAGATCATGGAGGCGCTCATCCGCTTCCGCAGCGGCGAGGCCATGCACGATGCCGTCGCCATCTCCACACTGCTGGACGACCGGCTGATGACGTGGCAGACCGGTGAGATCACCGTGGAGCTGGCTCCGCCGGAGCGCAGCGGCCAGACCGTGCTGCATCCGTCGGAGCATGCCGACATGCGCGCCGCCGTGGCCGTGGATACGGACCGCTATGACGCCATTATCGGCGGTATGCTGCAGCGTCTGGAGAAGAGGCTGCGGAACTGAATACGGCATTTTTTTCCGCCGCAGAGATACGTTCTCTGCGGCGTTTTTTTGCGCTTGAAGATATCTTGTAGAAAAAGATACCTTGACAGGCGAAGTATCTTGTGCTATAGTAGACTCACAAAGGCTGCCGGATGCGGCAGCGGGAAGGAGGCTGGAGTTCCTTGTATATTGCGGGAGACCTGATCCGCGGCCATACGGAGACCATTATCCTGGCGCGCCTGATGCAGCGCGACAGCTACGGCTACGAGATCAATAAAACGGTCCGGGAGCTGTCCGGCGGGCGCTACGAGCTGAAGGAGGCCACGCTCTACACCGCGTTCAAGCGGTTGGAGGAGACCGGGCAGATCATGTCCTATTGGGGCAGCGAGGCTACGGGCGCCCGGCGGCGCTATTATCGCATCACCCCGGCCGGACGCATGGCCTACCAGGAGCAGGTCAGCGTCTGGGAGGCCACAAAAGAGATCATTGATCGGCTGATCGCCATGGAGGAAGAGTCATGAGAGAACAATTAAGGCAGGAGGTGCTGCGCCGCTTTGCGGGCGCACCGGACACGCAGCAGGCGCGCGATCTGCGCGATGAGATCCTGAGCAATACCCTGCAGCGGTATGACGATCTGCTTGCCGCGGGAAAATCGGAGCAGGAGGCCTATGCCAGCGCGCTCGAGAGCGTCGGCGATGTGGAGGAGCTGCTTTCC
>OHAY01003615.1_pt1 | contig 10430 bp, 14 predicted proteins | sample 1577191 | NCBI WGS metagenome assembly OHAY01 (sample SAMEA3541504, study PRJEB24748) | human gut metagenome | biome: human gut; feature: human-associated habitat; material: faeces | place: China | collected 2012 | reverse complement strand
ATCGTCAGACGGCAAAAGCTATTATATGCGAAAGCAGGCCAAATGTCAACCCAATTTTTCAAATTTTTTGTTTTTATTTTTTTCAGACCGTCTGTCCCCTGCTGCACAGGGGGCAGACGGTCTGTTTGGTCAGGCTTTGGAGGCCTTTTCCAGCAGCTCCCGGATCTCCTCCGGGGTGAACCGCTGACGGCTGTCACAGAACTGACAGGTCAGCTCGATGCCGTTGGGGTCCTCCGCCAGCTCCGTAAGCTGCTTGCGGCCCAGACTCACCAGCGCCGCGGCCATTCGCTCCCGGCTACAATAGCAGCGGTACTCCACGGGGACCGTTTCCAGGATCTCCAGCTCAAAATCCTTCATGACTCGCCGCAGCAGGCTCTCCGGGTCATCGTTCTCCATCAGCAGATTGGTGACGGGTCCCGCCGCCATGATCCCCTTTTCCAGACGGTCGATGATGCCCTCCGGCGCACCGGGCAAAAGCTGGATGAGATAGCCGCCGGCGCGGAGCACGCTCCGGTCCCGGTCCACCAGCACGCCCAGGCCGCAGGCCGTGGGGATCTGCTCGGACTCCACGAAGTAGCTTGCCAGATCCTCCGCAATCTCGCCGCCCAGCAGTTCCACGCTGCCCACATAGGGCTCCTTCAGATTCAGGTCCTTGATGACCGTCAGCGTCCCGCCGTGGCCCACAGCGCCGCCCACATCCAGCTTGCCGTCCTCCCGGATGGGCAGGTCGATCTGGGGATTCTGAACGCTGCCCCGGACGTTGCCCTCGTTGTCCGCCACCACCAGCAGCGTCCCCAGAGGGCCATCGCCCTTGATGCGGAGGGTCACGCTGGAACCGTCTCCCTTTAGCTCATTGCCCATCATGGAACCGGCCGCCAGCAGGCGGCCCAAGGCCGCCGTTGCCACCGGAGAGGTCTGGTGGATCTGCCGGGCACGCTCCGTCAGTGCCCGGGTGGACACCGCCGCCGCCTTTACAAAGCCATCCTTGGAGATGGCACGAACCAGTTGATCGCTCATATTTTCCATTACTCCTTTGTCAGTTCACTGGCTTCCGGCAGCGGACGATCCACCGGTCCTCCGTATCCTTAGGCGCCCGGGCCGTCAGGTCGCCGGTGATCTTGACGGCCTCAAAGCCCGCGTCCGTCAAAAACGCCGTCAGTTCCGCCGCGCTCCACGCCCGCTCCCTGTGCTCCTCGCAGTCCCGGTCCCATGTACCGTCTGCCCGCAGCTGGAACAGGTCCACCTGATAGGTGCAGATACTTGTCTTTTCCGAGAAAAATGTTCGCCAGACGCAGTAGCTTTCCTCGGTCTCGTCCGTATAGAGCTGTCCGTCCATCCGCCGCAGCTTGTATGGTGTGTTGACATCAAAGAAAAAGCTGCCGCCGGGCTTCAGCGCGCGAAATACCCGCCGGAAGGTCTCCCGGATATCCTTTTCCCGGGTCAGATAGTTCAGGGAATCCAGCGTGGACACCACGGCATCCACCGGCTCCGGCAGACGAAGCCGGGGCATGGACTGCTGTACAAACAGCGGCGGCTGTTCCAAAGCCGCCGCCTTGCTCATAGCCTGAGTCAGCATTTCCTCCGACAGGTCCGTAGCCGTGACCGCATAGCCCTTGGCCGCCAGCAGACAGGCAATGGTCCCGGTGCCGCAGGCCAAGTCCAAAACGGTATGCACCGGGATCCTACTTTTCCGAAACAGCTTTTCCAGATAGTCCGCACGGCGGCGGTACACGCCGTCCGCCATCAGGCCGTCATAGCTGGCGGCCAGTGCGTCATAGCTGCTCATTTCGCCTCTTCCCCGGCCTTTTCCGCCTTCAGACGGGCAAAGACCCGCTCATACGCGCCGGTACCGTAGCTCAAAGACCGGTTCACCCGGCTGATGGTAGCGGAGGACGCGCCGGTCTGCTCCAGAATGTCGCTGTAGATCATACCGTCATTCAGCAGAGAGGCCACTTCAAACCGCTGCTCCATGGAGCGCAGCTCGGAAACCGTACAGAGGTCCTGAAAAAAATCATAGCACTCCTGGGGATCCTTCAACTGCAAAATCGCCTGATACAGCTTATCACTTTTTTCCTTTTTTCCAATTCTGATCATAAAGGAGGCACCTTTCTTCCATAATTTCATATTTTCCGCACAAATTGCAGGATTCACTTTCAGCATTTACATTTTAACACAGTAGTTTGAGAAAAGGAAGCCCTCCAAATGTTAAATTTTATTTTGCCCGCCGAACCCTTCCCAGCCGGGCCGCATAGGATGCGACGTGTCAGGAAAGGAGGCAGCGCTGTGGATGCAGTCACATCAGGACTGAACACCGAAATTTTTTCCGCTGAACGGGAATGGACTGTGGAGGGACTTCCGGTGCTTACCGCGCAGGTGTCCCTCCCTGAGCCCGTGGGCTCGGAAAACCGGACCACCCGGCGTATCCGGCGGTACTACCACGCCCAGTGCCGGGCCTTTCTCCGGTACTGTGACCGCTGGCTGTTTCCCATGGCAGCGCGAGCCTGCCGGGAGGCGCTGGCAGACAGCCGCCCCCTTCCCCAGTTCCAAGCGGAGCTGTCCTTTCGGGTCACCTACAACGAGGGCGGCTTCTGGAGTCTGTATACCCAAATCCGGGAGCCAGCCGCCGATGGACACATTCTGCTGCGACGCTGGGGCGATACCTGGGACCTGCGGCGGGGCTATCCGGTTTCGCTTCCGAGCTTTTTTCCGCACCGGCGGGGCTGGAAGCGGCGCCTGCTGACTTTGGCCGCTCAGGAGATCCAGCGTCAGGAGACTGCCGGGTACGCCCGGTATCTGGACGGCTGGCTAAGGCGGCTGCGGCAGCAGTTCAACCCCATGCGGTTTTACCTCACCCCGGAAGGCCTTGCCTTCTTCTACCCCATGTACGCCATCGCCCCGGCGGCGGAGGGTATCCCTGTCTTTACCGTCCCCTACGAAGCGGTGGGGCCATACGTGCCCGTTTCAAAAGCAGAGCCGTCCTCGTCTGCTCCGCAGACATAACAAACAGCGTCCCCGCTTCCGCAGGGACGCTGTTTATTATCTTATTGTTCGCTTATTCGCCGAAGTTGTCCTTCACCAGGTCCACCAGTGCGCCGACAGCTTCCTTCTCGTCTGCGCCGTCCGCGATCAGGGTAATGGTAGTACCCTTCACGATGCCCAGGGACAGAACGCCCAGCAGGCTCTTGGCGTTAACGCGCCGATCATCCTTTTCCACCCAGATACCGCTCTTAAACTCATTGGCCTTCTGAATAAAGAAGGTTGCGGGTCTGGCGTGCAGACCTACCTCGTTATTAACGGTGATTTCCTGTGTATACATGATACAGCTCTCCTTTTCTATACCAAGTAATTCCTCATCTTAAATCAAAGAGGTGTGCTCCACCAGTTTTCTGATTGTTATTTTACCTGTTTTTTCACGTTCCGTCAACGGCGTTTTTCACAAACATTTGAATTGAAATGTGGAACGCCCCCCAACAATACAGGCAGGATTCCCAAAAGCGATCCTCCGTCCGAAAAAGCGTGGTATGCTCTTTTCATCATATTCCGCCAGAGCGGAAAGCGTGACCAGAGTGCACAAAGCGCCGGGTCTGCGGAGCATCTTCCATACGTTCGGACGCCGCCAAGGCGCTTTTCCAGAAAATACAAACGGAATTTTGCGTGAAAACCAGACCTTTGCGGCATACTACGCCATGGGTATCGCAAACTCCCAGCAAAGGAGGAACGCACATGAAATCTCGCGCTTCCCTGTTTTTGGCGGTCTTGCTGCTGGCACTGTCCCTCACCGCCTGCGGCAAGGAGCCGGCCAAGAACGATCGAAATGACGCCGGGTCCGGTCAGAACAGCGCCTACGACGCCGTTTCGGACCCAAACCGGGACAATGTTCCCAACAATGACGCCATCATTGGGCGGGATGACCACACCGTCACCGCCCCGGACACCAATCCCGCCCCCAACCCCGCCAACGAGCCTGCCGGAGACCTTCCCGGCGCGTCTATGGACCGGATGCTCCGCAACGGCCGTGTCCATGACCGGGACGGCGACCTGCTGGACGGCGAAAATTCCGTCACCCCCGGCGCAGACCGTTGGTAAAGCCGTTATTCCACTTCCGCCCTGACATGCGGCGTACCGCCCGAACCGCCGGTACGCCGCTTTCCATCATTCTGTCCATCAGGCGGCACGGGGCTTTTCACCAGGACAGACTTCTGCTATAATAGGGTAAAAGTTTCGCTCCGTCCTGACTGGGGGAGCGATCACAGGAGGTCCCGCCATGTCCCAGAAATTTTCCATGACGCCCATTGCCCATATCCACAGTGATTTCGCCGAAAAATTCGGCGTGCCCCGGCAGAGCGGGCTGGTGGAGGAGCTGGAGGCTGACATTGTTTTCGAACCGGCCTATCAGAACCCGGACGCCCTCCGGGGCTTGGAGGACTTCTCCCACATCTGGCTCATCTGGGTCTTTGACCGGGCCATCCGGGATACCTGGTCCCCCACGGTCCGCCCGCCCCGGCTGGGGGGCAACACCCGGATGGGTGTCTTTGCCACCCGCTCCCCCTTCCGGCCAAACCCCATTGCTCTGTCCTGCGTGAAACTTGCGGGCATCCGCCAGACGGCAGACGGCCCCGTGCTCCGGGTCCGGGGTGCGGATCTGGTAAACGGCACTCCCATTCTGGACATCAAGCCTTACATCCCTTACGCCGACAGCCATCCCAACGCATTGGGAGGCTTCGCCGCCGTACCGGCAGGGGAAACCCTGTCTGTTTCCATCCCCCCAGCCCTGTTAGCGCAGGTGCCCGCAGAGCGGCAGGAGGCTTTGCGGGGCGTTCTGGCTCAGGACCCCCGGCCCCACTACCAGAAGGACCCGGAGCGGGTCTACGGCTTCTCCTTTGCCGGTTTTGAAGTCCGTTTCACCGTGGACGGGGACCAGCTCACCGTCCGGGATATCCGTCCGGCTGAATAAAATATCTGCTGAAGCTCCGGCGGTCCGCATTGCTGCGGACTGCTGTTTTTTGGGAGGATTCCGCTTCCTTATGTGCACAGGATAAGAAGGGACTGCGCAAAGGTTCAACGAGTGGTTTTTTATTTTTCGTGTAAAAACCCATTGACAAAGTAGGTTTGTTGGTATATGGTTTAAACACACTAAGTTTATAGGTGATTACATGACTGCGTTCACTCACACTCCTGATATCCGATGTTGATGGTCCCCTTCCCCGCCGACCCATCAAACAAAATCATGTTCAAGGAGTGCTTTTTTATGATCTATCCTGCCATATCCGGTATTGCCTCCTCTTCGCCGTCATCTGCGAAATAGGAGGTACCGGCCCATGATTAACTACGCCCATCTGAAATCCCAGATGGTCCAGCTTTTGGATCTTCTGCGGTCCATTCTCTACCCCAATGTGTTCGACGCCATGGAAGAAGCCCACTCCAAAGAAGAACTGGAAGCCGCCGCACGGCGCCAGTTTCGGGAGATCCTGAAGCGGATCTATCGGGAACCCCCTCAATATGACGATGTGATCGACACTCTGTTTTCCAAGCTTCCCGCTATTCGGGACACGCTGGACACCGACGTACAGGCTGCCTGTGAGGGCGATCCCGCCGCCACCTGCCGGGAAGAGGTCATGCTGGCCTACCCAGCCTTTGAAGCCATCAGCATTTTCCGCATCGCCCATGAGCTGTATCTCATGAAAGTTCCCATGCTGCCCCGGATGATGACGGAATACGCCCACTCCCTCACCGGCATCGACATTCACCCCGGCGCCACCGTGGGGCCCTATTTCTTCATTGACCACGGCACCGGTGTGGTCATCGGCGAGACCACCGTCATCGGAGAGCGCGTCAAGCTGTATCAGGGCGTGACGCTGGGCGCCAAGAGCTTTGCCGTCCAGTCTGACGGCACGCTGGTAAAGGGCAACAAGCGTCATCCCAACATCGGCAGCAACGTGGTCATCTACGCCGGGGCCACGATCTTAGGCGGCGACACCTATATCGGTGACAACTGCGTCATCGGCGGCAATGTGTGGCTGACCCACTCCGTGGAACCCGGCAAACGGGTCCTTACCGCCCGGGAGCAGACGGAATTTGTGACCACAGATATCTGATAATTTTTACATATTATACACAGCACCACAAAGGAGGAACCCGCTATGGTATACGCAGATAATGCTGCAACAACAAAAATGAGCCGCACGGCCATCGACGCCATGCTGCCCTATATGGAGACCCACTACGGCAACCCCTCCAGCCTGTACCGGCTGGGGCAGGAGGCCGCCGAAGCCTTACAGAGCGCCCGGGAGACCGTGGCCGCCTGTCTGGGCTGCACACCCCGGGAGATCACCTTTACCTCCGGCGGCAGCGAGGCCGACAATCAGGCTTTGATCTCCGCCGCCCGCATCGGTGAGCGCAAGGGCAAGAAGCACATCATCTCCACCGCCTTTGAGCATCACGCCATTCTCCACACCCTGAAAAAGCTGGAAAAGGAAGGCTTTGAGGTCGAGCTGCTGCCGGTGGGCCCCATCGGCACCGTCACTGCCCAGCAGGTAGCGGACGCTATCCGCCCCGACACCTGCCTGGTCACCACCATGTACGCCAACAACGAGATCGGCTCCATTCTGCCCATTGCGGAGATCGGCGCGGTCTGCCGGGAAAAAGGTGTCCTGTTCCATACCGACGCCGTGCAGGCCGCCGGTCATCTCCACATCAATGTCAACGAGCAGAACATCGATATGCTGTCCCTCTCCGGCCATAAATTCCATGGTCCCAAGGGTACCGGCGTGCTGTATGCCCGGCAGGGCATCCCCCTGACCAACATCATCGAGGGCGGCGCACAGGAGCGGGGCAAGCGGGCCGGTACGGAAAACGTCCCCGGCATTATGGGCTTGGCCGCCGCGTTAAAGGAGGTCTGCGATCACATCGACGAAAACGCCGCCAAGGTCTCCGCGCTGCGGGACCAGCTCATTGCCGGTCTCTCTCAGATTCCCCACAGCGCCCTGAATGGCGATCCCGTCCACCGGCTCCCCGGCAACGTGAACTTCTGCTTTGAGGGCATTGAGGGCGAAAGCCTGCTGTTGCTGTTGGATCAGGCTGGGATCTGTGCGTCCTCCGGCAGCGCCTGCACCTCCGGTTCTCTGGACCCCAGCCATGTGCTGCTGGCCATCGGCCGCCCCCACGAGGTCGCCCACGGCTCCCTGCGGCTGAGCCTGTGCGAATGGAACACTCAGGAGGATGTGGATCACATTCTCAAGGAGGTCCCCCGGATCGTGGCGTACCTGCGGAGCATTTCTCCCGTGTGGAAGGATCTTGCCAGCGGCAAGAAGCAGTTCATGCTGTAATGTTTCCGTTCTTCTCAACAACGCGAATATTTACTTTTTATAACCCAAGGAGGCTTTCAATATGGCACTTTATACAGAAACCGTCATGGACCATTTCACCCATCCCCGGAATGTGGGCGAGATCCCCGACGCCGACGGCGTAGGCGAGGTAGGCAACGCCAAGTGCGGCGATATTATGAAAATGTACCTGAAGATCAAGGATGACCGCATCGAGGACGTGAAGTTCGAGACCTTCGGCTGCGGCAGCGCCATCGCGTCCTCCTCCATGGCCACGGAGCTCATCAAGGGCAAGACCATTGAGGAAGCGCTGGCCGTCACCAACAAGCAGGTGGTGGATGCGCTGGGCGGTCTGCCCGCTTATAAGCTCCACTGTTCCGTGCTGGCGGAGGAATCCATCAAGGCGGCTGTCAAAAACTATTACGACCGCAACAACATCCCTTACGACCACAGCAAGTTCCCCGACTGTGAGCACTGCGAGGGCGGCTGTCCCATGGTTTGATGGGTAAGGTACTGATCGCAATGAGCGGCGGCGTTGATTCCAGCGTCGCCGCTTACCTTTTGAAGCACAGCGGCTGGGACTGCGTCGGCGCTACCATGACCCTTTACCGCAATGAGGATATCGGCATTTCCCGCAGCCGCACCTGCTGCTCTTTGGAGGATGTGGAGGACGCCCGCAGCGTGGCCTGCAAGCTGGGGATGCCCTATTATGTATTCAATTTTCAGGATGAGTTCCGCTGTCAGGTGATGGACCGCTTTGCGGATACCTACGGACAGGGTCGGACGCCCAATCCCTGTATCGACTGCAACCGCTATCTGAAATTCCGGCGGCTCTATGACCGGGCGGCCCTCATGGGCTGCGACGCCATCGCCACCGGCCACTATGTCCGCATTGAACGGGGAGAAAACGGGCGGTACCTGCTGAAAAAGGCGCTGGACAGCAGCAAGGACCAGAGCTATGTACTCTATATGCTGACCCAGGAGCAGTTGGCCCACACCCAATTTCCATTGGGTGCCCTCCGTAAGGCAGAGACCTGGCAGCTGGCGGACAGTCTGGGCTTTTTTAACGCCAGAAAGCCGGACAGTCAGGATATCTGTTTCGTCCCGGATGGCGACTATGCCGCTTTCATCCGTCGGCACACCGGAAAAGCGGACGCCCCCGGTGATTTCGTAGACGAATCCGGTCGGATATTGGGACGTCACAAGGGCATCGCCCACTATACCATCGGCCAGCGGAAAGGATTGGGTATCCCTTCCAATCAACCACTGTATGTAAAAGCCATTGATCCAAAGAGCAATCAGGTGATCCTCAGCGGAAATGACGCTCTATTCTCCCAGCAGCTCACCGGTGAGAATTTCAACTGGATCGCCTGGGAAGCGCCGCCCCGCCAGTTCCGGTGCAGTGCCAGGATCCGCTACCGCCAGACGGAGCAGCCCTGTGAAGTGACGGTGGAGGAGGACGGCTCCGTGCAGGTGCTGTTCGACCGTCCCCAGCGGGCCATCACTCCGGGACAGGCGGTGGTACTCTATGACGGAGACACCGTTCTGGGCGGCGGTACAATTTTATAGCCCATGGCCGCAGCGCAAAAAACCAGCGGAAAGGTTGAACCTTTCCGCTGGTTTTTCAGTTTCTATCAGGTTTCCGCTGTTTCATCGGCGGAGGCCATACGCTTCCGGGCATGGTCACAGATGGCCTTGAAGGTCTGGTCGCTGATGTCATGCTCCATTTTGCAGGCATCCTCCTCCGCGGTCTCCGGGTCCACGCCCAAACTCACCAGAAAACGAGTCAGGATCCGGTGCCGCTGGAGCATTTTGGACGCGATCTGCATACCGGCATCCGTCAATGTGATGAGGCCGTCCTTATCCATCTCAATATATCCGTTTTCTCGCAGACGCTTGGTGGCGTAAGTCACGCTGGGCTTCGTCACCCCCAAGTGCTCCGCTACGTCCACAGAGCGCACATATCCATGCTTGGTCTGCATCATCAGCATGGTTTCCAGATAATCCTCAGATGCTTTCAGGATCTGCACGGCCATCACCGGTCCTTTCTTCCTATCACGATTCAGGGCATTGCCGTCCACCCAAAGGCCTTGGCGAAAGCGACAGCCCTCATGAAGCTGTTTTGGGCATTTTACCATATTTTCTTCACAAATGCAAGGTGTCTTCTCTCTTGAGATTTTGACAATATTTTTAAAAATCCCGGTTGACAGAAGAGATTAGAGATGTTAAACTAAGCTGTAGTTAGAGAAGGCTAACGCCTTACAAAGCGTGACGGCTGCACTCCGACTATTCTTTTTCCATAATAGTTAGTTCAATTTAACTAACAGATTCGGAGGGATCGTTATGATGCCGCTTGCACTGGCAAATATCGGTGAAGAATACATGATCCGCAGGGTCAGCGGAAATCCCGAGGTAAAAAAGCACCTGGAGGACCTGGGGTTCACCGCCGGCGGGTCCATCACGGTGGTGTCCGCTCTGGGAGGCAATATCATCGTCAAGGTGAAGGAGTCCCGGGTGGCCATCAGTGAGGAGATGGCCCGCAAGATCATGATCTGATCCATTTGAATTTGAAATCTGATAGAAACAGTAGGAGGAAACAAGTATGAAAACGCTGCGTGACGTCAAAATCGGTGAGACCGTAAAGGTCGTCAAGCTCCACGGAGAGGGGCCCATCAAGCGCCGCATTATGGACATGGGTATCACCAAGGGCGTGGAGATCTATGTCCGTAAGGTCGCCCCTCTGGGCGATCCCATGGAGGTCACCGTCCGGGGCTATGAGCTGAGCCTGCGGAAGGCCGACACCGAAATGATCGAGGTCGAGTAAACACAAAAATTTTTCAAATACGGTTTGAGCACTCAAACCAAAAGGAGCATGTATGGAAAAGCAGATCAAAATTGCCTTGGCAGGCAACCCGAACTGCGGTAAGACGACCCTGTTCAACGCCCTGACCGGTTCCAACCAGTTCGTGGGCAACTGGCCCGGCGTCACCGTGGAGAAAAAGGAAGGCAAGCTGAAAAAGCATGACAATGTAGTCATCATGGACCTTCCCGGCATCTATTCCCTGTCCCCCTACACTCTGGAAGAGGTGGTGGCCCGTAACTATCTGG
>OHAY01003612.1_pt1 | contig 10432 bp, 9 predicted proteins | sample 1577191 | NCBI WGS metagenome assembly OHAY01 (sample SAMEA3541504, study PRJEB24748) | human gut metagenome | biome: human gut; feature: human-associated habitat; material: faeces | place: China | collected 2012 | reverse complement strand
CGGGCCGCTGGCCGAGTGCTGCAAGGCGCTGGGGCTGCGCATGCGCCGCTTCAAGACCGGCACGCCGCCGCGCGTAAACGCGCGCACGGTCGACTTCTCGCACATGGAGCTGCAGCCGGGCGACGAGGAGATCGAGCCGTTCTCCTTTTCCACCACGCACCCGGTCGAAAACAAGGCCGTGTGCTACCTCACCTACACCAACGAGCGCACACATGCCATCATCCGCGCAAACCTCGACCGCAGCCCGATCTACTCCGGCGTGATCGAGGGTGTCGGCCCGCGCTACTGCCCGTCGATCGAGACGAAGATCATGACCTTCCCCGACAAGCCGCGCCACCAGCTGTTCATCGAGCCGATGGGTCTGGACACGGAAGAGCTCTATATTCAGGGCTTCTCCTCCTCCCTGCCGGAGGATGTGCAGATCGAGATGCTGCACACGCTGCCGGGACTCGAGCACGCGGAGATGACCCGCTGTGCCTATGCGATCGAATATGACTGCGTCGACCCGACGGAGCTGCTGCCGACGCTGGAGGCCAAGAAAGTGCCCGGTCTCTACGGGGCGGGGCAGTTCAACGGCTCGTCCGGCTATGAGGAGGCGGCGGTGCAGGGCTTTGTTGCGGGCGTGAACGCAGCGCTCAAGCTGCTCGGGCGCGCGCCAATGATCCTCCGCCGCTCGGACGGGTATATCGGCACGCTCGTGGACGATCTCGTCACCAAGGGCACGAACGAGCCGTACCGCATCATGACCTCCCGCTCGGAATACCGCCTGCTGCACCGGCAGGATAACGCCGACGAGCGTCTAAGCGCCATCGGTCACCGCATCGGGCTGGTGTCGGACGCGCGCTTTGCCGCCGTGCAGGAAAAATACCGGCTGGTAGACGCCGAGTGCGCCCGGCTGGAGAAAACGCACCTTGCCCCGTCGGACGCGCTCGCCGCGATGCTCACCGCGCGCGACACCGCACCAACGAGCTCGGGCGTGAGCCTTGCCGACCTCCTGCGCCGGCCGCAGATCACCTATGCCGACCTTGCGCCCTTCGACCCCGCGCGGCCGGAGCTGCCGCACGTCGTGACCGAGCAGGCAGAGATCCGGCTCAAATACGCAGGCTACATCCAGCGCCAGCTGCGGCAGGTGGCGGAGTTCACCCGGCTCGAGGAACGGCTGCTGCCGCAGGATCTCGATTATCAGGAGGTGTCCTGCCTGCGGCTCGAGGCGCGGCAGAAGCTCAACGACATCCGCCCCGCGAGCCTCGGTCAGGCCAGCCGCATCTCCGGCGTCTCCCCCGCCGACATCACGACGCTGATGGTCTATCTCGAGAGCCGCGAGGGGCAGAAGTAATACTAATACTATTTCCCGGACGCGAACCCGCGTCCGGGAACGCGGAATGGCGCGGAGCACCGCGCCATTCGCGCATAAATTCCATTCGAGGCGGGCGCTTTGCCCCCTCAAGCTCCCCCGCTGCTCTGTATTCCTGCACTCCGGCATAGATATTTGACACGCTTCATTCCCGGACGGCACAATGCCGTCCGGGAACTTTTTTCACGCAAAACCATCTCACCTCTTGACAGAGATGCCGCCGCGTGGTAACCTAACTGTACCAACACGGTTAATACAGTTAGTACGCTATGAAAGGTGGTGCTGCACTACGATCTCGATCAATTACCGCGATCCCCGGCCGATCTATGAGCAGGTGCGTGACGGGCTGCGCCGGCTGATCGTGTCCGGCACGCTGCCGCTGGGCGAGAAGCTGCCCTCGGTGCGCGAGCTGTCGACACAGCTGACCATCAACCCCAACACGATCCAGCGCGCCTACCGCGAGCTGGAGACGGAGGGCTACATCTGCTCCGTCGCCGGGCGCGGCAGCTATGTCTGCGCACAGATCCCGGTCGATCCCGCGCGGCAGGACGCGCTGCTGCAGCAATTTGACGCAGCCGTGCAGGAGCTGCTCTATCTCGGCGTGCGCAGTGAGGAGCTGCGCCGCCGCATTCCGGAAGGAGGAACGAACCATGATTGAAATCAGAGACGTTGTCAAGACGTTTGACGGTTTCCGCGCGCTCGACGGCGTGACCATGACCGTGCCGCGCGGCGCGGTATACGGTCTGGTCGGACCGAACGGCGCGGGCAAATCCACCCTCATCCGCCACCTGACGGGCATCTACCGCCCGGACAGCGGCGTGATCGACATCGACGGTCAGCCCGTGTATGAAAACCCGGCCGTCAAGGCGCGCATCGCCTACATCCCGGACGACGTGTTCTATTTCCCGCAGGCGACGATCCCGGACATGATGCGCTACTACCGCGGCATCTATCCGAAGTTCGACACCGCGCGCTTTGAAAAGCTCGGCGAGGTGTTTCAGCTTGATCCCAAGCGGCAGATCCGCCGCCTGTCCAAGGGCATGCAGAAGCAGGCCGCGTTCTGGCTGGCGATGTGCCTGCGGCCGGATGTGCTCGTGCTCGACGAGCCGGTCGACGGGCTCGACCCCGTCATGCGCCGTCAGGTCTGGAATCTCGTGCTGGCCGATGTCGCCGAAAACGGCACGACCGTGCTCATCTCGTCGCACAACCTGCGCGAGCTTGAGGACGTGTGCGATCATGTGGGCATCATGAACGGCGGCAAGATCCTGCTCGAGCATCCGCTCGCGGAGCTGCAGGCCAACATCGTCAAGGTGTTCGTCGCCCTGCCGGACGAGGCACAGCTGCCCGAGGGGCTCGACATCCTGCACCGTAGCGCGCAGGGACACCTGCACACGCTGATCGTGCACGGCGACGCCGCCGAGGTCATGAACCGGCTCTCGACCGCGCAGCCGCAGTATCTCGACGTCGTGCCGCTGACGCTCGAGGAGATCTTTATTTATGAACTGGGAGGTGCAGACTATGCCGTCAAAGACATCCTTCTGTAACGGGACGGAATTTCGCAAGTGCCTGTCGCGCTGGTGGCCGCTGTGGGTCATCTACAGCGTCATTCTGTTCATCCTGCTGCCGGGTGTGCTGCTCAACGCGCGCACGACGACACCGTATATGACGACACCGTATGTGTCGGCCGAGCAGATCGGTTACCTCTCGAACGTCATTCTCTCCGAGACGCAGATGCTGCTGCCGCTGACGGCGTTTTGCGCGGGCCTGCTCGCAGCCGCCGCCATGTTCGGCTATCTGTACACGCCGCGCGGCGCGGGGCTGGCCGCCTCCCTGCCCATCCGGCGCGGGTGCATGTTCCGCACGCACCTGCTGGCGGGCCTTGTGATGCTGCTGTCAGCCGAGGCCGTGATCTTCGGCCTCGCCGTGCTCATTGAGGCGACACGTTTCGGACTCGTCATCGAGCCGCTGCTCATCTGGCTGGGCATACTCGCGCTCGAGACGGTCGTATTCTACGGTATCGCCGTGCTGTGCGCCATGTTCACCGGCCACGTGGTCATGCTGCCGTGCCTGTACCTGCTCGTGAACTTCATCGCCGTGGGCTTCCAGCTGCTCATCGAATCCGTGCTCTACACGTTCGTGTACGGCATGTCGGGCATGGTGGATCTGCCGGTCGACTGGCTCTCCCCGCTGGTGCTGTTCATGCGGCGCACAAGCATCAGCAGAGACTACCTGCCGCGTCCGATCAGCGGCACGGGTGCGGAGGTCGCCGTCAACGGCTTCTCCGGCTGGACCTATCCGCTCGTCTGGGCGGCGTTCGCGCTGCTGCTGCTCGTGTGCGCGGGCCAGCTCTACCGGCGCCGCCGCATGGAGAGCGCGGGCGACACCGTCGCCATCCCGGTGCTCAAGCCGGTGCTGAAGTATATCGTGGCGCTCTTCGCCGGTCTGGCAATGCCGGTCGGCGTGTACGGCATGCTGCTCAACGTGCCGGCCTACCGGGCACATCTGGCGCCGTTCCTGCTGCTGGCAGTCCTCGGCGCAGCGCTCGGCTTTGTCATCAGCGAGATGGTCATCCGCAAGTCCCTGCGCATCCCGCGCACGGTCTGGCGCGGCTGCGCGGTCACAGCGGCCGTGTGCTGCCTCGTCGTGGTCGGCGCGAAGTGCGACCTCTCGGGCTACGCCCGCCGCATCCCCGATGCCGCGCAGGTCAAAAGCGTGCGCATCATCTGCAACGGTTACAACTCCACGTTCTCCGAGGCGCAGAACATTCAGGCCGTGGAGGATCTCCACCGCGCCGTCGTGGCGGAGCGCGAAAAGATCACGGACGACACCGGCATCACCAGTCTGCAGCTGACCTACAAGCTCTCGAACGGCAAGGTTCTGATGCGCGAATACACGCTCCCCAACACGAGCGCACGCCTGGAGCAGATCGAGCAGGTGCTCAACAGCGACGAGGCGCGCACCACGCGCAACACGCCGGCGCTGCCCGTGACGCTCGAGCACCTCACCTACGCCAACATCGGCTATGAGGCCGAAAGCGGCGACTACCTCTACGTGGAGCTCACGGCCGAGCAGGCGCTCGACCTGTACGAAAACGCCATCGTGCCCGACTGCGCGGACGGCACCATGGGCCGCGCCTGGCTGACCGACAGCGGCACGCGCATAAGCACGGCCTACGCCGTGACCATCGGCTATCAGCTCAGCCAATATGACCCGGCAACGGGCGAAACGACCTACGCCAATGTCAACTACACCCCGCTGACCGATTCCACGCGCACGCTCGCATGGCTGCGCGCGCACGACATCAAGCCGCTGCTCGAGGGCGACTCGATCAAGTACGGCGGCGAGCCTGACACGCAGCCGGCCACCAACACCTACGAAACGGCTGACAGCAGCTCCGGCCGGTAACATCCGCACAAACAATCCGCCGCCCGCACAGGATCTGTGCGGGCGGTTTTTTGCCGCGCGTTCATAAATCAGACGCAGTGTTCACAAATGCTTTCGGGAATATTCGAAAAATCTTCGCCCTTTGTTCATGCGCGTGTTACAAATATCGACTACGATATAGACACTTCAAAAACAACACAGCCGGGAGGCAGATAACATGAACGACGCTTCCAATTTCCCCGAAAGCGAACAGCCGGAACAAAACCCCGCAGCATCGGACGCAGCCCAAGAGGCGGACGCGAACACATCCGCACAGGCACAGACGCCCGCGGACGACAACGCCGCTGCGGCGCGCACCTGCCCGCAGTGCGGTGCGGCGCTCAAGCCGGGCGCCAGCTTCTGCGCGAACTGCGGCGCGCCGGTGGACGACAGTGACGACGTGACCTACCACATCGTCCGCCCAGAGGCCGAGCGCAGCTATGCCGACGCGAACTTACAGCCCAGCGACGACGCGGCCAATACCCCGCCGCGCTACTACACACCGAACGACGACGCCTGGGCCGAGAAGCCCAAGCACAAGCACCACGCCCGCAGGCCCAGGACCGCGCGCACGCCCGAACAGAAGCGTCTCATCACGCGCATCGCGTGCCTGTGCCTCGTGTGTGCACTGCTGGGCGGGCTCGGCGGCGGCGCAGTCGCAGGGCTCATCAACCGCTCCGGCAAGAGCGCGGGAAGCTCCGCCTCCGCTTCGAGCGGCACACTCGTGACGCAGCCGGTCAAAGCCGACACCAGCTCCGCCTCGTCGATCTATGATCTGGCATGCAAGCAGGTCGTCGCCATCACGACCGAAGTGACCTACACCAACTACTTCGGTCAGACGAGCTCGCAGGCGAGCTGCGGCAGCGGCTTCTTCATCACGGAAGACGGCTACGTGCTCACAAACTACCACGTCATCTCCACCGCGCACCAGTACGGCTACGCCGTGTCCGTGCTCACCTACGACGGCACGACCTATCAGGCGACCATCGTCGGCGTGGACAAGGACAATGACATCGCCCTGCTCAAGATCGACGCCACCGGCATGACGCCCGTCACCTTCGGCGACAGCGACAGTATGTCTGTCGGTGACACGGTCTACGCCGTCGGCAACCCGCTCGGCGAGCTGGAGTTTACCATGACGAGCGGCATGATCAGCGCGCTCGACCGCACGATCACCACCTCCGACGGCACCGACAGCGGCATCAACATGTTCCAGATCGACGCCGCCGTCAATGCCGGCAACTCCGGCGGCCCAGTGTACAACACCTCCGGTCAGGTCATCGGCATCGTGACCGCGAAATACAGCTCCTCCGGCGTGGAGGGTCTGGGCTTCGCCATCCCGGTCAATGACGCCGTGGCCATCGCAAACGACCTCATGAAAAACGGCACCGTGACCGACCGCGCCCAACTCGGCATCACGCTGCAGACCATTCCGGACAGCGCCGCGCAGTACTACAACATGCCGGACGGCGCGTATGTCAACGCCGTTAACAGCGGCAGCTGCGCCGAGAAGGCCGGTCTGAAGGCGGGCGACATCATCACCGCCATCGACGATACGGCCGTCTCCTCCGGCGATGCGCTGCGCAGCGCGCTGCGCGGCTACTCCGCCGGTGAGAGCGCCACACTGACTGTCTCGCGCAGCGGCGAGACGCTGAAGCTGACCGTCACCTTCGACCGCGCCAGCGACAGTACGAAATAATCTGCTTCTCCCCAACTCCGGCGGCGGGTGACCGCCCCGCCGCCGAGCGTTTTATGCATCCTCTCTTTTTCTTTCTCCATCTTCTTTTCCCCCCAGCGGAAAAGCGCCGCGCAGAGCGATCTGCACGGCGCTTTTTCCATGTCCGGACGCAGGGCTGCACGGTGACCGCCGCAGCGCACGGCACAACAAAAACCGGCAGCCAGAAGGCTGCCGGTTGCGGTTGTTTTGTTGGGTTGCAGGCTTACGCTGCTGCGATCAGTTGAACCAGCCCAGACCGAAGAACGTGCTGATCTGCACAAGCAGGATGAAGAACATGATCACGGGGCAGAGATACTTGATGCAGAAGGTGTAGAAGCCGTGGATGTGGCCGTTGTAGCCGCTGTCGATCTCGCCGTACAGGGATTTCGGCTTGATCTCCCAGCCGACCATGATGGACATGAGCATGGCGCCGAGCGGCATGGCGATGCCTTCGGAGATCATATCCATGAAGTCGAGCCAGTCAGCGCACCAGTCAGCCTTGGAGTTGATGTGGAACAGATCCTTCGGCGCGATGCCGTTGGAGCCGAGGCCGTCAACCGCGACGAGGCAGGCCAGCAGGGTGATGGCGAGGCAGACGACGGCGAGCACCTTGTTGCGGTCACGCTCGTGACCCTTGGCGCTGGCGTGGTCGATGAAGGTGACGGAGACCGCCTCGATCAGGGAGATGGCGGACGAGATGGCCGCGATCAGAACGAGGGCGTAGAAGATCAGGCCGAAGATGCCGCCGATGGTGCCCATGTCATGGAACACGTCCTGCAGCGTGGCGAACAGGAGGTTCGGGCCGCCGAGCTTGATCTCGGAGACGGCCATGCCCTTGGCGATGCCGTTGGCGACGGCCGCCGGGATAACGGCGAGACCGGCCATGATGGCAACCATGGTATCGGAGATAACGATGATAACGGAGTTTTTCGGAAGGTTCTCATTCTTGCCGAGGTAGGAGCCGTAGGTGATCATGGCGCCCATGGCAAGAGACAGGGAGAAGAACATCTGGCCGCCGGCCGTTGCGAGAACTTCCATAAAGCCGGGCGCCTTGTCAAAGAAGCCCGCCTTCAGAGCGTAGCCGGGGACGAACATATACTTGAGGCCGACATCCGCATTCGGAAGCGTCCAGGCACGGATGATGACGATGACGAGCATGACGAACAGTGCGGGCATGCCGATCGTGTTGAACTTCTCAATGCCGCCGCCGACGCCGCCGCGGTTGATGAGATAGCAGATGAGCATGAACAGAACCATGCAGCCGATGCTGGCCCACGGGTTGGTGAGCAGAGCCCCGAAGGAGCTGCTGTCCGGCATGCCGCTGAACATGCCGACGACGTTGATGACCATGTAATAGATGCAGTAGCCGCCGAGGACCGAGTAGAAGGTCATGATCAGGAACGGGGCGATGATGGCCAGCCAGCCGATCCACTTGAACTTCTTCGAGATCTTCTTGTAGGCGTTGACCGGGCCGAAGCCGGTGCTGCGGCCGATCGCCAGCTCAGAGAGCATGATCGCAAAGCCGACAAATGCCGCCAGAGCCAGGTAAACGATCAGGAAGGTGAAGCCGCCGCATCTGCCCATCTTGTACGGGAAGCCCCAGATGTTGCCGAGGCCGACGGCGGAACCGATGGCAGAGAGCAGAAAGCCGATTGTGCTGCCAAATGAACCACGTTTGTTTTCGTCCATTGTTTTTCCTCCAATTTCAAATTGCTTTTCCCCGGAACTCCCCCCCAATAGCGCCGGACGATAACCGCTTCGTCCGGGCATCCATAACCGCAAGTGGGAAATTCTCGATGAACTTATTGCTAATTTACACTAAAAACCCGAAATTCGCAACCGTTTTTCGTGAATTTCGTTCATAAACTGTTCATTTTAGACGATGCCATAGATTGGGCCAGCCGAATGTGACCACTTTTTAGATATTCTGACGGCGTCACGAAAATGGCAACTCCCATTATTTTGATATTCTGTTTTCGAATGGTTGACTTTACTGAAATATATTCGAAACACATTCGTCCATATGACACGCACATACAGACATCTTTTGCCGTCGGAAGTCTTGCATTTTTCCGGCGTTCATGTATAATGTCTTTGTTACCCTGTGATTATGATTAGGAGGAATTTCAAATGACATATGAGATGGATATCGCCGGGCTAAAGCGCGATCTGCCCCTGTGCAAGGTCTCCGATGACCTGTACATCGGCGCGTTCGTCATGTTTGGCGATGTGGAGCTGACCGTGCACTGCGCGGCCGAGCTGCTCAAGCTGACGCCGGAATATGACTATCTGATCGCCCCCGAAGCGAAAGCCATCCCGCTGGTGTATGAAATGGCCCGTCAGAGCGGTGCGGACAAGTACTTCGTCGCCCGCAAGAAGGCCAAGGCCTACATGAGCAGCGTGTTTCAGGTGCACGTCAAGTCCATCACGACGCAGGGCGTGCAGACGCTCGTGCTCGACCAGACGGACGCGGAGCTGATCCACGGCAAGCGCATCGTCATCGTCGACGACGTGATCTCGACCGGCGAGTCGCTGCGCGCGATGGAGGAGCTCGTCAACGAGGCCGGCGGCATCATCGTCGGCAAGATGGCCGTGCTCGCCGAGGGCGACGCCAACGACCGCCCCGACATCACCGTGCTGGGCAAGTTGCCGCTGTTTAACCCCGACGGCACACCGAAGGCATAATAACACACAGACTTTCGCGGGCGCTGCATCGGCAGCGCCCGCGCGTCATATGACCGTCTGCATTTTGCAGCGCATTCGGGAGGAACGCGTATGAACCTGCTCTTTGCGATCAACGGGGGCTATATCCCCACATTTCTAAATTGTATGCGCAGCGTGCTGCTGCACGGCGGCGCGAGCCATTACGAGGTCTTTATCCTGCACTCCGATCTCACGCCCGCCGATGAGGAGCGCGTGCGCGCGGCGCTGCCCGAGGTCGGGCTGCACTTTGTGTTCGTCGACCCCGCGATGTTCGACGGCTTTCCGGAGTCGAAGCGCTACCCGCGCCAGATCTATTACCGCATCGCAGCGCCCCTGCTGCTGCCGGACACGCTCGAGCGCATCCTCTACCTCGACGCGGACACGGTCATCATCAATCCCCTCACGACGCTGTATGCCGCGCCGTTCGGAGATGCGTATTTCATGGCCTGTACGCACACGCGCAAGCTGCTCGAAAAGCTCCGCGCGCCTGGGCATGGACGAGGCCGCGCCCTACATCAACACCGGCGTGCTGCTGTATAACCTCCCCGCCCTGCGGGCCGATCTGGACATGGAGCGCGTGCGCGCGTTCGCCGACGAGAAGCAGGACGTGTTCCTGCTGCCGGATCAGGACATTCTCACCGCGCTCTACGGCGACCGGGTGCACCTGCTCGACAGCATGGTCTATAACCTCAGCGACCGCATCCTTGCGCTGCACAACGCGCAGCTGCTTGCCGAGCCGGTCGATCTCGACTGGGTGCGCGCGCACACGGTCATCATCCACTACTGCGGCCGGCTCAAGCCGTGGAAGCCGCACTACGTCGGCGTACTCGACGTGTTTTACCACGAGCTGATGGATGAGATACAAAAGCAAGAATAAAAAAGCATGCGTCCCGAACGATCGGGACGCATGCTTTTTATCCGCGCAGGCCGCCGAAGAACGCGCGCAGCGCGTCCGCGCAGTCGTCTGCCAGCACGCCGCCGTAAATGGCGGGGTGGTGACCGTAGCGCTCCTCAAAAAGGTTGAGCACGCTGCCGCACGAGCCGAAATTCGGCTCTTTCGCGCCGTAGACGACGACCGGAATGCGGGCGTTGATGATCGCCCCGGCGCACATGGGGCACGGTTCGAGCGTGACATAGAGCGTGCAGCCGTCGAGCCGCCACGTGCCGAGCGCGCGGCACGCCTCGGCAATGGCCTCCATCTCTGCGTGGGCATCGGCGCGGTGCGTGCGCTCGCG
>OHAY01003609.1_pt1 | contig 10436 bp, 8 predicted proteins | sample 1577191 | NCBI WGS metagenome assembly OHAY01 (sample SAMEA3541504, study PRJEB24748) | human gut metagenome | biome: human gut; feature: human-associated habitat; material: faeces | place: China | collected 2012 | reverse complement strand
GTAGCCGCCTTCTTTTATCAAAGCCTCAGATTTCGAAAGATTTCTGAGGCTTTTTCTTTTTTCCCGCAGATTTTTTGTATCTTTGCATTCACAAAAATAGAAATAATTATGAATCAATTTACAAAGATTATTGCAGCCCAACTCAAATTACGTGAGCAGGCTGTCGAGAATACATTGGAGCTTCTCGAAGAGGGATGCACCATTCCTTTTATTTCCCGTTACCGTAAGGAGAAAACGGGAAATATGGATGAGGTGAATATCGAGGCTATCGCTCAGGCTAACGAGAAGTTGAAGGAAATGGCGAAACGAAAAGAAACCATCCTGAAGACTATTGATGAGCAAGGTAAACTGACGGATGCTCTTAAAGAGCGTATCGAAAACTGTTGGGATGCCACAGAATTGGAGGATATCTATCTTCCTTTCAAACCTAAGCGCAGAACCCGTGCACAGATTGCACGTGAGGCTGGTTTGGAACCTTTAGCGCAAGTTCTGCTTTTTCAGCGTGAACGCAACCCGCTGCAAGCTGCTAAGAAGTTTGTAAGCGACAAGGTGAAGGATGCTGATGCTGCCCTGCAGGGTGCTAAGGATATCATTGCCGAAATGGTGAGCGAGAGCGAGGAGAGTAGAAACCAGATTCGTGGCGAGTTCCGCCGTGGCGCTATCATCACCTCTAAGGTGGTGGCTAAGAAAAAGGATGAGGAGGAAGCACAGCGCTTCTCTGATTACTTCGATTTCTCAGAACCATTGAAAAGGTGTTCTTCTCATCGACTGTTGGCTATGCGTCGTGGTGAAGCTGCCGGTTTCCTCCGTATCAGTATCTCAGCAGATGATGAACAATGCCAGAGCAAGCTGAAACGTCATTATGTGCATGGATATGGTGAGTGCCAGACATTGGTAGGTGAAGCGGTGGATGATGCCTTTAAGCGTCTTTTGAAACCTAGTATTGAAACCGAATTTGCTGCACTCAGTAAGCAGAAGGCGGATGAAGAGGCAATTGTGGTTTTTGCTGAGAACCTGCGCCAGCTCTTGCTCGCTGCTCCTTTAGGTCAGAAGCGTGTGATGGCTGTTGATCCTGGTTTTGCCAACGGTTGCAAGACTTGTTGTCTGGATGCACAAGGTAATCTGATTCATCATGAAATCGTTTATCCTCATCCTCCTCGTAATAAGAAAAATGAGGCTACTTCTGCTATCCTGCGCATGGTGAAGATGTATCAGGTAGAGGCGATGGCTGTGGGTAATGGTACGGCAAGTCGCGAGACGAGTGACTGGTTGCACGAAATAAGTTATCCACACCCTGTGGATATCTATGTTGTAAGCGAGGATGGTGCTTCTATCTATTCTGCTTCCAAGATTGCCAGAGATGAATTCCCGGATGAGGATGTAACCGTGCGTGGTGCTGTAAGTATTGGTCGCCGACTGATGGATCCGCTTGCCGAACTGGTAAAGATTGATCCTAAGAGCATCGGTGTAGGACAGTATCAGCATGATGTGGATCAGACTCAGCTAAAGAAGAGCTTGGATACCGTGGTGATGAGTTGTGTGAACTCGGTGGGCGTTAACCTGAATACAGCATCCCAGCATCTCCTGACTTACGTGAGTGGTCTCGGTCCTACTCTTGCCAAGAATATTGTGGAATATCGTAAGGAGAATGGAGCCTTCGCTTCTCGTGCGCAGCTGAAGAAGGTTCCTCGATTAGGTCCATCGGCTTTTGAGCAGTGTGCCGGTTTCCTTCGTATTCCTGGAGCCAAGAATCCTTTGGACAACAGTGCCGTTCATCCTGAGCGTTATGCCTTGGTTGAACAGATGGCGAAAGATCAGGGTGTTACCGTGAAGCAGCTAGTGGAAGATAAGGATTTGCAGAAGAAAATTGATATTAAGAAATATGTGACTGCTGAGGTGGGTATGCCTACCTTGACGGATATTATGGCTGAGCTTGACAAACCTGGCTTGGATCCTCGTGGAGAGGTTGAAAAATTTGAGTTTGATGCGAGCATCAAGACCATTGAGGATCTGCAGGAGGGTATGGTGGTGCCTGGCATCGTAACCAACATCACCAAATTTGGCGCCTTTGTAGATATTGGTGTTCACAATGATGGCTTGGTTCACGTTTCCCAGATGTCAAACCGCTACATCAGTGACCCTAGTGAAGTGGTGAAGCTCCATGAGCATGTGATGGTGAGAGTGACAGAAGTGGATTTGAAGCGTAAGCGCATTGCCTTGTCAATGAAGGGAGTGAAATAATGGATATGAATCAATATATAAATAAAGGTGAAAATATAAATAAAGGTGAAACCCTCGGTAAAGAGGGCTTCACCCATTTTGGAGACAGTACTCATCAAGACAGTTGCTCTCTATCCAGTATCTCTCAAGACTGTATAGAGTCGGCTTATTGCTTTATTCATCAGAAGCTTCGTGTCTATGAGTTTTCTATCAATCCCACGCAGCGTGATGATATCGAATATGCTATCAGCCAGTATGTGGATGGTATGAATCCACGGCTTTATCAGAAACTTGCTGCTGGAAGAGATGGTTTCCTTCTCGACCATGTAAGTTTTGAGCAGGATATGAGAAAGGCACAGGAGCAACTGGAAAAAATGATGGTGTAACCAATTTATTTCAAATTACAGTCGGGAAGAACTTCCATGCATCTTCTTCCTTCTACGGTTTTCAGGATGCATCCGATGGTCTTTCTACCAATGTTTCTATTGACAGGGACTTGATTCTGTGCAATTACTTCTACATAATGAACGCCGGCATTCGGTACATCCATAGGGAGTGTACCTTCTGCCTGCATCTTGCCGTGTTCGAATCTGTCAACATCATCAAATCTGACGTAATGGTTGGTCTTGCCGTCAATGAATCCCACACATACAGAGTCCTTGTCTGAGGCAACGGATGCAAAGATGAGTTTTTCGCCAGCGTAACGCTTGAATGCTCTGCCCCGTTCTCTCTGCAAGAGCTCTACCATCGAAACCTTGCATACCTTTCCGCTTTCATAGACAAGAATGAGCCATCCTTCTTCTTCGTCTTCATGAACAGCCAGTTTCAGGCGATAATCCTGCCAGTCGTCTTCATCCAGTATCTTGTATTCGTCCGTATTCATCAGACAGATGACTGCCGTGATAGGGCGGTAGCCTTCCTCGTAATCGTGCAATGCATTGTTGCGCAGACGTGAGGTTTGGATGTGGTCGGTGATAGGAGCAGATTCTACATGCTTGGTGGAGTTTTTGGGCTCCTTGGTGGCTAGAGTGTTTTCTAACGTAGTCGGCATTTCTTCCTGCGTAACCACTGCATGCGGAATGTGCTCTTCTGCCCATTGTTTTCTGATGGCAAGGAACTTGTCCTTATAGGTTTCGTTTACCTTGCGCGCAGATGTACCCATGCGTTCATAATATACATTGCCTACGGCTTTAGGTGTAGGGCATGGCTCGATGTCGATGATGAGTACCGCATTGCTGATATCAGTATCGAAGTGAGTATGTATATAATGTGCTCCTTCCTGACCGAGATAATAGATAATCTGATTGTTGACATATACCTCGTACTTATCTCTGGAGCCTTTGAAGAGCGGGTTCTTCAAGTCCTCTTCCAATCCCATTTCATAGCCAATATCCGATACGCCCAGATAGAGATGGCCGCCCTCGGCATTGAGGAAGGCACATATTTCCTGCATAATCTTGACGGTTTGTGCCTGCACATCCACTCGCATAGAGTTTTCTGGATAGATGATGGATGTCTTGAACTCGGTATGGAAATCTTCCTTGCCATAGTTCTTCTTGTTGGAAGATGACTTGTGGAGTTTCAGAAGAGCGCGAATTTTGTCGAGGATATCACCGGCTTGGGTGAGAAGTCCCGATTTCTTCACGAAGTTATGAGAGAGCACGAGCGATGCCAGTTGCTGCAGGTGAGGATCTTCTGTAAGACAGCTCCAACGGTACAGGTCTTCGTAGTGTTCCTCGCTATCCAGACAACCGATGATACGCAATTGCATAAAGTCGTGGCGAAGGATGGCATTGCGTTCAAACAATTCCGGTTCCTTTTCGGCGATATGCTCTATCTTGTTGATATCTACCTTGTCTAATGTCGCAAAGTCGTTGAGCACCTCCAGGAGCGTAAGTCGGCTATCGTAGTAACTGGTTCTCTCCTTGCTGTCGAGCATAATGGCAAGAAGTCGGCAGAAATTGAGATAGTTGTATGCCTTGATCTTATCTTCCTCTAGGGTGGCTTTGGCATCGATAATGCTCATCATTTCCGATACATATACTTTCTCTATAGGCATCGCGTTAGCCAATTCATCCTTTTCATTCTTTGGATTGTAAACCTCATGTGCTGCATATCCCAGCATCAGCTGATGGAAAGCATCGGCAAGACTGAATCGGCTTTCCGGTGATTCCCGCAGGAAGGTACCATTGAGATAACCATTGGTTCCTTCCGTGATGTTATCAACTTCTATCACCATACCTTTTTTCAAATCATCGAGAGTCATGCCTGGGGCAGGGCATACGGAAACTGAAAAGCCTTCGCTGCTTACGGCAGGAACACGAGGCACGTCGGGTACCTGATTGAAGAGCAGACAGGTGAGGCGAGAGTTATAAAACAGATCGTTTACTCGAACGTCGTCTGCGTATTCGCTGATCATATCACGCATGGCAAAGACATAACTTCCATCATTGTTGACTTCTTTTACGTAGGCATGCAACAAGAGGGGCATCCCTTGATATTCAAACGACTGGGTGTTGATGTCGCCTGGGAAGAAAGGTACAACATCGTTTAAAACGTCTAACGTTCCCACTCCCTCACAACCTTCTTCTACTACTTTGCATTCAAATAAGAGCTGTCCTGCCAATTGTTTGGTTACGATGATGGTCGTTTCATCATCTATATATAGTTTTCTATTTTGCTTTTTTGAGGACTTACGCTTTTGGGAGAATAGAGAGTGGTTGATGTATTCCCACAGTTCCTTATAGTGCTCGATGGTAGTACCTACTTTTCCACGTAGTTTTACCGGTGGTTTTTCGTCCAGGCGGATGGAAAGTCCATGCCATAATCCCATACGTGAAGAGAGAGGCATATATACATTCTCTTTATCCAAATCCTTTGGCTGTATGGTGATAGCTTGCTCGTTGACGGTGAGAAGAGTTGTTTCATTCTCATATTTGGCAGGTTCAAAACTCTCCACGGTTTCATTGTCCTGTTGGGAGCAGAGCATATTGGCGAGGACGAATGCGTCATCGCTGTTGAAAGGAAGGGCTGCGTTGAATTCTGTCGGGGTGAAGAGAGAAAGGAATGCTTTCTGGAGAGTCTTGTTAGGGTCGCTTACATTCATCAGCGAAACCAAGCGATAGAGCAATGCTTGATTCAATGAGTTATCGTAAATCTTATGCGATGCATGACGTCCCAGTATCAGCTCGATGGTCAAAACCTGAATCATGGTTTCCTTGGTTGTTGCATCGCTGGAGAGTCTGTCTGTCTGGTGATAGATATTCTCTACATAGCTTTGTAACAGTTTGAGCCATTGCATCTGAAAGGGTTTTCTGTTCCAAAGATATACCTGCTGGCTGCGAAGGGTGGTCAGGATAGACGTGATGAGTTTTTCCATAATCGAAAAGTCGAGCATAAAGATGCATTGCATGATGCAGAACTGCTTGCGTGGATGGTAGATATAGGCACAAGTGGATAGAGTGGAAAGAATCTGGCTGATGGTATGCTCGGCCTTTCCCTCTCTTAATATTCTGATGGCTTGAATGTAGTAAGATATCAGTTCGATGATATCGGTAAATCGCTGTTCGAGCAGCATGCGCTCGGCTTCCTTGCATCGGGGCAGGAGATACTCTCCCTGTAGCGTTTCGATGCATTGGGCATGAATCTGCAGGAGTAATGTCTGTAATTCATCTTGACTGAGATGATTGGAGATGCCAGCTATCCATCGGTGGCACTCCAGGTCGAAGATGTCGGAAGGCGTATCTCCGAGCATCAGATTTCTGAACTCAGGGGTATTCCAGTTTTCATCGCCTATGATTTCACGAAAATCTTTATCAGAAAGTGAAAACTCCGACTTATCGGCGCCCAATACTTCTACGAGTTGTACCTCCATGTATTTCTGGCGGAACTTCATCACTCTGCATCTTACTCTAGGAGTGAGCGCTGCATTGATGATGGTATCTCTTTTCAACATGGCCGTGAAGCCGTATTCGTCTTCCAGGTGATAGAAATCACCTAATGTCATCTTGATCTTGAAATCCACCTCATCATTTTCCTTATAATGTTTTCTCATGAGGTGTTCTATGTTCTGTGAGATGAAAACTTTGCCAAGATGGGTTGTAATCATCAGACAGTCAAGCGTCTTAGGGGCGGGTTGCCTCCTTTGAAAGTCAATCTGTCCTACCTTGTAAATTCTGTTTTCTACTTCGATGACGAACTTATGTTCTTCTTCATCAATGCGCAGAACCTTTGCCTTGATATTCTTGTAATTATTCATATAGAATGGTTTTTTGTGATATGATGTTATAATAATACTGCAAAGATATATATATTCTGTGAATTTTCAGTATTTTCTCGTTAAAAAAACTCTAATTTTAACAAAGCATAAAAAGTTGGCATAACGTATGATGTTATGAATATTTTTTGTATATTTGCATTTTCGATAAAACATTAATAAACTAGAGACGATGAAAGCATTTACATATATTAAAAAAGGAGAATTCGCTTTTGTTGAGAAAGCGAAACCTACCATCAAGGATGCCAAGGATGCTATAGTGAGAGTAACAATGAGCAGTATCTGTACCAGCGATCTGCATATCAAGCATGGTTCAGTGCCTCGTGCCGTACCTGGTATTACCGTGGGGCATGAGATGGTGGGGGTAGTAGAAGAAGTAGGCGAGCAGGTTACCCATGTGAAGCTGGGCGATAGAGTTACGGTGAATGTGGAGACCTATTGTGGCGAATGCTTCTACTGCCAGAATGGATACGTAAACAACTGTACTTCTCCTCACGGTGGCTGGGCGTTGGGTTGCAGAATAGATGGCGGCCAGACGGAATACGTCAGAGTTCCGTATGCCACTACCGGATTGAATAAGATTCCTGATACGGTGAGCGATGAGCAGGCACTCTTTGTTGGCGATATTCTTGCCACTGGATTCTGGGCAACCCGAATCTCGGAAATTAAGGAAGAAGATACGGTTCTCATTATCGGAGCAGGTCCTACGGGAGTTTGCTGTTTGCTCTGTACCTTACTGAAGAATCCTGGAAAAATCATCGTTTGCGAGAAATCAGAAGCCAGGAGAGCATTTATCCAGGAACATTATCCGCAGGTTCTTGTGGTAGAACCGGAAGATTGCGAAACCTTCGTCGAGGAACAGAGTTTGCATGGTGGAGCCGATGTGGTGATGGAGGTAGCTGGTGGTTCGGATACCTTCCAGTTGGCATGGAAGTGTGCCCGTCCTAATGCCATCGTTACTATTGTAGCTATGTATGATAAGCCCCAGATGCTTCCGCTTCCTGATATGTATGGCAAGAATCTCATTTTCAAGACGGGTGGAGTAGATGGCTGTGATTGTGAGGAAATCTTGAGCTTGATAGCACAGGGCAAGATAGATACCACTCCTCTCATTACCCATCGTTTTCCGTTATCTAGAATAGAGGAAGCTTACGATGTGTTTGAGAATAGAAAAGATGGGGTTATCAAGGTTGCTCTATATTGAGGTTTTCATATAAGTTGCCCTTTATTGAGGTTTCATGTAAATTGAGATTTCACATAAAAACAGGGCGCAAGCTATTCCTGTTGCGGAAAAAGCTTGCGCCCTTGATATATTTACGATGAGTAAATGAGCTTTTCTAAGATTAGAACTTGTAGATAGCACCAAAAGAAATGTTGCTTGCATCTACGTCAACTCCGAATGTAGATGAGCTCTTGCCCTCTTCTGGAGAATAACCTCTGTAACCGAGGAAGCCAATCTTTGAGATGAATTCAACATGCTTTGTAAGCTTAACAGCCAAACCTGGCTTGATGCCTACCTCGTAGAAGTCGCCACCGCCCTTGCTTACACTGCCATAACCAATAGTACCCTCGAAGAAGAGATCAACTACCTTGCTCTCAACAGCTGTATAGCGAACGTAAGGAGCAATAGTGAAGGTAGTAGCATCGCCAACAGGAGAAATCTTGCAAACTTCGCCCTTCTGGATACCTACCTCGATACCGGCATCCCATTTGTTGTTGAACTGGTAACCGATTTCTGGGATGAGCTTGTAAGCAGTCTTGCTGTCACCATCACCGATCTTGTTGCTAGAGATACCAGCTGTACCACCGATGTAAACCTGTGCGCTTGCGCAAACAGAAACGAGAGCCATAGCGAGGCTCAACATAATTTTCTTCATAATCAATCTTTTTTCTTAAAAATTATATGTTGTTTTCTATCTTCTTTTATTGGAATCCGTCTTCTTTATGCTTGGAATTCGGTGGCAAAGGTATAGGAAATATGCGAATACAGGAAATTTTTTCTTTGTTTTATTGTTAATAGTGTTGGATTGTTGACTTAAATCAAGATAATGGCAGGTGTCTGCGATTTTAGTTTTATCAGATAGGCAGGTGTCTACTATTTCAGTTTTATGAAATTGATAGTGTCTACCTTTTTCTAGTTGATAGAGTAAAAAAGTGTCAACTGAATTCAGGAAAAGTCATGTTGATATCGTTAGAAGTTGCTTCTGGTATCTCTTGGAAATCAGCCCATTAGTTGGTCTGTTGATGCCCATTTGGTGGGCACTCATAGCCCACGTGATGGGCATCGATAGACCATGTGTTGGGCATCTGTTGCCCATACTGCGGGCATTGAGTGCCCAAAGTTTTGGACGGTTTTTGGGCAATATCGTGAGTAAGCTGTTTTTATAATACTTCATGCTGCTTTTATGATACTTTATGCTGCTTTTGTGATACTTCATGCTGCTTTTATGATACTTCAATGATACTTCTTGTAAAAGAAAGAGAAAAGTGTCATTTTGATAATGCATTGAGTATTAGCTGCATAACCTATTATTGTAAGTCTGAAATGAGACTTTGATACTTTTTTCGCGGAAAAATATCTTTCGTGTGTAAGCTTCTTCCAATCTAACCTGCTTTATTCATAGCCGCTGTTTTTTCGTCTTCTCTGCATTTTTTAGTCCTCCAAAATGTAGTCTGATTGGTGTGAAATGTTGTTATGTTCAAGAATGTATAAACTCTGTTTGAAAACTAGCATTATCCATACGAGCCTTCTTTTATTCAGTTACATGCCAGTTACATGCGCCAAGCACTGTTTTAAAGGGCTTTTGCTCTGTTTTAGGGCTGTTTCGAGTCGCCCAGTTACATGCCAGTTACATGAGCTATGCCCAAGTGACGACCTCAAATAGCCAAATAACGACTTAAAACGACTTAAAACGACTTAAAACGACTTAAAACGACCGAATATGCTCATATTATGACTTGACAATCGCAATTATGTAACAAATTAATAATTCAATTCTTGTTCACCTTTTTCTGTAATAATCCATTGTTTTCCACTAATGGTTTTTGTAATAAATCCTTCTTTCGCTATTTTTCGAAAAAGATTTCCTATTTTTCTCAGTTTCTCGTCCTGAGTTAAACTTGATGGAAAAACATGTTGTAGTCCCTCATAAACGTCTTGACGTTTGAATCCCATACTTCCTGCATTATGAGCCAATTGCAACAATAACTTTTGTTATCAGGCATAGTTGAGCAAAGTGTCCGTAATTATAAGATTATTTCAGAGCAAGTAGATGCCTCTACAGCCAAGGTTGGCAAACTCCTTCCTATGTTGAAGGAGGCTAATACTGTTCGAGTGGATGAAAGAATTAAGTCAAGTATAGAGAAGGTTGCTGTAAAAATGGGTGATGATGTAGCTGATGCCTTTGGCAAGAAAGTGCGAGCGGTGCTTGATGATGTAAATGAGGCATCAGGTAGAATCTCGATTCCTCTTGATGTTGCTGCGGCATGTATGTTGACTTTGCTTTTTACATTTTCGATTTTGGTACTGGTGGTCATTGTGAACATTACAGAAATCCATTCCGGTGTGTTATGGATAGTCCTTGGAGGTGGATTCGGAGCAGAGATACTAATTTATTGGCTTGTTTGGTATTTGCATCGTAAAGGATGGGTATAAATAAAGTCTGCATATTCTCTTGATTGGGAATGTGCAGACTATATCTTGGATTGCTGTGAGTTGGCATGTTATAATAAAAACCAATGGTCTGACTTTAGACTTATCCTTAGGTCAGACCATTTTGTATATAGCAAGCAACAAGCTTAGGCATTCTTTTAACTTAAACCATAGATTCCACCTTGGGATTGAGATGCACATTGTTTGGTTATCAATATAGTGAGATTCTACGTTCTCTGATGTGCGTATATCTTTGTGGTGGCTCATGTATTGAGGATGTTACAACTC